>Ga0180007_10005746_pt1 | contig 12379 bp, 19 predicted proteins | sample MM_PC_MetaG_FD_121122 | JGI IMG/M metagenome (GOLD analysis project Ga0180007, IMG submission 121122) | Groundwater microbial communities from the Aspo Hard Rock Laboratory (HRL) deep subsurface site, Sweden - MM_PC_MetaG | ecosystem: Environmental > Aquatic > Deep subsurface > Groundwater...
GCTGGAGTGTGTAGCAGTAGTTGTACTCCAAATTGTGCTGGTAAAAATTGTGGGAATGATGGGTGTGGGGGTAGTTGTGGAACATGCACTGGAGGCCAGACTTGTTCTGGGGCTGGAGTGTGTGGTGCTTCTTCTTCTTTGGTTTCGCATTGGCCTTTGAAAACGAGCAGTTCTTGGAATGATATAGTTGGAGGGAACAATGGACTTTCTGGAGGAGATCCAACTTTGACTTCGACTGGTACTAATTTTGATGGATCTGCAGATCAAGTAATTCTTCCAGAAGTAAGTTCTTTAGATTTAGGAAATGAAATAACAATTAATGCGTGGATAAAAACTAGTGATGGTGGCGATGGTACCTATGGTAGTGGTATTGTAAAACGCGGTAAAAATAGTAACACTCCTGAAACTCAGCAATATGCATTGTATGTTCAAGGAGGATATATTAAGTTTGCGTTGGGAGATGGGAATTTTAATTCAAATGTATTAACCGGCCCTAGAATTGATAATAATGTAGAACATATGATTACGGGAGTTTTGAAAAATGACAACACAATGGAATTATGGGTTGATGGTTCAATAAGTAAATATTCTATAAAAACAGTTACATATAGTGAGGGTATAACTGCAAGTATTATTGGTTCTTTTAAACTTGATAATAATTTTTATAGGGGTAGTATTAAGGATGTAAAAATTTGGAATTATGCTTTGAGTACTAATGATATTCTTAATGAGTATTATCATGGTGGGAACGTTCCTACCCTAATTTCCCATTGGCCTTTGAAAACAAGTAGTGGATATAATGACATAGTTAGCGATTATGATGGATCTGCGGTAAACAGTCCTACTCTAACCTCTAGTGGTGCTAATTTTGATGGTAATTACGTTAATATTCCTAAGGTAAGTGATTTGAATTTAGGAAATGAAATAACAATTAATGCGTGGATAAAGACTAGTGATAGTGGCGATGGTACCTATGGTAGCGGTATTGTAAAAAGGGGTAGAAATAGTAATACTCCTGGACATCAACAGTATGCATTGTATGTTCAAGGAGGATATATTAAGTTTGCAGTTGGTGATGGTACTTATCCTGGAACTTCATCTTCTAATGTTTTATCTGGACCTAAAGTTGATAATAATGTAGAACATATGGTTACAGGAGTTTTGAGAAGTAGTAATCAAATGGAATTATGGGTAGATAAAATCAGATATACCTTGGGCACAAAAACAGTTGATTATGGTAGTAATTCTATAACTGCAAGCACGGTTGGTTCTTTTAAACTTAAGGATAAGCTCGGATATGTAAATAATTATTATATTGGTAAAATCAGAGATGTAAAAATATGGGATTATGCTTTGAGTACGAGTGAGATTGGTTCTGAATATAATAATAATAGATAGAGATGAAATTATTTAAAAAGAGGATTAGTAAGAAGATTTATAAACCCTATTTCTTAGGTAATTCTAGGTTTGAAGTTGCTTGCAACTATCTAGCTCTGAGAAGAGTGGCCTATTGAGAATTGGAGAAACAATGAGAATAGAAACTTCGGTTGTATATGAAATGCCTTCGGGTGAGTATAATACTAAATTAGCTGAGGCTTTAAAACAAATAGAAGAATTTGAGCGTCCGGAATGGGCTAGATTTGTTAAGACTGGTGTTAGTCGTAAGAGACCTGCGCAGGAAAAGGATTTTTGGTATAAAAGAGCAGCTAGTATTTTAAGGCAAATCTATATTAACCGGGTTGCAGGAGTTAGTCGACTTCGTACTCGTTATGGTGGTAAACAAAATAGGGGATATAGACCTGAAAAATTTAAGAAAGCTTCTGGAAAAATGATTAGAGTTATTTTGCAGCAAGCAGAGACTGCTGGTTTATTAGAAAAGTCTAAAGAAATTGGTAGAAGAGCGGGTAGAAAATTGACTGATAAAGGTAGAGAGCTATTGGAGGAGGTTCGGTAGAATGTTAGTTTTAACAAGGGATGTTGGTGAAAAAATAGATATTATTGCGGTTGACCCTCAAAGGGGAGACCATATTATTGTACAATATGTAGAACCTAGACAGGGTTATAAAGTTAGAATTGGTACAGAGGCTTCCCTGAGATATGAGATTTATAGGAGCGAGGTAACAAAATCTAAGGGTGGCCAAGGGTATATTGACGGATTTAAACATACCTTTTTTGATGCTGGAGGGGGAATATAAAATGGTAACACCAAAAAGAAAAAATCAAAAGAAAATAAAATTAAGTAAAGCAAATAAGCATACTAAGTGGGCTCCGGTTTGGGCTGTCTTAAAGAAATTTGGCGCAGGTAAACGAGTTCATCCCTCTACTTTAACTAGTAGCAGAAGAAATTGGAGAAGAACAAAATTAAAAATTAAACCAAGGAGAAATAGAAAACCTCATTTAGGATAGTGGGAGGAGAAAATAAAATAAAATGGCAAACAATAAAAATCAAAGATTTTTAAGCTTCCCATTTTATAGTGAGAAAATAAAATAAAATGGCAAACAATAAAAATCAAAGATTTTTAAGCTTCCCATTTTATAGTGAGAAAATAAAATAAAATGGTAAAGAAAAAGGAAGAAGGGCCCAAGATTGTGCTTGAAAGAGAATATACTGTTCCACTAAGAAAAGGATTTCTAAAAGTTCCAGAGTATAAAAAAGCAAATAAAGCGGTTAAGACCTTAAAAGAATTTTTAGCTAGACATATGAAAGTCTATGATAGAGATTTAAGAAAAATTAAATTAGATATTGAATTAAATAATGAAATAAGATTTAGGGGTATGAAAAAGCCTTTATCAAAAGTAAAAATTAGGGCGGTTAAGTTTGATGATGGAATTGTTAGAGTCTCTTTGATTGATTTGCCAGAGCATATTAAATTTGCTAAATTAAAGGCGGAGAAACTTGAAAAAGAAGATAAAAAGAAAGTTGAAGGTAAAAAGGTTGAGAAGAAAGAAGATGAAGAAGAAAAAGTTGAGAAGACTAAAGATAATAAGGAAAAAGTAGAGGCTGGAAAAGAAGAAAGCATGAAGATTGCAAAACAACAATCAAGAGATCAAAAACATGTTTCAAAAGATAAGGGTGTGAAGATTCAGAGAAAAGCTTTATCTAGATAATTTTAAAATGGATTATAAATTAAAAAAGCCATTAAAGAGGTTAGGTCATAAAGAATTTGAAGAGGACATAAAAGGATTTATAAAAAATACCCATAGGTTTTATGCTTCTAAGGTTCCTGAAATGAGGACGCTTGCTAAAAGATTACATCAGGAACATTCTTTAGAAGACTTTTATCGAGTTTTTAATAAATTGTGGAAATCAGGCTATCATAATGAAAGAGTTCTTGCGATTCATACGCTTAAACTTTATAAAAAAGATTTTGATTTAAATACTTGGTATGTTCTTAAACCTAAGTTAAAAGAACTTAAAGATTGGGATGAGATTGATGATGTTTCTCAAGAAATTGTTGGAAACTTTATTTTAAAATACCCTTCTGTAAAAAAAGATGTTTTTAATTTGTCTAAAAAAAGAGATGCTTATCTTCGTAGAATGGCTTTAATGTCAAGTTTGCCCTCGGTTCGGGAGAAGGATTTTGAGTTTTCTATGCAATTATTAGATTTTTATGCTTTTAATAGGCAGGAGAGAATTCAAGAGGCTGTTGGGTTAGTTTTACAAGAAATTAGTAAATTTAATAAAATTGTTGCTAAGAGATTAATTCTAAAATATATTAAGATGAATGATCTTGCATTTAAAATTGCAACTGAAAATATGAAGGGCCTTAGAAAAGTTAGAAAGTTGAAGAAATTAGAGGGAGGGAGTAGTTTTGATAAAAAGGGTGTTTGGGGTTGGTTGAGGTAGTGTTATTTTATAGTAGTTACAAATAGAAAGGTTTATAAATGGGTTATTTTTAAGAATAATAAGATGGCAAACGTAACCGAAAGTATTGCGGGACATTTAAGGGGAGGAATAGAACAAAACTTGGAGAGTCTTAGACATCCTGTTAAAAGAACGTCATACAATTCAAGAGTAGAATATTGTCCAGATACAGAAAATACTGCTCGAGCTTATCAAGATAAAATCTCATTTCAAATTGGTCCGCTTTTAAGGAGAATTGATCCTCAGACTGAAATTGGTAAAGAGGTTCATGATATTCTAACTAATAGTATTCATCCGGGATTTCAAAGAATTGTTAATCAAATGAAATATGGGGATGATGGTCTGCAAAGATATGATTTTTTGAATCGAACTGATTGGCAGTTTTTTGCAGCGGAATTAGAAGACCTTTTACCTCATGCACAAAGAGTAGAGAAATTAGTTGGGCAATATTGTTCTGGTTCTGGTGAAAGTGAGACAGTTAATCAACTAGTAAGTGAAATAGAGGCTTGTTTGCCTTATGGGCAGAGATTAGATGTTATTAGTGGATAAATTTTATTTTCTAGTAGTATTTATATATTTAAGATTATTTTATTTTTTATGTTATCTGAATTAGAAAAAAGATTAAAAGAACTTGCAAATCCTGAGAAAGCTAAGTTGTTGCAGGGATATTTTAAGACGGGTAAAGGCGAATATGGTGAAGGAGATATTTTTTTAGGGTTGGTTATGGGAGAGAATAGGATGCTTGCTCGCGAGTTTAGGGATATGAGTTTGGAAGATATTGCTGATTTGTTAAAGCAAGATGTTCATGAAAAAAGGATGATAGGGGTTTTAATTTTAGTTGATAAGTTTAATCGGGCTAGGAAGAAAGGTGATAGTGAGGTGATGAAAAAAGTTTATGATTTTTATTTGAAGAATGCTCGTCGGGTGAATAACTGGGATTTAGTGGATCTTTCTGCGCCCCATATTGTTTCGGGTTATTTATTGGATAAAAAAGATAGAACGGTTTTGTATGAATTAGTTAAGTCTGATAATTTGTGGGAGCGAAGAATTTCTATTTTAGGTACTTTTTCTTTTATTCGTGTAGAGGATTTTGATGATTGTTTGAAGATTAGTGAGATGTTACTTAAGGATGGGCATGATTTAATCCATAAGGCCGTAGGGTGGATGTTAAGAGAAGTTGGAAAGAAGGACGTTGGGGTTTTGGAAAAGTTTTTAAAAAAGCACTACCATGAAATGCCTCGAACTATGCTTCGTTATAGTATTGAGAAATTTGATGAAAATGTTAGGAAGAGATATTTGAAAGGTGAGGTTTAACTTATCTTCTTAAAAGAAAAAAGGGTTATTGGAATTTTAAATGTGAAAATTGAGTTTAGGATAAAACTGAGAGTTCCTACAAAGATTCCTACAATTACTCTTGAGGTTATATAATAGATTCCTAAAAAGCTGGTTAGTAACCACATTGAAGAAGTTGTTAATACTATTCCTAGAAGTCCAAAAGATAAGAATTTTAAAAGTCCTCGATTAAAGTGTATTTCAGATTCTTTAAATCCCCAGTTTTTATTAATCATAAAATGACTTATGTTTGCAGTTGAAAAAGATATTATTACAGATATAAGGTAATATAAGCCGACTATTTCAGTTAGGATTACTAGTATTGCTATATCGAACAACATGTTGAAGAAACCTGAGACTGAAAACTTCATAAATCGTTTTAGATCTGTGTGTACTTGGAAACCTCTTTTGGATTTTCTCTTTTTCTTCATATTGATATTAAGGAATTTGTGCTTATAAATCTTCACTGGGAGATTGTAAATAAAGTTTAAAAAGGAATTTTAGTTTTTTATTTGATGGGCGAATGTTCTGAGAGAGTTGAATTGAGGAAAGATTATTGGCAGATAGCCGGCCCTATTTTTGGAGATTTAAATCCTCCTCATTATGGTAGATTTGCAGACTATTGTTCTTATCCAAAGCCGAGTTCTCCTGCTGTTTATTTATTAACTTTGGCTGAGAGAAGTTTGATAAAAGATAATAAGTTAAGTTTTCCAATGCGAGTTGAAACAAATTTGCATTTTCCTGCTTTTGAGGGAGAATATGAATTAAGAAAAAATTATAGTCAGGGTAACTCTAGACTATCCTTTTGGGTTGATGGGGGTCCTGTTGCTGATTTTAAGTTTAAGAGTATTTCCTCCAGAGGATCCTCTTGTTGTGAAAAAGGTTTAGAGAGTTTGGTTGATTCAGATGATTTAAGAAGGATTAATGCCTTATTGAGTGTTTCAAAGAATAATCAGGTTTATTTTTCATTTGCTTTTGGAAAGGTTATAAATGCATTTTTTAGAGATAGAACTAGATTGGGGGCGGTTTTGGGGTCAATGAAATTTGAGGTTTATCAGGCTCCGGAAATTGGAGGGTTTAGTACTGTTTTGGATGTTCAAGGAGATATGAAAAGTGAAAATGACCGAAAAAAGGCGCTGGATTATTCTGTTAAGGGTTCTGTTTATCAGAAAGGAGAGGTTCTTCGTGTTTTAGAGAGTATGTTTCATCAGAGGATGAGTAAGATAAAGTGAGTGGTGGAAAATGATAAAAAATAAGGAAAAGAAAAAGAGTTAGTTTTATAATGCAGGTTTTGTTAAAGTTTTCATGAGGGAATTTGTTTATTATTCAGAAAAGGCTAGGACATCGGGGAACTGGCCTGGAAATGATTTAATGAAAGCTGGAAGAATGGATATTGTTTGTAATGTTATTATTCAGTGTTTGTTTTTATCAAATAAGCTTAGAGAGGATATTAAATTGCATTTAAGTTTTAATGGTCCTCCGAATTCTCCAATGCATTTGGAGTTTGATTCAAGTAAACTAGAAAAAGGGAAAATAAGTAAGAAAGATATTGGAGGATTGATTAAGAGAATGTTGTATAAGTGTCCTAAAGATAAGAACCTGGAAGTTTTTCCGGGATGTTTTATTGAGAAGAAGAGTTTTCAAGGTTTGTTAAAGAAGTTGGAGGAAGATGAAAAGAAAATATTTGTATTGGATGGAAAAGGTGAAAGCTTACGAGATATTGAGGATTTGAAGAACTGTGTTTTTGTTATTGGAGATCATGAAGGTTTGCCTCGGAAGGAAATTAAAAAGTTTGATACTATTAAGGTTGGTCCTGAGATTTATTTTGCATCGCAGATATTTGTTATTTTAAATAATGAGTTGGATCTTCGGAGGTAAGTTTAAATATTAAGAGCATTATTAATTACTAAGTAAAAATGAAGACTATAAAAATAAACATCTCGGGAAGTGTGCAAGGAGTTACTTTTAGACAGTTTGTTAAAGCTAGTGCAGATAAACTTAGTGTGCGGGGTTTTGTTAGAAACCTAGAAGATGGAAGGGTTGAAGTTGTTGCAGAGGGAAAGGATGAGGCGGTTAATGAACTATTAAAATTATGTAAAGAAGGGCCTCGGCATTCAGATGTTAAAAAAACCGAGACTAGAGAAATAAAGCATCAAGGGTTTGAGGCGTTTAAAATAAGTAGTTTGTAGTTTTAGGAAGATATTTAAATTAAGATTTCTATTTGATTTAATGGGAAGACAAGATCAGATAATTAATGAGCGAAAGAGAAAGTTGAAAGAGCTTCGTAAATCTGGGATTAACCCCTATCCCCATAAATATGAACAAAAGGATTTTTCTGAAGAAATTAAAGAGAAATATGATAAATTAAAGAATGATGAGAGGACAAAAAGTAATGTTCAGGTTGCTGGGAGGGTTATGACTGTTAGAAATTTGGGTAAATTGATATTTGCTACTGTTCAAGATTCTAAAGGCAGAATTCAGTTGATTTTACAAAAAGGCGAGACTGATGAAGAAGGTTTTAGTATTTTTAAAAAATATGTTGATGCAGGGGATTTTGTTGGTGCAAAGGGTATTGTTATGAAGTCTAGAACTGGAGAGGTTTCAGTTCTTGTGAAAGAAGCTCAGATGCTTTGTAAGTCTTTATTGCCTTTACCGGAAAAGTGGCATGGATTGAAAGACGATGAGGAAAGGTACAGAAAGAGATATTTAGATTTGATTATGAATCCAAAGGTTAAGGAGGTTTTTGATAAAAGGACCTTAATTTTGAATGCGATTAGAGAACTAATGCAGAAAAAAGGAATTAGTGAAGTCGATACTCCGTTTTTGCAGACCCTTTACGGCGGTGCTGCTGCAAAGCCATTTAAGACTCATTTAAATGCTTTGGATATTGATATGTATTTGGCTATTAGTCCGGAGTTATATTTAAAGAGATTAATTGTTGGAGGTTACGATAAAGTTTATACAATTTCTCGTAATTTCAGGAATGAAGGAATTGATAGATGGCATAATCCTGAGTTTTCAATGATGGAGGTTTATTGTTCTTATTGGGATTATAATGATATGATGGATTTAATGGAAGAGATTTACGAATATGCTTGTATCAAGGTTAATGGTTCTACAAAGGTTAAGTTTCGGGAAAGGGCAATTGATTTTAAGAGGCCTTGGAAGAGAATGACAATGACTGAGGCAATTAAAAAATTTGCGGGGATTGAGGTTGATAAAATGAGTGATAAAGAAATTTTGGATTTTGCGGATAAGAATAAGGTGGAGATTAAGGAGGATAATTGGGGGTGGGCTGTGCAGGGAATTTTTGAGCATTTTTGTGAGGATAAAATAGAACAACCAACTTTTATTTTAGATCATCCTTTGGAAACTACTCCGTTGTGTAAGACGCATAGAAATGAAAAAATGTGTCGGTTGATTGAGAGGTTTGAGCCTTTTTGTATGGGTGCGGAGTTAGGAAATGCTTATAGTGAACTTAATGATCCTGAATTGCAAAGGGTATTGTTGGAGGGTCAACAGAAAGCATTGAAAAAAGGAGATGAGGAAGCCAATCCTCTTGATGAAGATTTTATTAATGCCATTGAAACTGGAATGCCTCCTACGGGGGGGTTGGGTGTTGGAATTGATAGAATGGTTATGCTTTTGACTGGGCAAGATACAATTAAGGATGTAATTTTATTTCCTTTTATGAGGCCAATGGAAGATGATAAGAAAGGAAAATGAAAAAGAAAATAATATTATGGGGTATATTAATGGTTTTAGTAGTTGGAGTTATTGGTTTTCTTCTCTATCAATCCTTATTTTCAAAAGAAGATAGTAGGGAACCAGATATCCCTAATCTTTTTACAGATCAAGATTCAAAGTTAGTTTTTCTTCTCCAAAATAAGGAAGTAGAAATAACTCCCGGAGAAGTTCATGGTATTGCTTTTGCTATGAGGAATGAATTTGATATTTACTCTAATTTTAATTATAATATTGAATATGTTCACTCTACTTTTTCCTGCCAAATTTCTGATAAATCTTATTTTGATTCCTGGATTGAAAGTGGATGGCAAGATTCCATTGAGATTGAGGGAGATGAGCATTTTGGAATTATAGGGTTTAATATTCCTCGTGGGGCTCCAAATCCGTGTACTGTTAGATACTCATTAAATGTAACCTGTATTAGTGGGGGGGAAGATATTCCTTATGCTTCTGAATTTTTTGAGATTATAGTTGTTTAAAATGAAAAACCTTCCTCTAACTCGTGATCAAGCAATAGAACTTCTTAAAAAACATAATTCTCCTGAAGAATATCCTGCTTCTTGGAATCATTTTTTAGAAAGTGAGGCTATTATGCAGGGTGTTGCTCGTCGTTTGGGTGAAGATGAGTCTGAGTGGGGGATGTTAGGTCTTTTACATGATGTGGATTGGGGGCTTACTAAAGATAATGTTTCTGAACATTTGACTAAGGCTCCTGCTATATTGCGTGAAGCTGGTTTTGATGATGATTTTATTGATAATATTGTTTCGCATGGATGTGGGTTTGAATGTGCTGGATTGCAGGATAAGGAGAGGGTTGGGAAAGTGCAGCATGCTTTGGCTGCTTCTGAGACTCTTACGGGGATAATACATGCTTATGCTTTGATGAGGGGTCGTCGGATAAGTGATATGGAAGTAAAAGGTCTGAAGAAAAAATTTAAAGATAAGAAATTTGCAGAAGCTTGTAGTAGGGATATTGTTAGGGAGATTGAAGGGTGTGGATTGGAATTGGGAGATTTTTTTGAAGTTGCTATTGATGCTATGAAAGAGATCAAGGGGGATATTGGTTTAGAGTAATTAAGATGTTTTTGTTTCATATTATTTTGCCGTTAATAATTTTTTATTTTTATAGGAATAAAATTATGGTTTGGGGATTGTTATTAGGAAATTTAGTGGATTTAGATCATGTTTATTATAGGCTAATTGGAAAGGTTGAATGGTTTGGGTCTGCTTGTTCAAAATTAGGAGAACAGTGTAGCTGGGGGGTTTATCCGCTGCATAATATTTATGTTCTTATTACCGGGCTTGTTTTAGGATTGTTAATCTTTGTTAAAGATATAAGATTAAAATTTATTGGATGGTTGGGACTGGGTGTTGTTTTAGCGTTGGTTTTAGATTTGATTCATGGATGGATTGGATTTGGGTTTTGAGGAAACTATTTAAATGGTAAACTATTTGTTAGAATATAAAAAAGAGGAATATGGTGAATCTAATTATAAAAAATAATATAAGAAAGATTGTTAAGGAATTAGATGAGGGGGGTGTGATTAATAATGTTGCAGGGGAAGTGGAGGAAGGTTTAGAGAAGAAGATTCGAGAAGACTTAAAAAAAGCAATTGCTCGTGCAAAGGCAAATCAGAGGAAAACTTTGCTTTCAAGGGATTTGTGAATAGATGGATTGAAATGGAAACAAAAAAAATACAACGTTGGATATTAATTTTAACACTAGCCTATGTAATTGGATTTGGAATTTATTACATAATGGCTAAAAATTATGAGTTTATGTGGTATCTTGTTATTATGTTTATTATTATTGGATTAGTTATAAAATTACATTCTAAATTCAAGTTTAGTACTGGTCTTTTGGCTGGAGCAAGCATTTGGGGATTAATGCATATGGCAGGGGGTAGTTTGAAATTTGGGGGCAAAGCTCTTTATTCTAATATGGTTATTGATTTTAACATTGTAGAATTTGCTGGAACTCCGATATTTAAGTTTGATCAGTTAGCTCATTTTTATTGTTATATTGTTGTAACATTAATTTTATTTTATATTTTTAAGGATTACTTGAAAAGGGGTCGCAGTAAGATTGGTGTTTCCGCGTTGCTTGTTCTTGCTGCAATGGGAGTTGGAGCCTTAAATGAAATATTAGAATTTTTACCAGTTTTGCTTTTAGAGGAAACTGGGGTTGGAGATTATTATAATACTATGTGGGATATTGTGTTTAATACGTTTGGAGCAATTGTCGCTGTTATTTATTTGAATTTTAAAAAGAAGATTTAAGATGGATTTTGAGACTACTGTAAAAAATTGGAAAAAAGAATTAGCTCGAGATTTTTTAGCATTAGGTAGTTGGGTGTTTTTTGTGTTGGTTATTGTTAGGATAATGATTTTGCCTTATAAATGGACTTATCTTAATCATCTTTTTATTGCTGGAGGATTGATTTTACTTGTTGAGTTATTTTTAAGAGGGAAGGTTGATAGTTATGTTAGTAGAGGGGTTGTTATTGCATTTTATACTTCTCTATTTTATGAGGCAAATATTTATAGTATTTTTACGGGGTTGGCTTTTGTGGGGCTTGTGTTTAGTTCTTGGTATATTGGTAGTGATTGGCGACGGATTGGGTTTGGTTTGTTGTTGGGGGGTCTAGGGGTGGGTTTAAGGTTTGTTGTGGGATAAGTTTAAAAAGATTTTTTGATTAATTGTTTATAATCTAAAGAAAGAGGGCCTTAATATCTCTTCAAGAATAACGCTGAGATAACTGTCTATAACGCGTTTATATTGGAGGAATACTAAAAACTAAATAAAAATGCCACACAACAAAGCAAAAGGATCAAAAGCTGAAAGAGAATTGTATCAGATGTTTGTTGATAATAGTTTTAGGGCGGTACGAGTTGCTGGTAGTGGTACAATGGAGAATGCTGATTGTGATATTATTGCTGGGAAAAAAGGATGTGGGAAGTATGCTATCGAAGCTAAATCTACTAAAAAACCTATCCAGTATATAACAAAAGATCAGATTAGTAGGTTTGTTGGTTTTTCAGATATTTTTGGTTTAAAACCAGTTATTGCAGTTAGGTTTAATCGGGTTGGTTGGTTTTTTTTTAATCCTCGAAGTTTAGTTGATAGTGGGAAGAATTGGGGTTTAAGTTTGGAGAGGGCGCGGAAAAAGGGGAAGAGGTTTAGTCAGTTCTTCTGTTAGTTGATTACATAAATATTTTTAAAAGATTTTTGGTAAAATATGGTATGAATAAAAGAGGTTGTTTGATGCTATTAGTCTTGCTAATGGTGGTTAGTAATATTTTGGCTGAAGTAAATATTAGTTTGAATTATCCTGAAAATGTGATTGTTGGGGAAGAGTTTGAAATGAGCATTGGTTTTTTTAATTTTTCAGAGGGAGTTTATGATATTAAGTTGGATATTAAAAATGAAAGTAA
>Ga0180007_10005747_pt1 | contig 12378 bp, 13 predicted proteins | sample MM_PC_MetaG_FD_121122 | JGI IMG/M metagenome (GOLD analysis project Ga0180007, IMG submission 121122) | Groundwater microbial communities from the Aspo Hard Rock Laboratory (HRL) deep subsurface site, Sweden - MM_PC_MetaG | ecosystem: Environmental > Aquatic > Deep subsurface > Groundwater...
CCTTGAAGGCCCCGCTGTGCTTGCGACGCGATTCGCTCATGTCCCGCTCCTTCCAAATTCAGTCGATTCTAGAGCGGAACTCTCGCTTAGCAACCTGTCCAGTTTTTGGGGTCCACCTCAGAGAATGAAGGAGCTGCTTAACAAGCTGTCAACATACAATATATTCAATTATCTGCTCCCCGGAGTTATTTTTTCAGTGCTAACTCCTATAGTCACAAGCTATTCGTTCACACAGAAAGATTTAATCCTGGGGCTTTTCGTCTATTATTTTGTAGGGCTGGCTGTAAGTAGGTTTGGATCGCTTCTGTTGGAGCCGCTTTTTAAGCTGGTTTCTTTGGTCAAATTCGCAGAATACAAAGATTTTGTCGAGGCTTGTAAAAAAGATGAAAAAATAGAGCTTCTTTCGGAAGTGAACAACTCTTACAGGACGATGGTGTCTGTTTTTGCCCTACTAATCATTTTAAAGCTTTACGAAAAAGTAGAGACGATGCTCCCAACAATCAAAGCGTGGGGGCATATTATTCTGATAGTTTTCTTGTTATTATTGTTTTTAATTTCATATATCAAGCAGACAAATTATGTTGCCAAAAGAGTATCACTGGCAAATCATTCTAATAAATAAACTTGCGAAGCGCTGAAATCCCTATCCCCGCGGCAAGCCACGGGGTATTTCGGGATTTCTGCCACAGTCCGTAGGACTGTGGCACCGCACTTTCGCATAATGCGGTTTGTTATCTATCTCCTCCCCGTGACAAGCCACGGGGAATTGCGAGTTCAAAAAGTAATTAGGTTTGTTTTCAATAGGTCTTACAAGTGTCAATCAGAGAGGGCAAGCATACATTTAGCTTGTGCTAAGCAAGGTTCACTGCCTTGGTGGCTCCCCCGAATTTGCTAGTAAATCCTCGGTTAATTTTCGCCGGAGGTGCCGGAGTTAAGCTTCTAGACTAGACAAACTTACCTAGCTAACCTGCTTTGCTACTTATGATAGCAATTACAAGCAATATTATATATCCCCTCCGTTATTATTAAGTTTTTTAAGCAGCTATATTTACATACATAATCATTATTATGAACCGATTGCGTTTAGCGGTGCGCTGATTACAATGAGACGGCTGCGACGCATACTTGGTCATCATTGCAATCAATTTCTAGATTGACTCCGGTTTGTCGCCCTGTCCCTTACGCGCACCGGATTTAGGCTGCCGTATCGCCGAGTTCCACTTATACGGTTCAGGCGAGCGCAAAGGGAGTAAGCGTCGAATATTTTTAAGAAGTTCATCAAGGCGCCTCAACCTTGTTGTCAAAGGGCTCAGGAGCCAGAGCCACGAAACCGGGATGCCCTGTTCCGGAGAAGTGCGATATCGTTTTGGTTCTATTGGCGAAAACCTTGTAACCTCTACGGATGAAGGCGTTCTTGACTTGCCCGCGTGGATACTCGGGCTTTTTTACTCCAATAGAGCAGAAGGCGGTGCCTACTTCAGTACCCTTTTGTTTTCTTGGTCCGAGCCAACGATCTAATACGTTCGGAGTAACATTGTGCCTACTACCGTGATGTGGCATTTGTATGAACGTAGGTAAGGTCAACCCTAGCATCTCACCGTAGTCTGCGGCCTCGTTCAGGCCGTCAGGGCCAACATCGGCAGTTAGTAATACAGATTTTCCTTCCTCAAGGGTGGCATATTGGACGACGCAACTCTCGTTTGACGCGGATGTCGGCGGTTTGGGACTATTCGAAAGTGTTTCCGATTCCCACTCTTCCTCTAGCCAATTCTTCGCCGCCTCGATCAAGTAACTAAGTAGGCCACCCTTCGAAGTTTCGGCCTCAGTTTCGTACGATGTCGGAGTCTTTTCGAAATATGGAATCAAGTCAATATACCGTTCGCGCGATGGCGCGAGAACGGTGAAAGAACCGATGGCAGTGCCTTGGAAAACTTCATGGACTTGCGTTCCTTTCGCCGCAGCAAGTTCCTCCAATTCAACAAGGTAAGGGTGTCTGCCTTTCATGTTGTCAATCAGGCCCTGTAACGTGAAGTTTCTATGAAAGTGCTGCAGCGTTTCTTTGGCATACAGCCAGGGCCGGTTCATCCAAAGATGTTTAACCTCAAATTGCTTGAGCACACCAATCAAGCCGCATGTGTGATCGTTGTCAGCGTGTGTGACAACCATATGGTTAATGTGGTAGCCGGGGTAATACTTTTCGATGTGGTTGATAATCGTGCCGGCCGTATCGGTACAACCACCGTCTACGACATGGAGGTAATAACCTAGATTATCCTCACGGTATCGGATAACGATAGCGTCGCCATAGCTATCGCCGACCGGAAGGAAGTCGATCTCAAACGGCATAAGGCACTCCTTGGTGGGCTAAGAAGCTTGTCACGGTTTCCCCCCCATAGAACATCGGTCCTAGTCACACATAAATTAATTCATCGAAAGACCCATGGTCAACTGTGGATTTGTCCACGCGGTCTGCTCTCATTTAAGTGGGCCCGGGATTCTAGACTGACTTTAGGGAGGTCCTGCAACTATCAGATAGGGTAGCCGCGCGCAAATTCAACCTATGCTAAGCAAGTTTATCGCTTAGGGGCTGCGGCTCCGGCCTAGCCTTACGCCGCTTCCAACCTCACGCCCTCCCGTATCGCAAAAATCATACAACCTGTCCGGTGACACGTAGCCCTTTGGCCAAGTGGCCACCTTTGCGGGCCACTGGACGGTACGTAAACGGGCCGTCGCCTTGAGCACGTAGAAAACCAACTCACTGCAAAACCAGGCCTCATCCCGTTGGTAGGGGGTTGGCTGGTCGTCCGTGCCGTCTTGGTTACTGGTGACGAACCCCTAAAGGCCTTCCAGTCATAAGGGGCCTTGTCTTTTGCAATGTCCCTTTTATGGCCTTTACGTTGGCGTAAGACCTAGTGTTACATTGAGCAATAAGGGAATGGTCCCGTTTTGGTGGATCACACGAGCGTGCCTTAGGTCTACGATGTTGAGACCAAGCATACCAGTACTATGGAATCTGGCCTGGCTGGCAAGGCAATGAGCACGGCGTGGCGTGGCAAGGCATGGGCGGGACTGACTGGGAAGGGTCAGGCCCGCGTTTTTCCCTTCCCCTCTTGACTTGGCCTTTGTGGATGCTTCATCGTTCTTGAAAACAGTCATTCAGGGAGAGAAAATGAATTGGTTCAAAAATATCTTTCGGGGCAAAGGGTGAATCTCATAAATCGGACAGTCGTGTAAGGTGCTAGATACGACTGGCCGGTTTGTGGTGTACGCTGCAATTCACCTTGACAAAATTTTATAAACGTGCATAAATTTGTAAAATAGCCTGCTGGGCCAAACCTTATGCATCTAATGCCTGCCCCAAGCAAACAACGGCCTAGATAATTTAATATACAAGTAAGTCCTTTTTACTACTTTCGTGCCTAAAGTAAGTATTCAGAGATGTGGCTGCTAAAGCTGTAAGTAATGCCAGCATACTTTTTATCCCAAAGGAGCAATGATCGTTATGTTGGATACTGGCAAAGAAATGTTGCAAATTCTATATGTGGTAGCTCTATTATCAATTATGATTCTTGTTTTATCTCTTGCCCGTGTAGCGTCTAAACGCAGAAATAGCGAAAAAAAGGACCTTGATTTTTTAGGTAGTGAACTAGTCAATGACAGGGGATCAGTTGTTCCTGATGGGGCAACGGCAACTAATTTTCAACTATTAACCGTCTTCCCAAATGTAACATTTGGGATGGCAGGACTAATTTTTATACCGTTAATAAATATATTAGGATATTTTTTTGGAATTTTATTAACTAGAGGCCTAATGAGACGCTTCTTAATATCTGTTGCAAATGCCAAAACTCCACATAATTTTATTGCAATATCACATGGTGCTGACTGGCTACGCAATAAAACCGCGTGGGTATCATTGATTTCTTTTACAGCCACTATTTGTTTCGAGGTTGTTTGGCTCTCACGTATTTGTAAATACGCCCTAGGGGCTACAGACGCTTCATACTATACCATATTAACAGTGTTAGTTATCACTCTTTTGATTGTGCCAATCGTAGGAGGGCAAGAAGCCACATTGGCTGGTGATATATGGCTTCTTGTTCTGTCCTATTTTGGCTTCCATATTGCACTAGGGTACATGGTTTCTCAGGTCCCTATCGCTTTTGACCTTTTAAGTTCGATTATTATTGTATTTTTATTTGTAATGTTGATCCAAAGAATAAAACAAACCAAGAAGATGCCAACAGCCATTTTAAAGTGGCGACAATGGATGATTGTTGCCTCTACGCTTATACTTTTTTTATCGATGATCGACTTCAAGGGCTTCAAAGTAAATATTTCTCCCGATGTGCTTCGTGAGTCTTTGTTGCCTTTTACCCCAAGCGCAAATGGGATAGAGATAAATCTATTCATTATGATTGTCGTCGCCTCTATATCGCCGGTGATTTTTTATAATTTTATAGATTTTGGCTTTTGGCAGAAGTACTTGGCTGAATATAAAAACGATGAAGATCACTTGCAAGCAGGCAATAAAGTAAATATATCCACCTTAACAGGTCGGTTAAAAGAATCAATTTGGCTCTACGTTATTGAATCACCTCTTAGTTGGTTGCTAACTATTATCCTTGGTGTCTATATGTCCCAGCTAGTGCCAAACGTAGCACAAGCCGACACTCCTATTAATAGTATTCTATCATATTTTAGTGCTCAAAACGGCTTTGGTAGCTTTATTGCTACTCTGTTTTTTGCTTCTGTCGCGGCAATAGCGGTATCAACAGTATGCGGTTATTTTGCGAACATTGGCTATCTCATCGAAAAGGATATTAGGCAGGAAGATTTTGATAAGGATGGATCTTTAGCCCCAGGAGCAAAATATTTGATGTTCCTTGCGGCAGGCATGTTAATTATGTTAATATTAATAGACATAACTTTTCACAATACAGATCAGTTGATCGCCCTAATGTTAACTTCCTTCGCCCCTCTGTGTGCCATTACTCCGCTAGTGATCTACCCACTACTAGCAGGAAGTTTGTCTTTAAGTAAAAAAGGACAGCAATGGGTCTTTACCATTTTCTTGCTGGCTAGTGCGATTGGGGTCGTGTTTGGCTTGATGGCTGCAATATTAAACGTTTCACCTCGCACTTACCTGTTTTGGCTTTCAATGCCGAGTGCCTTCATAATTTCTTGGCTTGGATATTTATTAGTCGTTTTAACCTCGCAAGAATCCACAAATAAAGTCCATGGCGTTTCAGCTACTGACTAAAACGTGGGGGACACATAAAATGCATATCAATCTAGATTTAATTTGGTCGTTCAGTTTGATTCTGTATATTTTTAAACTTTGCTTTAACGCATACACTAATTTTTTTAGCTTGGTGTTGGCTCGGGAGGATTGGGAACCTAAAGGAAAAATGGATCATCAATCTGAACTAATTTTAAACCATGGCAGCAATACCCATAATGTCCCTATCTATGCTATGCCGGTAATAGTAGCTTATCTTTTAACGCTATTTATTAAAGAGGGAGATCGTTTTTTTTACCTAACTTTTATAACAGTTTTTTTCTCAACACTTATTTCTGCTATTGGTTTTTTGGGAACCTTAAGCCGCTCCAGGGCTAGAAAGTAGTGGATATGGTGGAGTTGGCGTCAGCATTTACTTGTTTGTTTGGAGGAACATAATGGTTTGGTGTGGGTTCGACGAAAAAATGAGGGAAGGTATTATTACCTACTCGGGCGGTATAGCTAAGGCTATCCTGAAGAGGGCTCAGTTATCAGGAGTATCATTCCTCGAACAAGTTGAATGCGAACGCAAAGAGCTCGCTACCCTAGAAAAGGTTATTATTGACCGAATAGAAACTGGGTTAGATAGTGAGGAGTATTTGCTAGAACTAAAGGCCTTCTTGGGACTACTGTACGTTGCAAGATATGTGATAAACAAGACGGGGGAGGATGCTACTGATGAATCTTTCCTCCATTATTACTATGAGGAAGCTTATGCGATTGCTTCGAAAATAGACGAATTTGAGGTACACTATTCATGTCTACAAAAGGAACTTACTCACCATAAAAAAGCAAAAATATCTCTAGATTTGACGTTTCCAAAGTTAGGCGTAAATCCTAACCCAAAAGATGCATGTCAAGACGCATTACCTGAAACTAGTAAACTGGCAAGAACCTCCATTTAACAAAGCTGTACGCCCGTGGCATCCGCCATGCAATCAGACCAAATAAATCAAACTGCCTATGCAAGGTAAGCCATTGGAAATAATGCTAGCGGTAACCCTTTGCTAAATAAGTTTATCGCTTAGGGGCTGCGGCTCCGACCTAGCCTCCCGCTCGCCTTCAACCTCAAGCTATCCCAAATCGGAAAATCGTACAACCGATCCGGCGACACAAAGCCCTTGGGCCAGGTGGCCACCTTTTCGGGCCACTGGACGGCGCGTAAGCGGGCCGTTGCTTTGAGCACGAAAAAGACCAGCTCACTACAAAACCAAGCCTTGTCCCTTTGAAATGAGTTGGGCTTGCCGTCCGCGCCGTCTTGATCGCTGGCAAGGAACCCCAAATGAGCTTGCCAGTCATAAGGGGCCTTGTCTTTTGCAATGTCCCTGGCCAGCCTTACGGATTCATTTATAGCCGCCTCGGTTTGCCCTAGGGGCCTACAAACCCATAAGAGCGCTTCCGGGTCTTCTATGAGGGGGGCAAGCTCGGTTTCATGCACGTTGGGCCAGGTGGCTTCAACCATTTGGTTGGGACCGGTGATTAAAAGGGCGTGGCTTGGCACCAACCGGCCCGCCTCTTGGCTGGCCCGGTCCGTCTCCAAGGCGATGTTGTTATGAAGAAAGGTGCCAGGACGCGCGGTGAAACCCACGTCCCCAATCTGGTAATTGCTCTTATACATGGGTTCAAGGCAAAACATCAGTAAACCAAAACTCCCCGGTGATAGATTTCAAAGCGGGCCGTGGCCAGGATTCGGCCCAGGACGGCCTTTCCGGTCTTGTCCGTGGTGACCTCCCGGATAATTAGAGATCGCGTCCCGTAGGCCCTAGAAACCAGCCACGCGGCCCGGCTCTGCACTGGCCGGGTAACTTGAGTTAGGGTTCCAGCGGCCAGGCTGGGCTTAGACCAAATGAAGTTGGAGGCAAAAGGGCGGGGAAAGCCGGGGCGCTTCTTTAGCTCCTGGATGCTGGGCCCACAATACAGCTTGCCCTGGGAGCCTCCAGGCCCGTAGCGCCAAACAAAAGCCACCCGGAGCCCTGGCCGGACTCCCTTGGGCGGGGTGTAAAAGGCGTGGAACTCGGTTCGCTCGTCAATGTCAAAGCGGGCGGGAACCGCCTCCCCTTTGGGGGCCCGCTCCAAAATGGCAAGCGGGGTGGCCACCTCTAGGCGGCGTTTGGTGAACTGATCGAGCGCCACAATCACCAGGCCGGTGCTTTTGAGGGTGGCCACCATGGCTGATCGGCCGGAAAGGGCCTGGCCGCCCGTGGGAGGTGCCCCACAAGCGGCCAGGCTAAACAAGGCGGCCACCAGCAACAGGGCGGCCATGCGGGGCACAGACGCGCCCACGTGGGCTAGCCTTCCCCCCCGGTGTTTTCGGTGGGGGTGGTGTTGGGGTTGTTGGAGCCGGTGTTGTCGGCGCTGGAACTGCCACCGCCGCCGCCCATGGTCAAATCGCCTTGCACGCAGCCGGGCAGACCGGCCACGGCAGTTCCCAAAAGGGCCAACAAGAGGCCCACGGTCAAGATTTTCTTCATGCTCCACCTCCTAGGGTTTAGGGACTTGATAAAGTGCCCCACCTCCCGTTTGGAGGGCCAGCCCAGGCCTAGGCATATGGCCACGGCCAGGCCCAGGGAAAGGGCGGGCCCCCCGTAAACGGAAAGGTGGAAGCGCCAATTCATTTCGTTGCGGTGGCCTTTTTCTTGGTGGCGGTCTTTTTCTTGGGCTTGGCCTTGACCGGCGCGGGCTCCGGCTCCGGCGCGGCGGTGGGCGCGGGTGCGAGCACGGATTCCGCCATGACCATGGACATGGCCGGGAATTGGACACCGGTCCGCTTGAGCAGGGTCCGCGCTCCCTGATAGCCCAAAATCGGGGCGGTCAAAAGAAGCACCCCGGCCCATATCAGGACGCGGGCCAAATCCTGTAGGCTGTCCGCCCGCACCACTTCGGTTACGAACACGGCGCTACCCAGGGCCAAGACCGCGCCCACCGCGATCAAGGCCAGTCCGGCTAAAAGGGCGTTTTTGGTGAGCCGGTATTCCGAGGTTTGTTCCCCAGGATTGAGGGCGGGATTTAGGTTCTCTTCCATAGTCACCTCCATAAAAGTTGCCGGGGGCGGGGTTGCCCGGTGGGCCGGAAAGGCAAGCCCGCCCCACCCCCGGACTTAGTTTTCAAACAGGCGGGCCCAGCCCAACACCTTGTCCGGGTACTCGGGGTCACCGCCGCCGTTGTAGAGCAAGAGGGCTTGGCGCATGTCTCAGCTCCGGCGCTTGAGGCACCGGGCCAAATACATTGCTCCGTAATGTAGGTTGATAACCGGGTCGCTCATTTGGCTGTGCCACCCCTTGTGGCTTAGTTCGCGGCCCGTGGCACCCATGATTTGACACAGGCCCCAGGAAAGCTTTTGAGTGTAAAACTCGGTTGCCTGGGTAGAGGTGGGGGGCTTAATCAGCTTTTCGTGGGGATCATCGCCCACCAAGTAGCGGTAAAGCTCTTCGGCGCGCATGGCCCAGGGATCGCCGCCGCTTTCGGTGGCCACCAGCCCGGCCAGGATCGCCGGGGGTAGGTCAAAGCGCTGGGCCGTAATCCTGATCCATTCCTTGAACCCACTCACGCGGCCAATGGTTATTTGATCGGCTGAACCCATCGCGTCCCCTTCGCTTGGTTTAGTTGATCTTCAAGCCGCTCCACTCTGCGGGTGGTGTCTTCCTTGACCTGGCAAATTTGCTCGGAAAGGCGGCCTTCCGTCCGGTTGAGCTGGGCGGTGGTGCGGTCTTCGGAATCCTTGATTTGTTGGGAAGTCTTGTTGTCCAGCTTTTCTATGAGGCCCTTGGTTTCCGTGATGCTTTTTTGAACGCTGGTGAGTTGTTCGGAAAAACGGGCCGTAGCCGTGGTGTGCAGGAACACCGCCACGGTAACCATGATGGTTAGCAAGCTGCCAACACCGATGGTTACCAGCGTCGGGCGGCCCCCGTTGTTCCATTGCTTTTTGAGGGATGCAACCAAATCGGCCCCCTAATAAAAAATCGTGCCTAGGCCTTCCACCGGCTTCTGTCGAGTTCTCGCAACTTGGATTCAAGGCGGCGGGCCAGGTCTTCAAACTGGGCCTCACTCCCGGTGTAAGACCCTTCCACCTGCACAAGAGGCCCGTTGACCACAACGGTGGGCCCGCTGTAGGCCGGGGCCTGGGCTCCCAGGTTGAAGGCCTGTAGGGCGGGCAAGGTGTTGGCCGTCACCCGCTCGGAACGGACCATGAATTCCCCCACCTTGCCGATGATCGGCACTTCATCATGGCCAAGGCCGCTTAACTGGTAGCCGGAGTGGAAGCGGGGCAAATCGTCCAGGAGCGGGCCGCCCTGGTGAAAGCGCGTGAGCGGCGCGATCCGCCCGCCGGTGTGCATCACACCCGCTTTGACTCCACCGCCGGAAAGGGTTGTCCCTTTAATGCCCGCGGTGGAGTTGGCCGCCTTGTCTGATTTTTCGGAAAGGGTTTCCATGGCATCGGATAGGGTTCCGATGCTGTTGGTTATGGTGTTTATCCCGGCTTCGGTATTGGCCAGGGAAGCCATGGAGCCAACAACGCTATCAGCTAAATCTTTTATATCGTCGTTGTATTCAATGATCGCGCCCGCCCCGGTCCACATACTGTCCGAGGCTTTCCAAATTTCATTACTGAAATCCTTGGCGGCCTGTCCTGATAGGCCGTAGCTGGCCGCTAATTTGTCGATTTTTTTTTGATAGGCGGCGGCGGTTTCCTCTGACCACTCCATGGTTTCGCGGGCGATGGCCAGTTCTCGTGCCAGGCCGCGAATGTTGTCTTCGCACTCTACCGCCGCCTTACCGCTATCCAGGAGCTTTTGGGCGGTTGGGCTTAGATCATCGTAAAATTCTTTAATCTGATCGTCGGTCAGGCCGACAATATCTTTTAACTGTTTGAAAAGTTCATACGCCTCTTGGGCGCTTTCGGAGTAATAGCCAAACCCACCGTCAATACCGCTCATGGTAGAGCCGGAATTTAGCTTGGAGGCCATGGACTCAAGCCAAGCGGCTTGGCCGCCGCTATGCTCTGAACCGCCGGTCCAGCGGTCCATTACCTCTTCGGGCGAACGCGGGCCGTCCATGAGGAAACCCATGGAGCTGAGCAGAGCCCCCAGGGAGCCCACCCCAAGGGCGATGCCCATAGGGGTAAAGGTTGCGCTGAGCCCTGCCAGGGAGCCCAAATTGAGGGGTGGGGGGGGAGGGGGGAAGCCCCTCTCGTTTTTTCTAAAAGACCCTTATGCAGAAGACTGGAATTGACCTTGGTCCTACAGGCTTCAATCTTGATCGTCAATCCAGAAGTGAAGGGTACTTAGCATATGGTTAACTCTGGCCATTTCCAGCTGGAGCAGAGAGGCGGCTCGACACAAAGGAGCGCGCCGTTGCCTTAGGTGGCCCCCGCAGGGCCGAAGGGCAGACGGATGGTTACTATGAGCCCGCGGCTGGGTCGGTTTTGCGCCTTTATTGAGCCGCCATGGGCCTGCACCGCCTTTTGGGCAATGGCCAGCCCAAGGCCAAATCCCTGTCCATCCACCAAGCCATGTCCCTGTACGAATGGCTCGAAAAAAGTCTCAAGCGCTTTGGGCTCCATGCCCGGACCCTCGTCGGAAACCTTGATGACGAAGTGCTTGTCCGACCACTGGGGGCTAACTTCGATGCGCACCGTTTGCCCGGTAGCGGAATGGCGCATGGCGTTTCGCACCACGTTTTCCAGGGCGCGGCGCAATAGCTCCGCGTTGCCTTTGACCGTGGGGTGTTCCTGGCTGGGTTCCTTCCCCAGATTGGTCTCCACCATGACTCCGGAAGACTGGGCCTCGAACCGGGCGTCATTAGCCACGGTCAAGGCCAGGCTGGCCAGGTCGAAATAATCGTCCAATTGCTGGCTGCCGGATTCGGCCCGGGCCAGAGTGAGCACTTCGCCCACCATTTTGTCCAGACGCTTGCTCTCCAACTCGATGCGTTTCAAGGTGGACTCCACCCTGAGCGGGTCCTGGCGGGCCAGGCCCACCGCCAGGTGGATCCGGGCCAGGGGAGAGCGCAACTCATGGGAAACCACATGCAGCATGCGCTCCCGGGATGCGATGAGCTGTTGCAGGCGCTCGGCCATGGAGTCGAAATCCCGTGCCAGGTCGGCCAACTCGTCGCGGCGGCGGCCCATGTGCTTCTTGAGCCTTACCCCCAGGCGGCCCTGGGCCAGTTCGGCGAAGCCGTCGCGCAGGCGGCGGATGGGTTTAGTGAGATACCAGGCCAAAACCGCAGCGAACAACAGGCCTCCCACCATTCCGAAAATGACCAGGGGAAGGGGTATGCTCAGGGGACCGGGAGGGCGGTACCGGGCCTGCAAGCCGCTGGGGTCATAGCTCAGGCGGTAAGTGGTGCCGTCCGGGGCGGTAGCCGTGACTTCCAGGGGGGGCAGCGCGTACCGGTCCCGTGGCTTGTTGGGTGCGACTGCCGGTGCTTGGCCGGCCGGGCTCACCGTGAGCCAGCCTTGTTCCTCGGCGGGCCAGGCTGCCATCACCGCGCGTAGGGAGTCGATTCCGTCGCGCTGCAACACGGCCTGGGCGGTGGCTATCTGCTGATGGGAGAAGCGCTCGGCTACCTCCACGTCCAGGGGTTTGTGGTTGCCGCCGTACAAGGCGTAGACCACCCACATTCCCTCCACGATGACCATGAAGGTGAGCCAGAACAAGAAGAGGATTTTCCAGAACAGGCGCAGGCGCATGATTACTCCCCTCTCAGCCGGTAGCCCACCCCACGCACCGTTTCTATCTCTACGGCCTCGCCGGCCAGGGCGGAGAGTTTCTGGCGCAAGTTGCTCACGTGCACGTCCACCGAGCGGTCGTAGGGTTCGCGGGGGCGTCCCAAGGCCTTTTCCGAAAGTTCGTCCTTGGAGAGCACCCGGTCGCTGCCGCGCATCAGGGCCTCCAGCAGGTTGAATTCGGTGGCCGTAAGGTCCAGGGACTCATCCCCCCACTGGGCTCGGCGCTGGGCGGGCACCAGGCGCAACCCGCCGAGCACCAGGACCTGGGTCCGGCCGGGAGTGGCGCTGCCCTCGGTGCGGCGCAGCACCGCCCGTAGACGGGCTACCAACTCACGAGGATAGCAGGGCTTGGGCACGTAGTCGTCCG
>Ga0180007_10005748_pt1 | contig 12376 bp, 11 predicted proteins | sample MM_PC_MetaG_FD_121122 | JGI IMG/M metagenome (GOLD analysis project Ga0180007, IMG submission 121122) | Groundwater microbial communities from the Aspo Hard Rock Laboratory (HRL) deep subsurface site, Sweden - MM_PC_MetaG | ecosystem: Environmental > Aquatic > Deep subsurface > Groundwater...
GCAATGATAAAAGTTTAAATGTCAGATTCTCTTGTGTTATCGAGGACAAAACATAATTTTAGTTTAATGGCATATTATTCAATAAGATATTTTTGTGGAAAGATTAATGTCTTTTACTATAGTTAATTGGAAACGCAAATACGAATCGGGTGGGTTTTTCTTTGTAGAAGAAATGTTAGGGGGGTTTGAGAACCAACGAAAAGACAATTCCGGACAACGCCATTGGAACGAAATTTATATAAACGCGTTTATTGTATTGTAATAAAGAATAATGGAATCAAAAAAGCAGGGTGGCAAGAGGAGTTTTTACAATATTGTTAATCCACTTATTCCGGAATTTCAGTTGAAGGACATTTTGCAGGTTGTTGTTGGCGCGTCAATTTTGGCGGTTCCGATTGCTTTTACTGCGGAGACATGGAGTTTGGGGGAGACGCTGCCTTTAGGAAACATTCTTGGTTTGCTTGCTCTTTCTGTTGTTTTTATTTCGATGTTTACTTATTACCAATATCACAAACAAGCAGGGCGGGGGCATTTGTGGACGTTTTTGAAGCGAGTTGTTTCGACGTATGTTCTTTCTTTTCTTATTGTTGCGGTAATAATGACACTGATTCAGAGAGCTCCGTGGGAAACTGAGTGGCTGCTTGCGTTTAAGCGAGTTGTGATTGTAACATTTCCTTCATCGCTGAGCGCTGTTATCGCTGATACTTTGAGGTAGAAGAGCTGACCTAGAGTACAACTTTCTTTAGAAAAGAAGGTTGTACGCATCAAAGAAACAATTAGTGCGCTTCGCGTTTATTTGCTCTCGCACGCAGTCAGAAGTCTCTGGCTTACAGCCCGAAAACGCCCTGACCGAGCAAGAGCATATTTTGGTATATCGTGGGGTGGGTTTTTTGTTTAGTTTATTATAACGATTCTTTCAGACTGCTTTGATTTAAAAATATTGTCGAGATGGAATATATCGGTTTATTTACTTGCTAAAAACATCCTTTTTTACAGAGCTTTTAAATACACAAAATGATTTAATTTAACATGGCAAAGAAAGAGGTTAAAAAAAAGAAAACAGGCTTAGCTATTCTTTGTTTGATTCTTGGAATATTTTCCATTATTTTATTTTGGATTCCTTTTTATGGGTTAGCATTGGGAATAATCACAGTGATTGTTTGTGGAATAACATTAAGACACTCAGAAGCAAATAGAGGTTTAATAATCACCGCTCTTGTTTTTGGTATACTTGCGATTCTTGGTGGGTTGGGCATCACACTACTTGCAGGTCTATTATTTGGCGTGGCTTCCACTCTGGAGGAACAAGAATCAAATCCAGTGGCTACAATAGGCGAAATATATGCCTCTGCAGAGACTTGGGATGCGGATGCAGATGTGGACGGATTAGTTTTTACTCTTAGACCTAGAGATAATGAAGGAGTTTCAGTAAAATCGGACGGCATGCTAAACCTAAAACTTTGGAAGCTTGAATGCACTGAAAATACTGGATTTGGATGTATAAAAAAAAGTTGTACGAAAAAACCTGAGGATTTGTTAGAGACTTGGGCAATTGAAGTAAAAAAAGAAGATATTGGATTCTTTGGGTTTGAGGTTCGGGCAGAATATTCTGACTACGTGCCCGCTTCTGATAATTCCTTGACTGAAACTGGATGTTTGGAGATAGAGTTTGTTACACCAGACAATAACAAATTCACCAGCTTAGCTGACCCGGTCTATCTAATCCTTTAATTTAAGGTGTCTTTGCTCTGAAGAATATTTTCGCAGGGTTTAAACACCCTCCTTCTTCCGCCTAAAAAACAAAAAAATAGGCACAACACCCTCACTAGTTTCCATCTCAGCAATGGCTTTTTTCAAATCATCAAAAGACCGATGCATGATCATAGAATAATCAAACTTTTCCCTTTTCTCACGCAATTGTGGAAATTCCTTCAAAATATCTCGCTTGAGTCTTATAATATTCCATGCGCCGTTTCCCTCACCATAAGAAATCTCTCCGTCTACTTTCAAGGTTTCATACCTTGGTTTTAGGACAGTTGACTCTACGTTTTTGATTTTTTTCATAGCATATCCTTCACCTCTCAGCGTCAGATAGCATAAAAATCCGTTAACAGAAAATCTACTTAAACCCTGTTAAGAAAATCTTGGTAAAATTTCCAAAGATTTATAACTTATTATCCATAATTACCAAGATATGGTTGATGATAAAGATAAGGTGATCTTATTCGAGTTGCTCCAAGATTGCAGGCAACCGCTTTCTAAAATAGCAAAGACAATAAAACTTCCTCAGCAAACTATAAGTTACCGAATAAAAAAACTTGAGAATGAGAAAATCATAAAGAAGTATACGATAGACATAAATTACCCAAAACTCGGCTATAGCAGACATTCTCTTTATCTAGACTTAAGAACAATTAGCGCCAAAGATGTCGATTTTTACTTAAAACACATTACGGACATTTGGGAGGTAAGTTGTTGTTATATGTTGCACGAAGTAAGTCAGTGGAAAATTTACGTATCTGTCTGGACGAAAACAATAGAAAGATACGATGAAATTCAAACAAAAATATTAAAAAAATTCAGGAAATATATAAACAACTATTTATCTTTTCAAAGCGTTAGATCTTGGACTTATTTTGCTAGAAGATTAAACCCAAAGAAAAAAGCTAAAGTGGATATTAAGTCAAACCCAGAAAGTCTAACAATTAAAGACATTGACTGGAAAATAATCCAGAAGTTAAAAAAAGATTCGAGGGCAACAGCATTAGATTTGTCTAAGGGGCTGAAGTTAAATGTTGAAACTGTCCTGAGCAAGATTAGAAATCTAAAAAAGAAAGGAATTATAGGAAGATTCTATCCAATAATTGACATGAATAAACTCGGTTACAAAGAATACACGTTTATTTCTAGGATTGATCCATCTTATAAAAAAGAGCTTGATGGTTTCATCGAATACGCTCAAAAAGATCCGAGGTTTATTATTGTAATTAAGGCTGTGGGCTATGTTAATCTGTATTATGCTTTTCTCGTTGAAAATAACGAAGAATTGAGAGAGATTCGTGAGAAGGTTGATAAACTTCTGGGAAAATCAGTTATTGAGAATTACAAAATTGAAGTTGAAAACATGGTGAGCTAATGAAAGATAAAGATTTTATGAAAGAGGCGATTGAAGATGCTAAGAAAAGAAGGCACCATTTTGGAGCTGTTATTGTCAAGAATGGAAAAATAATTTCTAAGGCTGGTAAAAGACCTGTCGGTGATTCAAGATACCACGCAGAAACAGAGGCTATCTTGAAAACTGGAAAGAAAAACTTGGAAGGTTGTATTCTTTATTCAACTTGTGAACCCTGCCCAATGTGTTTTTACATGGCTTGGATAACTGGGATTTCTAAGATATTTTATGGGGCAACAGTTCAGGACGCCATTAAATTTGGTTCTGATGAGATTAGGATTGGGATTAAAGAGTTAAATAAGCGAGGTGGGAATAAAATTAAGATTAAAGGGAAATTTATGAGAGATGAGTGCTTGGAGTTGTTTGAGAAGGATTGAGGATTTGATTAGGGTTTTATCGAATGGAAATCTGAAGAGGAGTATTAAAGGGATTAAAGTTAATTTTGAGTTGGGGCTTTGAGATTCTTTCCTTTTGCTTACATTGCCTATTTTGTTGTTTTTATGCAAGAGGAAGAAAGAACTTGGTTAAGATGAAGATTATTGGTAGGAAGGCTTGAGTGGTGTAAGAATCTTAAACCTTCCTTATCTTCGCACCGCACTTTGTGCAAAATCCAGAACCTTCCCTAAGAGCTCCGCCACAACCAGTGCAATGTTTTCCTGCAATCGTTGTCGTCTCTTGTTTTTCTGTTGGTTGAGAGATTAATTGTGTTTGACTTTTTCTGAAGTAAAAGAAATAAATTGCTCCGCCGATTAAAACTACGAAAATGATTAGGATTGCTATTCCTGGCGCAGATGAACCGCTTCCGATTGCTCGGCCGGTTATTCCGGCTAAACTCTCAAGTTCATCTTCGCTAATTTGAGAACAATCCTCTGCACACAGACCAACAAAAGAACCGGTTAATGCGCAACATTCTAAATTCCCTCCGCATTGTTTTTCTTTATAACTTCCACCAGAAAAACAACACTTTTCAGCAGGACAATCTACTGCCCTGATATCTTTTTCACAACCAATATCTTCAACACAGTGATAACCTGCCTGACAATTACCGGGACAACATTTTACCTGTTTAGAATTTAATTGACACCACCCATCGAACGTTTCCCCATTAGGCATATTAGCAGGGTCCAAGGAAGAGGTCTTGCAATCCCACCAGGATTTTTGATTATTTGAACAAGAGCCTTCCTCCGTTCCACAATCGTAAACTCCATTACAAGGTTTCTTATCGGTGCAAATAAAATCAGGCCCACACAGTTCATTTGAGAAATGACAGTCTCCATCTAAACAACATTCAACATTTCTCTTTAAAGAGGAAGGGACATAAAAACACTCGCCATCATTTGTATTAACTTCCTTATAATTAATTAACTTTCTTTGATCAGAACTTCCCCCACAATAAACAGGTTTTTTGTCTTTATCATATCTGAGATTTATATTTGGAACTGATTCCCATCTGTAAAAATAAGAAAGGGTATCTCCCACTTTTAGTTCGCTATTAATATCGAAATCTGCGAAATTATAGTCTGCGGGGTAAGGCGTAATTTGGTTTCCCAATGCATCGGTTCCCCCCTCCTGATAAACCTTCGGTAGATTCCCACTAGATATCTGTTTATCAACAAAATTGGACGCTCTTGACTGAGGAATACAGTTTTTTGTGTCGGATAATTTATGGCTTGACCATTCGTGGTTATCTGCATATAGGTACTTATTAACATCGCTTATTATAGCATAGCTCTTTGTGACAGCTACAGGATAATCGGTCCAAAAACGTTCACAGTTAGCTTCGATGGTAATTTCTTCTCCATCTCCTGCTTTTACATCATCCAGATCAATATCCACAGAGAATATGTCTATAATATCAAAATCGTCCCTGAATTCTCCGTTTACTTTAATCTGTCCTTCTAATCTGCTGAATGCACCACACTCGATATGAAGATTCACCTCACATTCCGAGATGCATGGATAGTTTATTGTACAGAAGGCATCAGAACATGCAAAATATTCTGTATGGGTAAAACTATCTTGTTTCTCACACTTCAAAACTTCCATCATGGGGTAAGCTACTGTACAATTCTCCGCCCCAACCAACCCAGTCAACAAAACTCCAACAGCCCAAAGTAAAATTAATTTTCTCATTCTAATAACGACCTCATCTTCAATTTAGTTACGCCAAAATTCCCATAACAATCGATATATTTCCGTTCTGTCTGTCCGGTAAATAAATTTTTTATCCCTTTCAATACAGAAACGCCAGCCCCGACATATAAAATTTTTAAATCGCCTGGAACATCTTTCTCTGAATAAGGGCCCAAATATACAGCACCTGTTTTTCCCTCTGCAATCTTTGTTGAACCATAACCTGCTTCATAAATTACTCCTCCCAAAAGAACTGGCACAAATGTGGGATTTTTTATTCTGATTGTTGAAGAAGCATGTCCAGAAGTAAAACTGGTACCTAAGTCTTCAATATTAGATACGCTTGTTAAGATACTATCAAAAGAAATAACTGGTTGTAATTGGTAAGCTGCCCAAACGTCGAGGACGACATATCCGACAATAAGCAAAAATATTATCAGAAGCGCCGGACTTCTTTTTCTTGTCCTTTCTACCTCTCTAACAATCTCTTTCGTCTCTTCCTTTACAGTTTTTATAAACTCGCTAATCTTAGCTCCACAACTCTCACAAAAAGAATCCTCTATTTTTGCTAATTTGCCGCATTTATGGCAATATGTCATGTTGTTAATACGCTCTATAATTATTTAAGTTTTTTCTAAATATTTTTACTGGTTTAGAATGGTAAATTAAGTTTAAGTAAGAGATAACCCGTAGAATGGGATGAAAAAGAAGTGGAAAGGCGCGCTTGTTGGTGGGATTGTTGGGTTTGTAGCTCCGTGGTTATTATTCATTTTTGCTGTTGCAAAAGGTGCCCCCGAAATCGGGTTTGCTTTACAGCCAGTAATTATTTTGTCTCTTTTAATGTTAATGACTGGCATCTTAATAGGTTATGTTATTGGGTCTGGAAAAAAGAAAGCGATGATTATCGCACTGGGAGGATTTTTCATACCATGGCTCTACTTCATTTATAGATACTTAAATTATATTAGTTTGCCAAGAATTGAACAGAGAGGAATTAGCGGATTTTTTTTCACCATTTTATTCATTAGCTTAATCTTCCTTTTAATCGGATTGATAATCGGGGGGTCTGCCAGTAAAAATGAAAAGTAAAATATTTGTTTGCATATTGTTTATAGTACTTCTGACTTATACAAGTGCCGGGGCTGATGTTGGTAGCGATACTTACGCCAAAGATGTGGCGAATGCCATGGTTCAGATTGTTTTTCCAGAAGAGATTAATGTACAAAATAAAGAAAAATTTCAGATTAGTCCAATAAAAATTGAGATTATTAAAATTGATGAAAATGGGGGGGAAGTTATTCATACCTTATTTTATGATGGTGAGGAAAAGAACCAAAATCTTTCTTTAATCCATGGAAAATATTTAGTAAGGCAATATTTCGAAGATGGCATTTACGAGGGAGAATATTATGTAGAGGATGGAGCCGATGTTATCATACCCTTATATGACAACACACAACAGAGAGACTTTATCGGAGATGCTCCATGGAGGGTGGAGCCTGCTGAAAAAATTCCTTTTTTATTTGAAATAAAGGACGTTTATTTGTGCGACTACGACATTGGATATATTAAGATATACCTTGATGCAGGGGGAGATGAGTCAGATGATGAATCTGAAGATAGATTATTGAAAAAGATTTGGTATGGGCTGGTAATTGAAGAAGGTGATTGGCATGATGTGTACGAGCTTGTGACCTCGGGATATGATGATGATGGCGATTGGTATAATTTAAACGGAGAAAACTACATCCATATTGTTTTTGAAGAGAATGATGTTTGGGATGATTGTCTTGATATGGATCAACACTTTCATATTATAACAGAAGTTGATGATAACGAGTTGCCCAAAATAGATAATTGGCATTGCGGAGACACACATTACCATAGTAGTTATACTGATACTTCTTTTGAGTTTGGCGCACCATTAGATGCGACAACCAAATCGTTAAAGGCACTTGGATTAGAATGGGTTACAGTAACTGATCACTCTAATTCTTTTGGTGGTCACATCGGTGATGAATTTAGCTGGGAAAATTTTAAAGCAGATTGTAACGGTTATAATGAATGTCTTGTTGGAACAGAGATTAACTGCAACTACGGCTGGCATGGTTCCGGCAATCATTTATTGGCCTATGATTACTCTGAATTTATAGATGATAAATTCGATTGGTACATCCCAGGTTTTGATAATCCCTCGTGTTTTGAAATGATTTCTGAGATAGATAGCCAGGGAGGGTTTACATATCCAGCACATCCTGAAAGTGTAATGGATCCGTGGGATCTTCTTTTAGATAAATGGCATGACTATTCTCTTCCTTTTTCAGGACTGGAAATATGGAACGGGGACATTAGGGATACAGAGGATAGGGATTGGGATGGTAACTCAATTCCTGATGGCGAAGAAAGAATTGAGGCGCTAGAAGACGGTCTAGAAAAATGGAAAGATACAATACTTGGCAGGGAAGGTTTGACCCCTAGAAAAGTTTTCATCTCCGCCGGCTCCGATGCCCACGGCGACTTCCAAGAATTTGGAAAAGAATACACATGTTGCTACGCACCATCTTATTCCAAGTCAAATATCTTTGACGCATTAGAAAATGGAAGATGTTATATGGGCAACAACGGAGCTTTAATTTTTGATGTCAACGGAGAAAGAATTGGTGGAGCGGAAATAATTACTGAAGGAGACCAAGTAAATTTGAATATTGATTATAATATCATTGATGGTTGCTGGTTGAAAGTCTTTAAAGGAGAAATTGGTGGAGATGACGTGCAAATTGGAAGTAGTAGTTACTTATCTTCGGGTTCTTCTGGAAATATTGTAAGAACAGACTTACCAACCCAAGATTCATATTACCGTTTAGAATGTATCAGCAGTGACGGAGATGATAGAATTTATACAAACCCGATTTGGGTTGATGTTGAAGGGGGAGATCAGATTGAAAGAGTAGATTTTATCGCAAAGATAGATTCAGAACCCGATGGCATGTGCGTTGATTTTGCTTATTGGATAGACGCAGGTTACTACTATGCCACGCTTCCAGAAGGAATGTCTTATGACCCAAGTTATCCAATCGGTTCTTTCCATGTTAAAATATTCGATGTCGACGGCAAGTTAATAGATTTAGTAACGAGTGAAGAGTGCACTAACTGTAACATCGTGCCAATGTGCCAGATGTTTGCTGGTTTTACAGAAGTGTTATACAACGGTCAACCAATTATTCAGGGCTCTTGCACAACAACATCTGCAGAAACAGAAATTTGTTGGGAAGAATTAGACTTTGTAAAAATAAGTAGAAGCGTTCTGTCGGAAAACTGTTACCGAATGGAACTTGGGGATTATGAATCAGCAATCATTAATGAAACAGAATATGGCCTACGCTTTGGTAGTCTCAATACTATTTATGATTATTGCAAACTTCGAGTAGATGATGGCGTTGATGGACCAATGATGGACATGATGACTTTGAAAACTGGTGAAGCAAATCAGTCATTGATTGTGCCTTTACTTTTCAATACAACTCTCTGTAATACTGACAATCAGATTCTAGAATTTTGTGTGTATTACTCTCCCCCATTATGCGTCCCAGATTGGTCGTGTTCTCCTTGGCAACCAGAACCTTGTCCACCGAGTAAAATTCAAACAAGAACCTGCGTTGATTTGAATGAATGCGGAACTGACGAAGGAAAACCAAGTGAAACACAGAGTTGTGATTATATAGAACCTCCACCTTTATGCACCCTTTCCTCCCCAATCAACGGCTCAATCTACCCCGAAAGAAGAATTCTCTTTGACGTTGAGGCAACAGAAAAACTTGATAAAATAGAATACATCGACTATTCTGAAACGAGGCCGAGGTGGAAAAGATTATGCTCAAAGTGTGAAGAATATTCGCTGGAGAAAAGCTTTACTGAAGGAGAACACGAAATCGCTGTTCGATGTGTGCCTTACTACGGAGAGCCAGAAATACACGAATTAGTTTTTACTAACGATTACAAAGACCCGAGCATTTCAAGAACAGAACCGCGAAGAAACGACTTTACTAACGGAAGCGATTTTATGGTTAGGTACACTGAAGAAAATGTGGAAGAGATTAGCTTGTTTTGGAATCCTTCAATTACAAAAACAGACTGCGAGTCTGGCAGAAACCAAGAATGTTATTTCAACATTAACTTAACTGATTACGACAATCAAGAGATAGGATATTATTTCACGATTGAAGATATTGCAGGAAACACCGATGAATCAAGGCTGACAGAGGTGAAAGTAGATACAACTTCTCCTGTTCTAAACAACCCTGATTCATTTTGGTGGCGGGGAGAAGGACGATATGAGAAATATGTTTATTTTGAGTTTGACGTAACTGAAAATGATTTTGATGAAATAAACTATATTGATTGGGAAGATAGAAATCCAAGAGAAAGAAGATTGTGTTCGAGATTGAGAGATGAAATCTGTGAAACTAAAAAAAGATTTGATATAGACGAAGACCATAATCTCACCATAACAATCTTAGACGAAGCAGGCAATTCTTGGAGAGAAGATATAATTCTATAAAGCTCTCTTTGGAGGAATTTTTATCAGTCAGAGAATTTTAGAATTCTATTAAATGTTTTAAGGGCACCCATTGCAGAATCTTTAAATCCTTCTTCTGGTTCTTCGTTATCATCATGCGAATAAAAATTTCTTAAGTTCCGGATATAATCAAAACTATGGGAAAATTTTTCTGGGGAACCTCTAAAAGAATCCTTAAATGCCCTTGTCCAATGCGCAGTGATTATTTGTCTAAGGTGATCTAAGTTAGTCAAATTCAACCAGTTTCTGCCCCACCGAGAAGTGTATTCTGAATCCTTAAATAATGGATCTTTCCTTTTCTTTCTTTCGAACTCTTCTTTGGCCTCCTTTTTTACTCCCCCCGGCGCTTGTTTCCACCAATAAGTGCCGTAGACAGTAGTCATCTTTGTGTCGATAAAATCCCTAAGCTTGACCTCAAATTTCCGTATCAGCTTTTGCCCGTCATTTTCAATATCCTCTTCGATATTACTTTTCATCCCAGTTAATTTTTCTATTTCGCTAATAACTACGTCAGTTCTGCTTTTTAAAAAAGCCTCAAAATTATTATTCCAAATCCCAGACTTAGCATCTAAGGGAATATACAGAGATTTCATTGCATCCTTAAAATGATCTAAGGATTGATATTTAGAAAAATATTTTAAAGGTTCCTTATCACTGATAAAATTATTAACTTTCTTTGAAAGAAAGCATATATTCATTATAGAATTAACCATCTTTTTCCCCCTAAACTTAGATAGTGGAAATATGTGATGATTTTCCTTTTTATTCAAATCAGAAATCGCATCTCCTAAATTAATTTCTTCGCCACCGTCTAAATCCAAAACCTTCTTTTGAGAAAAAAGGCAGAACATAGCTCCATTTAATGAAGATTTTTGAGTATATCTAGTCTTCATCAAGTCCTTCTTAAGTGAACCGAAGTCCATGTGTATGTCTTCATCAAGACTGTATGCTTTTTCTTTTTCCTTAACAAATATTTTTATTTTTTCCTTGTTATTTCCTTTTCGTTCACCAAACGTAATTTTTCCTAGTGTGTCAAACTTTTTCTTATCAGAAATAATATTGTCAAAGAACCCCCTACCGGAAAATCTTCCTGAAAAAGAAGATTTCCAAAACCATCTTTCAAGCAATTTTTTTTGTTCGGGTAAGAAATCGTTAAATTTGGATGAAAAATAAAATCCGGATAAGATAGATACCATTATGGGGTAAGGCAAGAACTTAATATTTTTAACTTTAAATTTAGTTTCTAATTTATCCAATGCCTGTTTAAAAGATTTCTTTATATTTTCCCATTCGTCTTTAATTTCTCTCGATTTCAGGTTTAGCATTGTACTCTTTGAAATATTGTTCTTCAAAAGGAGAGCAATTGTCTGCAAGATGACTTCATCAGGAATATCTGAGAAATTAGAACCTAAACTTTTTTTGAATTTACTAAATTCCTCTTGGAGATTAAAATTTTCGTCAAATAAAGAAGCCATAACTAAATTAACTGTAGTAAGTTTTGTTCCCTGATTGTTAACTCTAATAAAAGAATCACACATCCTTTCAATGTATTTCGCCCTATTCTTTTGAGAAGGAATTTCGGAATCATCAATTTCGATAATGCTAAACTTATAATTTTCAAAATGTTTTTGACAATTAATCAGGTTCTTTTTAATTTCATTTTTGTCTACAGTTTTATCAGAGTAAGCTTCTTCAATCTTCTTTTCATCTAACTCTATTTCTAAATCTCCATAATCATTTATATACTCCTCATTCAAAATCTTATACAAAGAGAAGTATCTTATTTCATCAGGTTTCTCATCCATATAAACGAAAACGCTGTCTTCTTTTTGAAGAACTTTCCTCATGTCTAAACAAAAATTGTTTGGCTCTAAATGATGCTTTTTCTTAATGGGCGTGACTAGTTTCCCAAAAAGAACTATGGACAAAGAGATCATCCTTTGTTGTCCATCTAAAATATACTTTATATAATCGTGATTCTCATACCCTATAAAGTCTTCTGATTTCTTAAACAGGCTTTTTTCTTTAGTTTTCCAAATTAAGAAAGAGCCAATCGGGTAGTATCTATAAATGCTATCCATCAACTTACATATTTTACTAGGTGTCCAAACAAAATTTCTCTGAAATAGCGGAACGGCATATTCCCCCTTCTTTAATTCTATCTTGAAATCTGCAAAGCCTATTGAAAATGGTTTTGGAGATCTAATTTTTAGTTGTTCGTCCACCATATCTCTTTTAGATTATTATTTTTTAAATACCTTGCTATTGGGATTTCTCTTTTTCATTTTCCATCAACAATCTCCCTCAGCCCTTCCACCAACAAAATCTCAGCATAAGTATCTAACTCGCAATACTTCTCCAAAGCATCTCTTATCTTCGCTTTCTCTTCCGCAGGAGTATCTTCAAAATGGCTTTTCAAATAAGAAATAGAAGCATCTTCTCCGTTCCCAATAACCAAATCATCATAATTAACATCCTTGCTGAAAATAGGCAGA
>Ga0180007_10005749_pt1 | contig 12373 bp, 9 predicted proteins | sample MM_PC_MetaG_FD_121122 | JGI IMG/M metagenome (GOLD analysis project Ga0180007, IMG submission 121122) | Groundwater microbial communities from the Aspo Hard Rock Laboratory (HRL) deep subsurface site, Sweden - MM_PC_MetaG | ecosystem: Environmental > Aquatic > Deep subsurface > Groundwater...
CACCTTTCACCTCAAATACTTGTGTATTCGTGGTCATATAAGGCATTAGCTCTTCTTTCGAAGGGTTATTCCTTACTTAAGGGTAGATTTTCCACGCGTTACTCACCCTTTTGCCGCTATCCCTAAGGATCGCACGACTTGCATGCCTAATCCACGCCGCCAGCGTTCGTTCTGAGCCAGGATCAAACTCTCCAAAAGAAAAGTTTGCTCAATGGCATTTTGACTAGAGCTTGGCTATATATTTTTTTTAATTTACAAAGAACAATTATGAAAAACAGGACATCTTATGATGTCCTTGTCTGCATCAAATTTTAAAGTTTTCTTCAGGTATTTTAAATATTTTTTTTCTCTGAAAAACTTCTCCAATAATTACTGCTGATAAACTTAATTTTATCTATCGAATAATTGTTTTACTTGTCAATGTACTTCTTTGTTTTTGAACGTAAGTGAGAGTATACCTGTTTAACTAAATACTGTCAAGCGTTTTTTTTAACTTTTTTTTATTTTTTTTTGTCATCAAGATGTTTAACACTAAATCCAATAGTAGCAACTGCCGCAACTCTTTCTCCTACAAGGGCTTTAGCAGACATTATGCCTCCAGCTAAAAGCATTTTTTCCGCATCAACTTCGATCCGCAATTGATCTCCAGGAACTACTGGAGACTTCCATTTTATATCCGCTTTTGCGAAATAGTATTTAACTTTTGATTTTTCTACATGTTTACTTTTTGCATATAATACAATTGATGCCTGAGCCATTGCTTCGAGAATTAAGACTCCAGGCATAATTGGCTCACTAGGAAAATGTCCTGTAAAAAAATGTTCATTCATTGTCACATTCTTAATTGCAACTATCCGTTTATTTTCTTCTATTTCCAAAACCCGATCGATCAATAAAAACGGATATTCCTGTGGAAGTATTTCCTGAATTTCTGTAATTGTAATCATACCTATTTCCTCCTTAAATGAGTGCCTGACTTACGGAGTGTTCTGCACGACGTAAAGTCAGCTTGCGCGAATTTAGTCCGAAATGACTGCGGCCTAGCAGACACTTTCGGAATCATTATTATTTTCGCCTGACTTACGGAGTGTTCTGCACGACGTAAAGTCAGCCTGCGCGAATTTAGTCCGAAATGACTGCGGCCTAGCAGACACTTTCGGAATCATTATTATTTTCGCCTGACTTACGGAGTGTTCTGCACGACGTAAAGTCAGCCTGCGCGAATTTAGTCCGAGAAGCAGCGACAGCTGCTGATACGGGAATCATTATTATATTACTTTTCCTGCATTAAAATTTTTCCCATAAGTTCTTCTTGCGTGCAGGTACCAACTCCAACTTTTCCAACAACAACTCCAGCAGCATAATTAGAAATATGCGCAGCTTCCTGCATCTCCGCACCACTAGCCAAAGCCAAAGTGAAAGCAGCAATGACAGTATCTCCTGCTCCTGAAACATCAAAAACTTCCTGTGCACGTGTAGGAATTTGAAATGGTTTTTTTCCTTTTTCAAATAAACACATGCCGTGTTCTCCACGGGTAATCAATACCGATGAACAATCTAGTTTGTGTAAAAATTTTTTCCCCGCAGCGAACAATGATTTTTCATCAGTAATTTTTATGCCAATCGCTTTCTCAGCTTCACTTTGATTAGGGGTTAAACAAGTTACTCCTTTATAATATGTAAAATGATCCTCTTTAGGATCTACCGTAACAATTATATTTTTTTTCTTCGCGATCGATACAACTTCTCTAATCAAATCAGGACTAATAACGCCTTTACCGTAATCTTCAATTATTATAGCATCAAACAAACTAGCATGCTTACGAACATACTTGATGATTTCAAATAAAACTTTTTTACTTAACTCCCCTAATTGTTCTCTATCCACGCGCACTAACTGCTGATGCCTTGCAACAATCCTTGTTTTTAAAATCGTATGTCTAGTCTCATCGATAATCAGACCAGACGTATCAGCAAGATTATTTAATTGTTTCTTAAGCATTTTACCGTCGCTATCATTACCAATAACACCTAGAATAGATGTTTTACCATTTAAGGCATTTATACTACATGCCACATTAGCTGCTCCTCCAGGCATTGAAGATTCCTTATTCACAAGCACAACAGGAACCGGAGCCTCAGGAGAAATCCTACTAACATCTCCCCAAATAAATTTATCAAGGATTAAATCTCCAATCACAAGAATATTAGACTTATGAAATTTTTTCATTAAAGCTGAAACGCGACTAACCTCTATAGACATTTAGCTATCCTTTTCTGTTTAAAATACAAGTGATAGAATATTCTATCACACCACTAATTATGCGTCAAACTAGATTCTGCATATTCAACCGACATTAGGGTAGCTATCGCGGAACCAACTGGAACTCTTAAAGCAATAAGCAATGGCAATCTACGTTCATCCGCACTAAACCAAATGCGCATGCTACCCTCCGCATTTAAAGCGTCATCAAACTGTCGCTCTGACTCAGGAGTTGGTTCAATTTGAAAAGCCCAAAAACTACCAGAAGGAATTCGAATCATTCTCTCGCTAGTAATAGAAACCCTTACGGGAAAGTTCTTTTTCCCCCCATTCACTAAAATATCAATCGGTTCGTTAAAAATAACATTGTTTTTTCTAAAATAGTAAAAAACCCCCAAAGGATCTAAAGTATCATCAGTTATATCAATAACATATTTACCTTTTTTATCTTCCGCAAAAACTTTTTTATCTTTAAAATTATATTTCATTTTCTTTTCAATAATCTTTTTATTAATCCGCGTATCTGAATCATATTTTATTGGTTGAAGATTATCTAGATTTACATAAGAATGAATTATACCATCAACCTTATAAATCATTCTAAAGAAACCAGTTGTACTAGCAGTTAATTCAACAAGAGCAGTTTGCTGTCCGTCAATTTTTTCTGTGTCTTTAACAATTAATGTAGCTTGCCCAACACTGATCCCTAACCAGCTGACTTTATAAGAAAGCTTTTCTCCAATTACCAGCTTGCCACTTGGCGGCAATATTTTACTTTCTTCAACTTCTTTTTCGCTCTCATCATAACAAATGTAATTATTGGTGCTTTTACATTTACCACCGCAACCATATAAACATAAACCACCCAGGATGAAAATTAATAATAAATTTTTCTTCGACATACAATACTCCTTTTATAAAAATCTAATCAACTCGTCATATACCATTTGAGGAGTAACTTTTTCCATGCAAGAATTATTCTTGCAATCAGATTTATAGCACGGGACTTCACATCCTAGTTCTTGTCGCAAAATTATTGCTTTAGATTGACCAATCGGCCCAGTAAGTACTGGTGAAGTTGGACCAAAAATGGCTAAAGTGTTTGCCCCCGCAGCAACGGCAATATGCATTGGCCCAGAATCAGCAGTAACTACACATTGAGATTTAACCATTATTGCTGCTAACTGATGTAATGTTGTCAATCCAGTTATTACAAATAATTTAGACTTAACCTTATTAACCATTTGCTGAGCCAAAACTTTATCCCCTTTGGCTCCGACAATAAGAACTTTAATTCTTTTCTTTTTAATTACCCAATCAGCCAGTAAAGCAAAGTGTCTGATTGGCCAACGTTTCATCAACCAGTTTCCACCGAGATTTAAAACAACAAAATCATCTTTCGCTGTAATCCCCACTTGCTTTAAAATTAAATCAGCCTCTTTTTTTTCTTGTTCACTCAAGAAAAACTCACAGTTCCGATCAACCGTGGGAATCCCTGCTTGACTTAACAAATAGAGAAAATAATCTATTTTATGAATAGGCTCAGGATTTACCGAGATAGCACGGGTAAGAAGAAATCCTCTTTTTTTTGTATTATATCCGATTCTGTTAGGAATTCCCGCAAGAAAACCAATCATTGCTCTTTTAAGAGCAGGATGTAAAATAAATACAGTATCAAAATGTTTCTTTCTTAAATATCTAATGAATTTAATTTTAGCCCATAAAGATTTATGTTTTCCATCCTCATCGTAAACCATTATTTCATTTATCCTCGGATTATTTTTTAAAACTTCTTCGCAACGTGAAACAACCAAACAACTGATATAAGCCTTGGGATAATGATTTCTTAGCGCCTTAAGTGCTGGAGTAGAAAAAATAACATCTCCCAGCCAATTAACATTAATGATCAGTATTTTTTCCATTTACCGGTTTTTATCCTTCTGTCCTTTAAGAAATTATAATATCCCGAAACCTGTGCGGAAAAAATAAATAGATTATCCGCTGAATGTGATATTCTAATTCTCCGAATAGCAAAAAGGTCATTCAAAGCAGTCCTTTTATCCACACTTGTTGCACACGCAGCTTTATAGCCAGCAATTTTTGTAATCTCTTTAATAAATTCGCTGTGCGCTCCCGTAGGATAACCAAAGAATCTTATTGGCGCATCAAGCGTTTTTTCCAATATTTCTTTTGATTGATTTATTTCTCTGATCATAGCAACTTTTGGCATTTCAGTCAGCATATCATGAGTAATCGAATGACTACCTATTTCAACCAGATTACTGTTTTTCATTTCCTTAATTTGAGACCAATCCAACATGTTTTCATTGTTCACCCAATCAGTAACAATAAAAACAGTCGCAGGAATGTTAAATTCTTTAAGTACAGGAAAAGCATAAAGATAATTATCCGCATATCCATCATCAAAAGTAATCACAACCGATTTTTTAATTGGGGTTTTCCCGTTTTTTAATAATTCAACATACTCATCCAATGAAATAAAATTAAAATTTCGTTCTTTTAAAAAATTCATTTGTTTTTTAAAACTATCTGGGGAGACAATCAACCTAGAATTAGCTGAATCAGTATTTATGCTATGATACATTAATACTGGGACTGTATACGAATTATTAACATAAGAAAATACAGCTACGCACACAATAAGTATTAAAATAATATTAAGTATTATGAGATTCTTTTTCATTTCATACCAATAACTTCTTTATAGACTTGCTCAACTTTGCGAGTCATTATTTGTAAATTAAAAAGCTGTTCAACATCCTTGCGCCCCTTTGCCCCTAAACGGATTGCTAATTTTCTATCTTCCATTAATCTTAAAATTGCACCGGATAAAGCCGCTGGATCTTTAGGATTAAATAATAAGCCTGAAACATCATGCTTAACAATTGTCGGGATACCGCCAACATTTGAGGCTACTACTGGCAAACCACTTGCCTGGGCTTCCAAAATAGATAGCCCCAACCCTTCTTGGATTGAAGGCATAACAAAAATATCTATTTCCTGCAAGACTTCAGCTGTATTAGAAACCGCTGGCAAGAAAAAAATTTTTTCACTTATTTTCAGCTTTTCTACTAAGCGAACAAGTTCATATTTTATTTTACCCTGACCAAAAATAAAAAGTCGAGCATCGGGAAACTCTTTTACAACTTCCGCCATCGCTTGAATTAAGTAAACATGCCCCTTAACACTAGAAAGTCTAGCAATAATCCCTACAGTTCTGTCTTTATGTAGCAGGTCAAGCCGCTTTTCAGAAACTGTAAATTTTTCGACTTCAATACCATTTGGCACAAGGGCAATTTTTTTACTGGAAACACAAAAATCAATCATTAAATGCTTTTTAACCGCATCGCTGATTGCAAACACCATTTTCCCCCAGCAAGGAAATAATTGACGACCAAGCTTGTTTCTAAAAAAACCATGACAAGTTGTTACATAAGGAATCTTGGTTATTATGCTTAAATACCAAGCAAGTACTTGTGTAACTCTGGTTTGGGCATGAATTATATCAAATTTTTCTTTTCTTGAATAGATTAGAAGCTTGATCAAACTAATAAAAACCATGGAACTAAGTTCCGATTTAGTATTAATCGGAATCGAAAAATAATGAATTCCGTTTTTTTCAAGCTGTTGACACATATCTCCGTTTGCCGATGCACAGTAAACCTCATGCCCCATTTCCACTAAAATCTTTGCCAGAGAAAAAGTATACGAGCTTATTCCTCCAAAATTCATATGCGTTGTCAATAATAATATCTTCATTTATTTCCTAATTTCATTTGTTTAACAGTTTACACACAGCCTCAAACACCTCATCAATAGTTATATCCCTCATACATGATTTACGAAAACATTTTGCACTATAGCAAGGGCCACATTCAAGATCTTTCCATATTAAAACAAATTTTTCCGAATATGGCAAATGTCGCACCGGATCAGTCGGCCCAAACAATGCTACGAAAGGCGTATTAACAGCCGCACTAATATGTAATGGAGCGCTGTCCACACTGACAAATACTGAACATCTTTTAATAAGCGCAGCTAGTTCCACAATCGAAGTTTTACCCGCAGCATTGATTGGTTTGCAGCTTGTAAGCGCAATAATTTGCTTAATTTTCATTCTATCATTAGCCGTACCAGTAAAAACAATTCGCGCATGATATTTATTAGATAGCCTATCAGCGAGTTTAGCATAGCTTTCAATATCCCAAGACTTAGTTTCCCATCTTTGACTGGCAAAGGGATTAATTCCAATCAAAGGCTGATTCTCATTAAACCAATTGTCTTTTAAAAAAATATCAATCTGCTCTTTATCTCTTTGAGCAATCCATATCTCCAGACACATGTCTTTTGGCTGAACTATATCAAGTCTTTTCAACATTTTAAATTGATGGGTAATCGGATCACAATCAGGCTTAGTAAAAGCAGTTGCTTCATTCAAGAGAAATCCCAATTTTTTATTCCTAAAACCAAAACGCTGTTTTATCCCCGCAGCAAAACTAATAAAATGACTTAGATTATTATTTTGAAAATCAATGGAAATATCAAAATCATTTTTTTTAATCTTAAAAACTTGCTTAAAAATATGGGCCCATCCATTTTTTTTAAGCACAATTAAATTATCTAAATACGGACATCTTTGAACAATTGATTTGAATTCACTTTTGATCAACAAACTAATATAAGCATCAGGAAATTTTGCCCTTATTGCTTTTAATGCAACAGATATCAAAATAACATCGCCTAATGCCCCTAATTTTATTATGAGAATCCGTTTTTTATCCAGCGATTCCTTGTAGACATCAATTGTTTTTAGAACCATTGACTCCAGGGAAAAATTTTCTACAACTTTTTTATACAATGATTTGACACAACTTTTTGTTAGCTTACTATCCTTCAAAAACCTTAAAACAGCCTGAGAAATCTCATAAGGATTACTGGGCTCAACCAATAACCCGTTATCGCCATTATCAATTATCTCCACAACGCCACCGACTCGTGTTGCCACAACCGGGACTCCGACAGCACCAGCTTCAATAATAACCCTGCCAAATGCCTCCTCAGTAGTCGTGGCAAGAACTAAGACATCAAGTTTCTCTAATATCTGAGGGATATTTTTAACATTACCCAAAAACTCAACTTTATGCTTCAAATTAAGATCAGATACTAAAGACTTGAGCTCATTTAAATAATCTTGCCGATTGCTCGGCGCCTCCCCAACAATCAAAGCCGTTGCTTGGGGGAATTCACTGAATATACCAGGTAATGCCTTAATGAAATGAATATGCCCCTTAAGCGGCGCAATTCTACCGATTATCCCTATAATTTTTTTATCATTTATAGTTTCTGACTCTGCTATTTTTTTTCGTTTAAATTGATTAAGATCAACTCCCCGATAAATTAAGCGCATATTTTCTTTAGGAACATGAAAGTCAGTAGCCATATACCTGCCGATTATCTGACTGATCACAATAACCCTTTTTCCCCAGCCCATAACTTTACTAAAAAAATGCTTACTATAATAACCATGGCAAGTAGTAATAAAAGTCGCCTTAGTATGCGATATAGCAAAAAAACTTACCCAAGCAGGAACTCTACTTCTTGCATGGACAATATCAACCCGCTCTTTATTGATAATTTTTACCAATTTAGCAGCACACCATAATACAGTAAACAAAGACTTTTTATGCACCGGTAATTTATAGTGTATAGCACCTATATTTTCTAATTTTTCGACAAGACGTCCTCCGGCGGAAACAACAATAGCCTTATGCCCCTTACTAATCAGTGCTCGAGCCAGATCAATCGTGCCCCTTTCAACTCCACCACTTTCAAGCTGAGGAAGAATCTGTAAAATTTTCATCGAACTCATTTAATGACCTTTTCGCTAATCGCTTTAGCTAAATCATGACAATCGTCAAGATTTTTCAATTTAAACTTTTTTAGTTTAAAACTCACTAATTCTTCATACAAAGTATCAAATTCAGCAGTACGAATTACTTTCTGTTTTTGCAAATTCTCAATAAAAAAATCGTGTTTTACCTTTCTGGATTTAACTTTTCGCAACAAAGGATATGTTATAGGATAAGCACCGGAACTTGCTGCTTCAGAAACCATGGATATACTTTCATTAGTAACTATAACCACATTACTGGCAGCTAAAATCCCGCCTACGCTATACTCAAGATTATGTTCATTGGGAAAAACTTTAAATATAACATTTGGATATTCATCAAATTGTTTATGCAAATAAGCATCAATTTCCTTAGGGGTTCTGCGAGAAGTAGTTAATAGAATCTCCGCATTGGTTTCCTCGGCAAATTTTTTTAATTGATTTACCATTTTACTTACTACATCAATATTCATATTAAAGCAACTAGAATTTCCGCCGATCAATAAACCAATTTTTAAAGCTTTAGACATTTTTACTCTATGCGGCATTCTAACTAACATTTTTTTTAAATATTTTTCAGAAACAATATTTAATGCGCCATCACTGACTATTATTCTATCTGATTCAGCAGGAAAATCATGGGCCGGAATAATCGACAGATCAAAATCCTTTTCCGTAAATGGAACAGGTTTCATAACACTAATAATTTTAGACATATTTTCTACAGCAAGCAATAGTCCCACAGCCCTTGTTAAAGAACCTGTAGTAATAATAATATCAGAATAAGAGTCCCTGATTTTTTCATAACAATTTTTTTTCAAAGATAATCGGAGAAAAACTAACGGAAATTTCACCACTTTTCTAAAATAAAAAGTGAATAGATTTAATAATTTCTCCGCATGATTATTCTTAAAGACCAAATCAATTTCCACTATTTTTACGGGATATGTCAGATTAGCAATTGTTTTAGCCACAGCTTGCGCCTGACGCAAATGACCGGTTTTCCCATCCTTTAAAATTAAAACTGTTCGGGCCGTTGTATGCTTCCAGCGACGGTTTCCCCAAAGCCATAGATGCGGATGCTTAATAATATATTTTTGCAGTAAATCCCGATACTCTAGCACTGCCCGATCAATAAACTCATCGACATTTTCATTTTCTTTTTTTTCAATAGGTTCTTCAACTACCAGCTCATGAGAAAAACCATGGCTGCGCCTAATATTAAAAGCCGGTAAAACCACACTCCCTGCTTGCGCCGCAATTCTAAACGCCCCATCAGCTAAAAAAATCGGTCTGCCAAAAAAATCAACTTTTTTCCCTTGTTTACCGCTTTGATCGCCGATCAAGCCGACAATACCATTACTTTTAAGATTTTTCAGGATTTCCCGCAATTGCATACCTTTTTGGATAACAGTGGTTCCGCGAACTTGACGAAAATGATTTAGCAAGTCATTAAGAAAATAAGGTTTTTGGACTCTAGCCAAAGCATGCATCTTATATCCATTATGCGCAGAAATACTGGCTGCTAATTCCCAATTGCCGTAATGCGCACTAAGAAATACTATCCCTTTACCTTTTTTTAAAGCTTCAGGAACCCTTTGCATATTGCGAACACTAGTATATTTTCCAAAAAACTTATCACTCATTCTCGGCATTAAAAAAAGCTCAACAAAGCTCAGACCAAAATTCTTAAAAATAGTCTTTGTTATTTTTTCTCTGCGTTTATAACTCATACTTGCGCCAAAAGCAGCTTTTAAATTATTATTACAGACTTTCCTTCTTTTGCTTGAAAAAACATGAATTATCCTCCCAACGAGAACTCCAAAACTCAGAACAACCTTAATCGGCAATATCCGAGTCATTAGGATAATCAGACTAAGCGGTAAATATAGAAGATAATCGAGCAGCAAATCCTTCTTCATTTTCCTCCAAATTAATTCGTATTTTTAAAACTAATATCTGCAAATTAAAACTAGCAAATTCCTCTTGATTTAAAACTAGTTTCAACCTTGGCTCATCCTTAGCGGTAGTAACAAGCAAAAAAATCCCCTTTGCCAGGCAATCGGAAAAAATATTTTTTATTTGTTCGATACTAAAATTATAATGATCCGGAAAATAAAATCTCAAACCAATCGTAGCGCCCAAAGACTCAAGCATATTATTAAAATTATCCGGCTGAGATATCCCACAGACAATCGCAATTTTTTTATCACGAATGCTGGCAAGGCTCTGCTGCTCATTGGAATAAAAATCATAAAAAAATTCCGGAACATGCTTAGTTTTACAGATTAAAGCATTACGATTATATCTGCGCAGAACATCTAAAGTCTTAGATATATCGATATCGGCATTGACACAATGAGTTAAAACAAAAATATCCGCGCGCTTTAAATAAGCAAAAGGCAAACGCATTATTCCTCGGGGAATGATATGCCCGTTGCCAAATGGATTCAAACAACTAATACAGACAATATCCAAAGTTTTCTCAATCGCGCAGTTCTGAAAAGCATCATCAAGAATAACCACATTATCTTCGCTATTTTTTTCTAAATCAATAATTGCCTGTTTCCGGTTTCGGCTAATGATTATATTAGCTTCCGGCAACTGTTTTGTAAGCATCAAAGGCTCATCAGCCACTAAGCCTAATTCTGAATCCATTGCCTTATAACCGCGGCTGATAATCGCGACTTTTTGTTTTCTCTCAAGCAAAAATTCAGCGATCATCGCGACCAAGGGAGTCTTTCCCGTTCCGCCTACAGTAATATTACCTACGCTGATCACCTTTAAACAAGACTTATAAACCGGAAATAAACCTAACTGATAAAAATACAATCTAATAATCAATATCAATTTATAAACAACTGAAAAAATAAAAAGTATGCTTGTTAAAAATAATTCCAGCAAAGTTTTATTTTTTTCAACAGTTACCCGCTGCAGATATTCTTTTAATTTTTCTTTTTTAGATATTCCAACCATTCTTTTATCTTCTTCTCATATCCTATCGATCCGGGTTCATAATATATTTTATTTTGCGGCATATATTCCTGTTTTACATAGTGATTTTCACCATCATGCGCGTACTGATAATCCTTGCCTCTTTCCAGAGTTTCAGCGGACTTATAAGATGCGTCTTTTAAATGCACTGGTACCTCTTGCGCAACATAATCTGCCACATCTTTTAAAGCTGATTCCAGCCCCAGATAAGCCGCATTACTTTTGGGCGCACAAGCTACATAAACAGTTGCCTGAGCCAAGGGGATGCGGCCTTCCGGCATCCCCAGAACTTCCACAGCCTGAAAAGCGGCAGTAGCTATCTCTAATGCCCGAGGATCAGCATTACCCACATCCTCACTGGCGCAAATTAAAATTCTCCGCGCGATAAACCGCGGATCCTCACCAGCATAAATCATTTTAGCCAACCAATATAAAGCAGCATCCGGATCAGTCCCCCGCATGCTTTTTATGAATGCAGATATTGTATCATAATGATCATCGCCATTGCGATCATATCTTACAATTTTCTTTTGAATTGACTCCTGCGCAACTTCAACAGTAAAATGGATTTTCTGATCAGCGCTTTCCGGCGTGGTCAAAATTCCCACCTCAAGGGCATTAAGCGCTCTTCGGGCATCACCATCACTGTATAAACATAAATGTTTTAAAGCCTGATCATCGGCAATCAAGGGCATATTCCCAAATCCGGTTTGTTTATCGGCTAAAGCCCGCTTGAGAATTAAAAATAAATCTTCCTGATTATGCGATTTGAATTCAAAAATATGGGAACGGGAAACAAGCGCCGGCACAATATAGAAAAAGGGATTGTGCGTAGTAGCACCAATAAGAATAACATTACCTAATTCCACATCATTAAGCAAAACATCCTGCTGAGCTTTGTTAAAACGATGGATTTCATCAATAAACAGAATTGTTTTTTTACCTGTAGCAATTTTTAGCTTCTTAGCCATTGTCAATTCAGCTTTTACTTCCTTGACCCCAGCTGCAGCCGCATGAACAGAAACAAAATTAGAATTAGTCAGAGTGCTGATTAAAAAACTTAAAGCGCTTTTTCCAGTACCAGAAGCTCCGTATAAGATAAGTGATCTGATCCTGTCTGAATCAATCAGACGGCGTAATAGTTTTCCTTCAGCTAAGAGATGTTTTTGCCCGACAAAATCGTCCAATGTTTTTGGACACATTCG
>Ga0180007_10005750_pt1 | contig 12370 bp, 7 predicted proteins | sample MM_PC_MetaG_FD_121122 | JGI IMG/M metagenome (GOLD analysis project Ga0180007, IMG submission 121122) | Groundwater microbial communities from the Aspo Hard Rock Laboratory (HRL) deep subsurface site, Sweden - MM_PC_MetaG | ecosystem: Environmental > Aquatic > Deep subsurface > Groundwater...
CGTGAAACCCTCGCAATCCCAATGGCAGAAACCAAAGTCCCTGAAGGCGCACAGCGTAGCAAAATCATAGAGAACATCTCAAACCGCCTTGATATCCCTATTCGCACTGGCAGGATTCGCGGTAAGGAAAAGCGTGGCATTTATAAGCCTGGCCCCCGTGTTATCCGTACCAGAAAGGCAAACGATGTTGAGGTAGCCCTCCATGAAATAGGCCACGACATTCAAAATCTGCTTGGTTTTCCAAGGAAGATGCCTAAAGAGGTTCAAAACCTTGCCTATGAAGGGGCTGATAATCTCTCCCGCGAGGGCTTCGCCGAATTCCTGCGCCTTTATGTGACCGATGCGGAACAGGCCTTAGCAAAAGCCCCCGCCTTTACAGAGCAATTTGAAACGCGCCTGAAAGATTATCCCGATGTCTATGATGTCATTATCCAGGCAAAAGAAGCATGGGAACAATGGGTTGCTTCTCCCTCCGTTGCAAAGGTAGGCTCCTTTATTAGATCCGGTGCGGAACCTAGAAAGCGGGTGACGTTCAATAAGGCCTATACCTATCTGGTTGACGAACTGCACCCTTTGAAAGTCCTGAGCGACAGAGTTAAGGAAAAGGGTATTATTCTAAAAACCAGCGAAGACCCCTTTCTCCTGGCATGGCTTACCCGAGGATGGGCACGAAAAGCAGAACAGTATATCCGGTGGGGAACCTTTCAGTTGAAGAAAGAGGGCGTGAAGTTTGAAGGCGAATCACTGCGTGAAATCCTTGAATCGACTGAGCGTGCCGGCCAGAGAGAATTACTTGACACCTATCTCATAGCGAAACGGGCGATAAACGACCCACGAATACTTGAGGGCTTCGAGGGCATACTTTCAAAAGAGGACTTCGAGCAGACGGTAAAAGACCTTGAACCCCAATTCAAGGAAACGGCTGAAAAACTGTACGCTTACTCGCAAAGCCTTCTTGATTACCTTAAAGACAGTGGGCGCATAAGCGAGGATCTGGCAGAAACTATAAAGAAAAAGAACCTGTTTTACACACCATTCTACCGCGTAATGGATGGAGAACCTGCACTTAGAGGGTTAAGCCGAAAGAAATATGGCAATCTTTTTAATCCTATCAAAAGACTCAAGGGTTCGTCAAGGGATATTCATAGCCCTACCGAAAGCCTGCTCTACAATACCTATACCATGATTAACATTGCGGAACGCAACCGTATAGGAGCGGCGTTGATTGATGTTTCAAACCTCCCAGATATGGGTGGACTTGTCGAGAAACTTCCGGTTCGGGTAAAGCCCATTCAAATGACGGCCAAGGAAGCGATTACCGGACTTGCAAAAGAACGAGGCATAAGCCCTAAAGAACTACAAGAGGAATTCGGGCTCGATGATTCGGAAATGGACAGCCTCTTGACGACCTTCCGCCCGAACTATAATCCATCACAAGGCGAGGTGATATTCTATAAGGACGGCAAGCCACAAGTGCTTTGGCTAGACCCTGATATTCATGCAGCCGTTTTATCTACCGATGCTGAAAGCCTTAATGCCTTGACGAAATTCGCTGCTTATCCTGCTAAGTGGCTCCGGGCAGGCGCTACCCTGAGTCCCGAATTTGTTATGCGGAACCCGGCGCGTGATCAGCTCACCGCTTTTGTCTACTCAAAATATGGGTATGTTCCGCTTTATGATATGACCAAGGGCATTTTCCACATCCTTAAAAAGGATAGTATCTATCAGCAATACAACATAAGCGGAGCGGCCCACGCCGCCGTAGTATCGCTTGACCGGGATTACCTGAGCAAGAACCTCAAGCAGATATTACAAAGCAAAATAAGGCAGATTCCCCATGTAATAAAGAATCCTCTTGAAACTATGCAAATACTCTCGGAACTTACTGAAGAAGGAACAAGAGTGGGTGAGTTCGCTAAGGGGTTACGGAAAGAGGGAGCAGACCTGGAAGGGTTGCTAAACGCAGGGTTGGCAGCGCGGGATGTTACCCTTGACTTTTCACGCATTGGCCTAAAAACCAGGTCGATGAACGCAATTACCGCCTTCTGGAATGCACAGGTTCAGGGCGTTGATAAGATGGCACGGGCTCATAAAAAACACCCTGCACGCACAACCCTTCTTGCACTGGCAGGTCTTACGCTACCGTCAGTAGCCCTCTGGCTTGCACAGAAGGATGATCCTGTTTTTCAGGAAATCCCTGCATGGCGCCGGATTCTTTTCTGGAATATCGTTACCTATCCTGAAGGGAAACCCGACATTGACCTCAAGGATGTTAAAGGGAAATTGGACAAGTTGGGCGGTTTTAAATGGCTCCTTGAACTCAAAGGTAAACCTGTTCATATCTGGTCAATACCGAAGCCCTTTGAATTAGGGTTGCTATACGGCAGCGTACCGGAAATGGCCCTTGATTGGGCATACCGGAAAGATCCCGAAGACTTCAAAGAAACCCTTCGCACAATAGGAGAGGGTTTGTTTCCGTCTTTTTTCCCCACCATTGCGGTACCTATAATTGAATGGATTGCGAACAAGAACATTTTCTTTGATAGACCGATCGTTCCCCGGGGAAGGGAAGATCTCGCACCTGTCTTGCAATACAAGCCATTTACTTCCGAAACAGTAAAGCTCATTGCAAAGGGTATGGATAAGGTACCCGGTCTGCAAAAACTGGCATCACCCGCCAAGATCGAAAACCTTATCGGAGGTTACACGGGACGGGTAGGGTTAACGGTATTAGAGGGCATGGATTCCATATTGAAAACCCTGAAACTGGTTGATGTACCGCCGGAACCATCCATGACGCTTTCGGACATTCCAGGTATCCGGGCCTTTACTGGAAGATTCCCGAGTGCGAATAGTCGCAGCATAGAACATTTCTATAAGAAGTATACTCAGATGTTGCAAGATTGGGAGAGCGCCAAGGAACGGGCAGGAGTACGGGGCTTAGGGATACCAATACAGAAACCAGAGAAACTAAAAAGCTATGAAAACACTGCAAAATATCTGAGCGCTACCCGTAAGATTGCGGGGGCTATCTACAAAAATAAGGAATTGAAACCGGATGAAAAAAAGGCGGCCCTGGATAATATTTACCTGATTATGATCAGCATTGCAAGGATGCAGATACAGCCAGAAGAAACCAAAAAAGCTATTCCAGCGAAACAAGAGGTCCCAACAAAAAAACCCGAATTTAAACGCATTCCCCTCGTAGGAGGTCGTTAATGCCCTCAACACAACCAGGCATGGTTAATGCAAAAACTAATGACTGGCAGGAGTTATTGCGCCAGTTGAACTATATCGTCAAAGACATTTACGCCCAGATAGATTCAATCAAGGGTGTGGATGGCAGGATCTTCACGGGTGGCGAGTGTAATGTTTCAGACCTCACCATTACCGGCCTCACGGCAAGCAAGGTTGTGGCGACCGATGCGGACAAGAAATTGACCAGCGTTGACGGAATGATACGAGGAGCAACGAGTGCAGATGCTCATCTCCGCTATGGCACTCTTTATCTGGATGATGCAGTGGACGCCACCAAACTGAAAGCCTCTTTCACAAGCCTCTATAACGGCGATACCGTGACGTTGACAGATAACATAGCGAAGGGGGCCACCACGGGATACTACACGCTTAACGCAGCGGGTACGGAACTCACAATCGAGGCAGCCGGGCTTTCCGGGAATACATTGATGGCTATGGGCGTATTGGCCCCAAACGATTCAGGGGCCGACCTAGTGGCGAAGATTTACCATGAAAATAACGACATCGTAGTGATCATGTATGATGAATTGGCCGATACCAAACAGGATATGACGGTGCTGGTTGATACCGGTGCCATGTACGTGCAAATCCTTTATCTTACGGACGCATGATGATAGGCAGACTTAACTATCGCACTTGAAAACCGGAACTCCCCCCGGGTGAGGGAGTGTATTACGATTCGCTTTGTATCCATGAAAGCGTACACGGGCAGCAATGCAAGAATACGTGGTGGTTTCGCTTCAGGTATTGGTGCGATCCCTGGAAGTATGAACGCCCTGCATACTACGCACAGATAAAATACCTTGTGGAGATGGGGCACCCTCAGAGCCGCTTCGCATGGCTCCGGGACATACTTGAGATGGGATACCGCAACGTAACCCCCGAACAGGTGGAGAATTTACTTGATGAACTAGATTTGAAATAACCGACAGCACCAAGACGAGCACAGATAAGGCCGATTGGTAGTCAAGGAGATGGAATGAAAACCAGACTATTTATCGGCTTGTGTATTCTGGCCCTGGCAGCCAGCATTTTCTTCAAGGTAGTGCCTTTCGGAACCATTACCAAGGGCCTGATGGGGAAACAGGATGTTTCCTCGTGGCTTGGTACTACCTCAGACAAGACCTTCACGCGGGCCACCTCAACCGGCTATGACATGACCCTCAACAAGTTTGATTGGATGGGGGTCGATGTCCTTGTAGCTTACGGGAATAACACTAACCGGACCCTGGCAACCCTTTCCTCTGCCCTTACGGGTGTAGGGATCACCAATAAAGTAGCGTTTTGGCTTTCTCCGGGCACCTGGACAATCACCGATGATTTGACCATTACGAGCAATGTCACATTGATATGTCCTCCCGGTGTGAGCCTGAGCATTACGGCAGCTAAGACCCTTACCGTCAGCGGGTTTGTCAACGCGGCGGCTTCTTATCAGATATTCAGCGGGACCGGAGCGGTAGCACTTAATCAACCGGCACCTGCAGAATGGTTCGGAGTGGCCACAAGCGCAACGGCAGCGAACAATGACACCTACATTGCCCAGGCCTTTGCAGCCAGCAGTCACGTTACCCTTCTTACCCCCGGCACCTATAACTTTGACACTATCGTAATCCCGACCGAGCAGATTTTTGAGATCGGCAAAAAGGTGATCATCAATAAGTCCACATCTTCCACCTCAACGTATGCCCTCAATGTCAGCGGAACCATAGGAACCGATACCACTACGCTGTCAGTCGATGCAACCATGGGCGCAAATTCCATCACTGTAACCGATGCCACGGACTTTCCGGCAGGGACTTTCTTTTATCTGGAAGACGACGAATGGGACGGCACAGCCAACACCTACAAGCACGAAATCAATGTGGTCGATGCGGTTGCCGGCGCCGTCCTCAAATTGAAATACCCTATCTGTAATTATTATAAGACGGCCAATACCGCCACCATTACCAAGATAGACACCATCAAAGAGAATATTCACATCTTTGGGGAGGGCAAAATCACTACCTCCTTGGCTACCGCTTCCTACGGTATCTATGTGGAATATGGTGCCCGGGTAAAGATCACCGGACTTGAGATAAGGGGTTTCTATAACCACCATGTTTCCGTGCGGTACTCGGTTGATTGTCTTGTCGAGAATAATGATATCGGGGATGGTATAGCCTTTGCCTCCGGGCAAGGTTACGGGATTTCACTCACCTCGGGAAGTTCTCATAACTCTGTTCTCAATAACCGGCTTCGGAAACTCCGGCATTGCCTTGTGGCAGGCGGAGGTTCCACATTCAACCTGTGGAGTAACAACCACCTGCACGGCTATCACACCAATGCCCTTGACGGTATCGATTTGCACGGCTCTTATATTCACCATGATCGCTACACTGATAATTATATTGCGGGAATGAAACAGGATGGTATTGCAGGTTCAGATCCGTTCAACGAGTTCAGTGGTAATATTATTGTTGGCTGTGAGCGGTTCGGGATTTCACTCACAAAATACATTCACGATGGTATTAGTGGAATAGCCAGTGCCTGTGTGGTCAGCAACAACACGATCAGGCATTATGCCTCAAACCGGGCGATAAATATTACGAGTTATAATTCAGACGATGCCACGGATACCACCATTCTGGATAACCTCATCATACAAAACAACAATATTTCGCTTCACGCCGCTGCGGGACAAACGAACGTGTGTGGTATCTACGCTCGCGGGATTTCCGGACTGATCACTGGAAACAAGATCCGGTATGAAACCCCGGCTCAGACAGATACCAGCTCAAACGGTCTTGACATCCAAGAATGGAATTCGGGTGCAAACTATGGACTCATAAAGCGCACCAAGGTGAGCGGCAATTTCGTTTATGGTGGATACCACGGGATTATCCTAAAGGGCGATACCGATGCGATTGAAATATCTGATAATCGCTTTGAGCAACAATACACTACTGGAATCTCTATATTGGGCCGCACAGCTGGTAATGAGCTTGAGGGAACCGTTATTAAAAACAACCATATCATTCAGTCGGGGAATCTCACCAACGGGATTGTTACCAACGAGTGCAATCATACGTCGATTATTGGGAACGAGTTTTTTATCGGGGGCACCCTCACCTACATGATCCGGGAAACTTCCAATACCGAAGACACCACAATCCTGAACAACAAAGCCTATGGAACCGTGACAACCCCATTCACGTTCACGGATATGCAAAATGTTATCTGCCAGGAAGTGATTGTCAAGTTTGGAACCGTGGGAGCCGTTACCGATGATGACCGGCCCCTGTTTCTCGCAGAGGGGCAGAATGGCAATCAGATCATTGACATTTTACTCATCAATGCCGCTGATATCACCCAGCACGATACCGATTACGAAACATTCACCGTCATTGACAAGGGAGCCGTGGGGACGGCAAACAACACCGTGACGACCTGCACGACAAAGGCCACCGGCGGGAAAGACTTCAACGCCTTTGATGCCCTGAGTATAAGCACCTGCGATGCTACCCATGGGCTATTGGCACGGGATGAAGTTTTATCCTTTAGCAAGGTTCATGCCAACATCGGCCAGGGAACCGATGAGATGGTCGTTATTGTGAGATACGTTACTTATTAGCTTGAAATCACTCCATAATAATAAGGGGTGAGCTTATAATTATAGAGGGTTTGCTTATTATTATGAAAAAATACCTATTTAGTCTACTCGCTCTCCTTCTCCTTATAGCGGGCTGTGCCACTCCCCAGGGCACCATTTCAAAAGGTGCGCTCGGGAAACAGGACTTTTCCCTATGGGATGGGGTAACGGCTACCACCACCCGCACAACGTCTACCGGCTATAGCCTTACCATTAACAAGATCGACTGGCCCGGAGTTGACGTCCTTGCGGTCTATGGCGGGAACGTCAACCGGACTTCCGGAACCCTCGCGGACGCCCTTACTGATGTAGGTGCCACAAACAGGATGGCCCTTTGGCTTTCCCCTGGGACGTGGACCCTCACCCAAAGTCATACTATTTCAAGCAACCTCGCCCTCGTGTGTCCTCCGGGGTGTCTTATCGATACAGACTATTCACTTCGGAGTGCAACCTACAAATGGACACTCTCAGGAAGCGGGACCAACGAATACTATGTTGAGTTAGCGGGCGGGGGAGATCCGGGGCTTTCCGAACCTGCAGAGGTTTACGAGAACGACAGTGCCATGACAGCGGGGGCCGTGGGAGGCCTAGCAGCCGGAGAATGGGCCTGGGACGATAACGACACCCTCGGATACACGACCGTCTATGTGCGCCTTTCAGATGATGCGGATCCCGATGGTAAGGCGGTTGATTATGTTGAGGGGGGGATACTCCTTACCATTAACGGCCTATTGGATGCAGGCCCCTATACGATATTCAGCGGATCGCAAAACATAACCCTCGGAAGCGCAACACCTTTCCGTTATGCCGAATGGTGGAATGCCCTCGGTGACGGAACGACTGACGATTATACAGCATTTTATAGAGCTTGTCTTGCAGGCTCAGGAGTGCTTAAAGCCCTTGCCAAAACCTACCGCATAGATACCGCTCTTAATACTAATGGCGTGAGCATAATCGGCTCTGGTATGGGCCTGACAATATTTGATAAATCGAATCAGGCGGCCGGCAGCTATGGCATGTACTCCGCTGGAAGCCGAGCCGAACTCACCAATCTGAATGCGAATATCACGGCAGGCTCTCGCACGATTACCATGGACGCGGCGCCCTCGATCTCCGATGAAAACGTGTTTATGGTAACGGATGCCGCCGATTCCTCGTACAGTGGTTTCCAGGCCTCCTATCGTGCCGGGGAAATGGGCATTGTGGATCACGTTACCGGGGCGGTTATTACTACCACCAAAGCCCTTTATGCGTCCTATACGGATGATGCCAATATGCACGTCTGGAAGGTGACGCCCACCACCGTTGTTTTCAGTGATTTTACTATTGTCGGCCCCGGAGAGGTTACGATTGAGGGACTTAATATTACGCTCGGCTATAAGTGCCGGATCGAACGGGTTGAATCTTATGATTGGCAGACCGCGGCCATCACTTTGAATGGGTGCATCGATACGGTTATTAATGAGGTTAATGCCCGGAGTGTAATCAACGCGGCCACAGTGGGCTATAACTATGGGATCGGCATTTATTCCTGTTATCATACAGAGGTTGCCAATTCATTCGGCCTAGCTGACAGGCACGCCATAACGGTGAGCGGGTCCTCAACCTATAAAATACCGAGTCGTGACACCCTCGTTCATCATTGCCAATTCTTTACCACCGATCGGGGAGCTACCCACGCGATCGATGCCCACGGGGATGCTGAATACACCAAAATCGATAAGTGTACGACGGACTCGGTGTGTCTAGCAGGCAATTTTAATGAAGTAACGAACTGCACTATTTTTTCAGGTGCGACTACAGCTATTAGTATTCGGGAGCCTTTAGGTTATAGCGGCATCTTTACAGGCAACCTCATTTATCAATATGCCGATGATTATATGCTTTCCGTGTTCGCCCTCTCTGATACAACCGTTGGCGGGACTCTGGTTATTAAGGATAATATCGGGTATATGTATAATGCCACGGGTTCACGATCCCCCTTCCAGTGTGGGAATCACGGTTCAACGCAGACTGATCTTAGGATTGAAATCTGCGATAATATTTGGAGCAATGTCAGTGGCGTAGCTCAGGGGGCCGGAAGCATTCAGGTGATTAGCGGGGTTTATCTGGAATCGGTAAAACTGAATAACAATACCTTTGACACCTATGCAGTGCAGATCGCCCACGCCCAGACCATAGAGGCCCGGGGGAATGACATTCGGGGTGGAGCTTACGGACTAGACATCTACAACGATGCACCCACAGCCGATGCGTCGATCATCACTATTGAAAACAATACACTTTATGGCGCAACAGGAAACGGCCTCAAGATCCTCGCCGGGGATGCCGGGAATCCCGCTAATGAGGTAGTAATCAGAAATAACACGGTCAGAGATAACGCGACAGCCGCCGGCACGAATTACGAGCTCTATATCAAGTATGCCGACAATGCCACGATATTGAATAACATCATTTCAGGCAGCAACGCCAACCTGAATTACCTCGTCTATATCGACAACGTGGCGAAGGTCAATAACTGGGGCAATGTCTATACGACGACCAAAACCGCTTCATGGTCACTCAGTAATATCACCACCTATCTAGGGCAGATTACTCTTAACCTTGCCGATGACGGGACATTTACTCTGCCTACGGTTCCCGTGGGATGGGGAAGGATATGGGGTGGCGGTGAGATGATGGTTTACCAGCTAGCGGCAGGTGCAGCGGTTACGCGATTGTATGGTACAACCAATACCGATGATGCAGATACAGATACCGATTTGTGTGTCTATGATGCAGGAGCTACGGTGGCAGTGAAGAATAGGCTTGCGGCTGCTAAGGAAGTTTTTGTGGAGATTTTTGAATAAGCCCAATAGGTTGACCGACCAGAATCGAACTGGCTCATCAGAGGTCCACAGCCTCCCGCGTTCCCACTTCGCCACGGCCAACATATTATCTCCTCGGTATTGTCAACCGACCGCAAATCTTAGGTGGTTGACAATTAATCGAGAAAGAGGTAATTTTTTACCCCCTTACTCTACTTATTGTCAAATTATACCCGCCTCCGCCCATTCTTCCTGAAACACTTGCAAAAGGTACTGCAAAAGGGTACTTTAGGCAAGTGTTTGGCAAGTTTATACCCTGGCGGGGTTATTCTACGCTGAGATCACCTGCCCGAATCCGCCTGCGGATGAGGGTCTAGGTGGATTTGATTGTTAGATTTTTTGTCCTTATATTTTGGCCCACATTCTGTGCATACCGCACAGTCATCGGGAAGGCCAACCTTGTCTCTATTATCATAGCCCTGATGTACAAACTTACCGCAATCAGAACAGTAAAATCCATAAACTAAACTTCTCATATTACTCTCCTAAGAAATCTAACGCAGCCATCACCGGCGGTGAGTTAACTCCTTCCTTCTCTACAGTTTTTGCACACCTCAGTATATGCCCAAGCATCCTCACCGCATGTGCACCGATTTTCGCCGTCCGCGTGGATGGCCTTGTTAGCCAACCTTTCACACGCCTCTTCAAAAGTTTCTTTGGTTAAATAATTATCTATATATACGGGATAATCGCCGTGCCAGTAATACTCATGAACTTCATGACCATTGATTTGTTTTCTACGTTCTGGATTCATAATTACCTCCGTTGGGTTGGCTAACGCCTAGCATCAGCCGCACGGTTACGGGTCGGCTGGATTGCCTTGTTAGGGATGCATTTAGTATTCTAGCAAAGCAATACCAAAAGCAAATCCAGCACCCGATACAAACAAAAAACATGGAACATCTGTATATGCATATGCTATGAAAAAACCGATAAACCCTAGAAGCTCTATTAAAATACAAATTTTTGTTCTCATAAAAGCACTCCTAACGCCAAGCATCAGTCGCCTGCGGAGCAGGTCGAATGAATGCTGCTTGTTAGATTTTTTGTGGCAATTCTGTAATTCGTAGTGCCCACAATCCATCTTCCCTTTCTATCCATTCCCCTGCATGAATTGATTTGCCGTCATCTGTTTCGACTTCGACAAAGCGTCCTGACTCATGTGATGGCGGACCATCGAATATGATGTTTATTGCTTGGTTCATTGTATTACTCCTTTCTAAAAAATCTACCGCTGTTATCAGCGGCGGGAATTATTTACTTTTGGGCATTTACCATGATGATAATACCCCCCAGTGCCATAGCAAACACATTGAAGCTTAGTATCATCCCGTCCGCTGGATTGACCTTGTTGGGAGGCTATCGGTCTTGCAAATTCGGACAATTGACACCGCCCATGCGCATCTAAGTGGACAATTTCCTTAATACATGCGTGTTTCTTTTTTTCTTCATTCCAGGCATTCCACTGGCATTTTGTTGCTTTACAAAAAAGCTCTTTCATAACTGGCCTCCCAACGCTCAGATGAGCCGCCCAGTTATTCTTGGGTCGGCTCGATTTGCTTGATAGGCCGCTTTGCATAATCATATGAATAGGTCTTTCCAGTTGAAAATGTAATTTTACAATTCTCGTACCGATCCCTGTGCATCGCCCGGTGACGAGCAATGCCAAGTGAGTGAAAATCTTTCTTACAGGTATAGCAGTAGCAATAGTTCATTTTGTTTTAGTTGCTTCGCCTTATTACCGTATGCGCTTCATATCAGCCTCCTTTTTAAATTCTTGGAGGACTGTACTATGTGCGTGGGTTAAAATCAACCGGGACCTCATTGTATTCTTTGCCATCGAGGAGACGGCCGGCGGCTTTTTCCACGGCATCAGCAACAGTGCGCAATTCCTGCGGGCTGGCATCTGACTTGATGTTGTTGGCTCGCCACGAAATAATCCAAACATTTCCAGGAATATAACCACGCGAACTATCAATGCGATCAAGAGAAGCACTTTCAGAAATACGGGCTCCTTCGGCTTGATAGATCAACTTGCAACCGAATATAGGACAAGTAATTGGCATGTAAATGTCATCACGAGTCACAGAAAACGGCATATCCCTTATATGTGATCTTCTTTTCGCATCTGATAACAACTTCTTTATCGCCCATATTGCATTGTCGGGAGAGAGTTTTCTCTCCATTCGGCGCTCTGCATGACGCTGATTCAAGTATATTTTGTGTCGCGTATGATATGACCGGTTGCGTCGAGATACTACTTTCTTACAAGCGTGGGCCAACCCGACAGCGGCATTTTTGTCTTTTCCGAAGGCAGTCTTGAGGTGCATCCTTTTACAGGCTCCGCACCATAATTCCGAATTAGTCTCTGGTCTACGATTCATTTGGATATTCCCTTATAATCTTAACTCCATCTGGAGCTTTCTTAATAAACACTGGAACATTGGCCGATTGGCACTGTTCGATAATGCTATCGTACCATTCTGATTTAGATGGCCGGGCTCCGGGGCCGGTTTCGCCCCCACAGATTACCCAATCAAGCGTATAAGTATCTCTTCCCCATGCTTCTGCAATTTCATAGGCTGGACCACCAATGTCAGGAAGATATGGTTTTAAA
>Ga0180007_10005751_pt1 | contig 12370 bp, 21 predicted proteins | sample MM_PC_MetaG_FD_121122 | JGI IMG/M metagenome (GOLD analysis project Ga0180007, IMG submission 121122) | Groundwater microbial communities from the Aspo Hard Rock Laboratory (HRL) deep subsurface site, Sweden - MM_PC_MetaG | ecosystem: Environmental > Aquatic > Deep subsurface > Groundwater...
AATGTCTGACGCAAAATTAATGCAGATAATAAAGGGGTTGTCAGCGTATATTCTTTTTAGGTTATGTCCTGAATTGAGAAAGAGATATCCTCGAGGACATTTTTGGAACAGAGGTTATTTTTGCCAAGGTTGTGGAACTGATTTTGAAAGAGCATTGAGTTATGTTCAGAGTCAAGAGTTGCACCACGCGAATTAAGGACGCTGTCATCCGAGCGAAGCGAGGATTTGATGCTTCGCATCAAACCTTTAGGTGACAGAGGATGTCACAAACGTCTATTCTTCAGAATATATTTCATTTTACAATTTCCGCTTTATTATCTTACTTCCTTCAATGTCCCAATACTCGCAATTACCATTTTCTTCTAACTGTTCAAAAACCTCGTCGTCAGGACAATCAATTTCAAGTGTTTCAAAAGATTCCAAATCCATTACACTTGCTTTCTTGTCCCCTTTTGACAACACCTGTGCTTTTTTCTTTTCAACCATCGGCACTTCAAATCTATCGTGCCCAGGAACAACAAAAACTTTTTTAGAACCCCCTACCAACATGCTAACAGCCTCGATTCTACACTTTGCATGCCCGTGCTTCCCTGTTTTAGAAATATCAATTTTTTTAACAGTAAAAGGCACACCCTCAATAAGAATACTTGTCCCCACCTTTATTTCTGTAGCATTAATAATCTTTAAAACCATATCTTAAATAAAAAAAATAGATTTATAAACGTTTTTAATCAAGAAATGAAATGAAACTAAAACCCAAAGACTTTATTGAGATAGAATTCACAGGCAAAGTCAAGGACGGGGAAATATTTGATTCAAACATTAAAAAAGATTTAGAAACAGCCAAGTTAAATGTTGAAGCAATGCCGTTTATTTTTTGTCTTGGCGAGGGTATGTTCTTGCAAGGAGTTGATAATTTTTTAACTGGAAAAGATTTGGGAAAATATGAATTTGAGCTTGAGCCAGAAAATGCATTCGGCAAACGAGACGCGAAGTTAATTCAGATGATTCCATCAAAAGTTTTCAGAGAACATCAGACAAACCCTGTCAAAGGAGCAATGTTCAACTTCGACGGCAGACCAGGCAAAATATTAACTGTTTCAGGAGGGAGAATAATTGTAGATTTCAACAACCCCCTCGCAGGCAAGACAGTAGTATATAATATAAATGTATTAAGAAAACTAGACAGCCAAGACGAGAAAATAAAATCACTCATAAATTTTCTGTTCAGAAAGGATTTCAAATTTGAAGTAAAAGAAAAAAAGCTTTTCATCGACGTAGACAAGGGCTTCAAGCAATTTGCAGAATTATTCAAAGACAAATTCAAAGACATTTTTGACTTGGATTTAGAGGTTAAAGAGATTGAGGAAATAAAGGAGAAATCAAGGAAGAAAAATAATTAATTCTTTAAGGGAAACTTTAATGTCTCTTTGTATTTGTTATAACAATTCAAACAGGCTGGTTTTTTTAATGATGATTTGTGTGGCTTTTTACAGATATGGCAATTCTTCTCTTGATATTCTTCATCCCCATATTCTTTCCACACATTATAACACTCTTTACAATAAGGAACCGTTGGATTTAATTTTATTTCTTTTTCACACTGAATACAAAAACCTTTACCTCTGATTGTTTTTTTCTTATTGTAATTTGTAGTTTCTTTAGGGATTTTTTCAACAGAAATTTTTATTTCTTCACTATTTCTTACTAATCTTTGACACTCTTTTTCTATATCCTCATATAATTCTTTATCTTCTTCTTTTTTAACTAAAATCCCCATTTCATTATTATTTGATTGCGAAAATTCATAAAGATTCATCGAAGTTACTAACGCTTCATCTTCATTCATATAACATTTGGCATGTAAATTTTTACAAAAACTAAGTCTAATGTAATCTAATGTTTTTAACCAATCATTTTCATCAGGTTGTAATTCAATTTTTCCATAAACAATTCTTATATCTATTCTCAACCTATTTTGGTCTTCTAATAATGATTTAATTCGGTCATTAATTTTTAAAAAGGGACTAATAATAATTAATCTTCCTTTAGCGTTTTTAATTATTTGTTCTAAGTGATATGAAACCCCTGTAGTATCTAAAAATTTTGTCATAAAAGGTAAACCCAGAGAGGATATTTAAAGATTGTTATAAAATTAGAGAATGCTTAAAAAAAACTTATCAATTCCATCGCAACAATCCTTATAAATAGAAAGACGTTTTTCTAGTCATGGAGAATATTTACAATCAAGATAATAATATTCATTCTGATTTATCCCCTGAAATAAGAGAGATTGACAAGGAATTAGCAGAACTTTTAAAACAACAGTCAGCAAAAATTAAGGTGATTGGCGTCGGTGGTGCAGGAAATAATTCTTTGAGCAGAATGAGAGAAATAGGAATAAAAGGCGGAGAATTGATTGCAGTAAATACAGATGCACAGGATTTGCTATATGCTAATGCAGATCATAAGGTTCTTATTGGAAAAGAATTAACAAGCGGACTTGGTGCAGGAAGCAACCCAAAGGTAGGGCAAGAGGCAGCAAAAGAATCAGAGTCAGAGCTAAAGAAAAAACTTGCTGGCTCAGACATGGTATTCATAACTTGTGGAATGGGTGGAGGAACAGGAACAGGAGCAGCACCAGTTATCGCAGGAATCGCAAAAAAACAAGGTGCATTAACAATCGGCGTTGTAACACTCCCTTTCACAATTGAAGGAAGAAAAAGAATTGAAAACGCAATGGAAGGCCTCGAGAGAATGGAAGCAACAGTAGACACATTAATTGTAATACCCAATGATAAACTACTTGAATTAGCACCTGACTTGCCCTTGCACACAGCATTCAAAATCGCAGACGAAATTTTAACAAACGCAGTCAAAGGAGTAACAGAACTCGTGACAACTTCTGGACTCGTGAACCTTGACTTTGCAGACATAAGAACAGTAATGGTCGACGGCGGAGTTTCATTAATTGGTATGGGCGAATCAGACACAGAAGCGAGAGCAATCGACGCTGTCAACAAAGCAATGGACAACCCGCTCTTAGATGTTGACATCTCAAATGCAACAGGTGCATTAGTAAACATCATCGGAGGAGCAGACATGAGTTTAGACGAATGCAAATCAATTATAGAATTAGTTGGAAACAGGCTAAGCCCAGACGCAAAATTAATCTGGGGAGCGCAAATCTCAGAAGACATGGACAAATCAATAAGAGTTTTATTAATAGTAACAGGAGTAAAAAGTTCTCAAATCCTTGGACATGGCGAACCAATTGAAAGCATTCGGCACAGAGAAATAGAAGAGGAATTAGGAATTGAATTTTTTGAGTAAGATGGTTGAAAAAATTGTGATTTCTGGAAGTATGAAGTTCCTTGATAGTATGTTAGAATGGCAAGAAAAATTAGAACAGCAAGGATATGAGGTAGAAATTCCAACTCCAAAAGATTTTCATAGAGTTAAGGACGAGGAGGGGGATTTAGAAAGATTTAATAAAATTAAATTAAGAGAAACTAAAATTCATTTTGAGAGGATAAAAAATTCTGATATAAATCTTATTTTAAATTATGATAAAGATGGAAAGAAAAATTACATTGGAGGAAATACTTTTGCAGAGATTGCTTACGCAATGGGGCTAAACTTATTACATGGAAAAAATATCCAAATTTATACTCTTAATCCACTTCCGACAGATTTACCTTATTCTGAAGAATTAATTGCTTGGCAAATTAAACAGTGGGATAAATAATTTTTTAATTTAACAACCTCTATCAATCCTCGCGTCAGCGAGTATTATATTCTTAATCACGCAAATGTTTAAGAGTGTGTTTTATTTTTGAATAAAATGAAACTAACAATTTACAAGGGAGAAATATTAGAAGATAAGGTATCTATTTGTGGAAGCGTTCCAAAAAAAGAAGCACCTTATGAAAAATATTTAGTATTTAATCCAAATGGTTCTGCTTCATTTACAGATTTTGATGAATCTTTGTTATGCACTTACTCTAAATTTTTCTTTACTCCTGAGAGTGTTAATGCGTATTGCGAAAGACAAATATTTTAAAAACCCCATGCACTTTTTCTGTTCATGGTTAAAAGATTAGCAATATCCACAAAATCATTTTTTATTAAATGCACAAGAGTCTGGCACTCTTTGAAAAAACCCTCGAGAAAAGAATACGAAACAATCGCAAAAGTCTCTGCAATCGGAATCGCTATCCTAGGGCTTTTAGGATTCTTCATCTCAATTGTTATGAAAATCTTCGCATAGGAAATTTTATAAACCTTTAATTTTAAATAATACCATCTACTTCTCAATATATTGAGTTGTAGTGGAAACAAAGTGATATTTATAATAAAAGTAACAACAAACAAGGAAGGAAACGCAGTAGACATGATTTCTGAAAGAGCAAAAAGGAAAAATCTTAATGTTTATTCTGTGTCACGACCCCACGGATTACGAGGATACATTCTTTTAGAAGCAGAAGACAGAGATTCTGCAGAAGAGGCTGTTTTTAATTTGCCCTATGTAAAAGGAATAATTGGAAAAACAATTGGATACGAAGAAATTAAAAACATGGTTGAACCTTCTGTAGAAAATATTTCAATCAAAGAAGGAGACATAATAGAAATGATTGCAGAACCATTTAAAAAAGAAAAAGCAAAAGTAGTAAGAATAGACAAGCAAAAAGGCGAGGTCGTTGTAAGTTTGCTCGGCGCTGTTGTGCCATTGCCAGTAACAGTTAAACTTGACAATGTAAAAGTTGTAAGAAGGGAGGAATTAGAAGATGATGAATAGTCTATCTCAAAAATTAGATAAAACAATTTATATTTTGTTTAAACCCTTTAGTGAAGCCCTTTATAATTATTATAAAAGACAATTAGCATTGAATAATTCAAGGATTATAGAATTAAGTCCTGATAGTAGAGAATTTTTTAAATCAAAAATAAAAGCAATTGAAACATTAGAGGAGAAATATGCAAATTAAATTACTCGCAGAAGGAGGAGCAATGAAACCAGGCCCAGCACTTAGTCAAAAACTTGGCCCAGCAGGAATACCTGTCAACCAAGTCATTCAAAAAGTAAACGAGGCAACAAAAGATTTTCAAGGAATGAAAGTGCCTGTTGAACTTGATATAAATATCAATACAAAAGAAGTTAATGTCCAAGTTTTCTCTCCACCTGTCTCAGAATTATTAAAAAAAGAAATTGGCATTGAGAAAGGTTCTGGATTACAAAAAAAAGCAAACTCTGGAAATGCATCAATAGAGCAAATTATTAAGGTCGCAAAAATCAAACTTCCAAACCTGCTTTGCAAGGATTTAAAATCAGCTGTAAAAACAGTTGTTGGAAGTTGTGTAAGTTTGGGAATCCTTGTCGAGAATAAGCCTTCTGTAGAAGTAATTCAGGAAATCAATGAAGGAAAATATGATAAAGAGATAAAAGAAGAAAAAACAGAAACCAGCGACGAGAAAAAAGCAGAGCTTGATAAATATTTTGAAGAATTAAAAATCAATCAAGAAAAATTAGTCAAGGCAACTCAGGAAGAATCTGAAAAGAAAGAATCTGAAAAGAAAGAAGAGACACCAGAAGAGAAAAAGAAATAAATTTAGAAACTTATTTATACTATATTGTAGTTTGGATTATATGAATAAAAAACAAAAAGAGATATTATCTAAACTAAAGGGATATTCTCTAAGATTAAAGCATTCTGTAAAAAAGAGAGAGATTCCTTATGCTTTTTATAAAGAGTGTCTGAATCATTTTGGTTCTTTTAATAACTCAAAGGAAAAAGCAGGCTTAACAATAAGGAATAAGAGAATCCTAAAACTACCTCAGAATCTTTTCAAAAGAGATAATGATTTAGTAAAAATAATGAGTTATTTAACTTTTGACGGACATATTTATAAAGATTTGAGTGGTTTTTATTTTTCTTCTAAAAATATAAAAGACCTTAATAATTTTGAAAAACTAATAAAAAGAAAATTTAAATTTAAAGGCAAATATTATCTTAATAATGGGGGGGCGGGGAAAACAAAGACCCATAAATTTATTATTTTTAATAAATATCTCTCTAAAAAATTGAATGAGCTAGGAGTTCCTGCAGGGAGTAAAGTACTCCAAAAATTCATTATCCCAAGATGGATAATTAAATCAAAAAATTTTTCAATAGAGTATTTAAAAATCGCTTTTTTTTGTGAAGGTTCTATGAAAGAATCTAGAAAAAATCCCAGAATACATATGACCCTTGCTAAAATTGAAGAAAATTTAGAATCAGGAATTGATTTTATGAATACTTTAAAAAAGATGTTAGAAATATTAGGAATTTGTACAACTCCTTGTTATGTAACAGGAAATAGGGTGAGAAAAACTGATAACAAAGTAAGCAAGGATTTGAGATTTAAAATTTTAACTAAATATAACAACATATTTATAAAGAAAATTGGATGGTTAAAGTAATGGGGATATGGGCCAGCCTGGTAAGCTCCGAGGTTTGGGACCTCGTGACCCCGGTTCGAATCCGGGTATCCCCATTTTTCTAAAATCCAGATTAATCTCACTTCGTTTGGGATAAATTAATTTTATTAACAAAAAATCCACACATAATTGAGATCAGTAACTCACAAACAAACGAATTGGGGTTCTATATTATCAAGCCCAAATTAATCACGCGTCAGCCTAATTTTCAAAGCCAAACTTTTAAAAACAAATAATCTCCTATTTATATTATAAAATAAATTAAATCGATTGATTTTCATGCGATTTCCGTCGGAGGCATTTGAAGAAATCGCCTCGCAGGAACAAGAAGGGAAAATCGAAAAAAACCGCTTAGGTTGTTTTCAATGCCAACAAAATCAAAAAAAACAAAATCAGCAGGAAGATTTGGAGCAAGATATGGAAAACGAGTCAGAAATAAATTAGTTAACGTCGAGGTAAAACAACGCAAAAAACAAAAATGCCCTTTCTGTGAAAAGCTTAGTGCAAAAAGATTATCCAAGGGAATTTGGCAATGCACTAAATGCGACAAAAAATTCGCATCAGGAACTTATTACTTAAATGAATAAATTTATAAGATAGATTATTACAATAATAAAATGACAGAATACAAATGTTTCAAATGCGGGAAAAAAATCAAAAGTGAAGAACTTAAAAAAAGATTTGTCTGTCCAAGTTGTGGCTCAAAAATTTTCCACAAACCAAGGACAAAATCTAAAACACTAAAAGCCGAGTGATTTCGCGAGAGAGACTGATAATCCAGTGACGAGAGAGGTCAGGAGTTGAGTAAAAATGAACAATAATAAAATTCAAGAAATGCAAATTGCAGAACAAAATCTTCAAAATTTGTTAATTCAAAAACAAGCATTTCAAATGGAGCTTGCAGAAACCCAGTCAGCCCTTACAGAAATTGACAAATCTGGCGACGAGATTTTCAAGATTATTGGGCAATTAATGGTAAAATCAGACAAATTAAAAATAAAAGAAGAACTTGAAAATAAAAAGAAAATACTTGAGCTAAGAACCAAGACAATTGAAAAGCAAGAATCAGCATTTGCAGAAAAAGCTCAAAAATTACGAGATGAATTCATGAAAAAAGAGAAAAAATAAATTTAAGCATAAAATCACAGAAATCTTTATAAACACCATCCCTATAATTTTAATATGGTTTTCGACAAAATAAAAAAAGCTTTTTCAGGAGTTAGCGACGATGATTTTGACCAGGATTATCTTGAAATAGATTTAGGTGGACGCGAGCGAGAAGAAAGCAAAGTCCTTGTTAAATTATTCATTCTAAAACAATACGAGGACGTCAATGAAATCCTTAACTCACTAAGAGAGGGCTACACAATCGCAGTTATTGATATTAAAAATTTAAGACAAAGAGATTCTATTGAACTAAAACGAGCAATTTCAAAAATCAAAAAAACAGCAGACGCCCTCGAGGGAAGCATCGCAGGTTTTGGAGAAAACACAGTTATTGTAACCCCTTCATTTGCAAAAATCCACAAAGAAATAGCAAAACCCCAAGAGCAAAAGAAAAATAAATTTGATTATTGATTTTTAAAATGCATAAACTGGAAGAGTTAAAAAAAAGTTTAGAGGGTGGGCATTTATCGCAAGAACTTCTTGTTTCTGCAGTTAAACAATGTCCTGCATGTGCTGTAGATTTGCTTGAGAGGAGTAGGGAAAAAATTATAGAAATTAATCGTTTTAATTATAAAAGATATAGGGATTTAATTGAAATCCTAAATAGGGGTGGGAGAGAAAAAGAAGTTGAACAATATTTTACCTTAAAAGAGCAAGAAAGATATTCTCCAGATAAAATTAATGGCGAGATTATCCCTCAATAGAGTTTTTGCGTTAACTACTTAATCCCCTGCAAGCGTCAGCGAGCCAAATCTTTTTAACCTTTCTTTCTAATTATTTACATGAAAATCCTCTTTATTCCAGCAAAGTCAAAAATTTCTATTGACAAATCTAAAATTCTGGAAATCTCTAAAAAACTTCCTAAAAAAATTTCAATTGCTTATTCTATCCAATACGAAAACCAGGCAAAACAAATCAAAACAATCTTGTCTAAAAATCACAATATCTTAAAATTCACACAAGTTTTAGGATGTTCAAAACCGAATTTCCCAAAATCACAAGCAGTCTTTTTAATCAGCGACGGCAAATTTCACGCTGTCTCTCTTGCCTTTGAAACAAGAAACCCTATTTATATATACAACTTGAAAAAATTAGACAAAATCTCTCACAAAGAAATAAATGTTTTAGCAAAAAAACAAAAAGCAGCTTATGTTAGATTTCTTAATGCAAAAAAAGTAGGAATCCTGGCTTCAACAAAACCAGGCCAACAAAACCTCAAAAAAGCATTGTCTCTAAAAAACAATCTCAAAGGTAAATTTCCTTACCTATTTATATGTAACAATATAGATGCTTCACAATTTGAAAATTTCCCAGAAATCCAAAGTTGGATTAATACTGCTTGCAAAAGATTAGATATGGATGATGTGAGGATTGTTAATATTGGAGATATTAAATAAATAGGTTCGCATGCTCACAATCTGTAAAATTTAATTAATACATTAACTTTTTTGTGCGAAGAAATTTGGTGTGAGCCAATTTCGTAGCAATTATCTTCAAACGAAGTGAGGCAAATTTGTTTATTAAATTCTAAATCCTCTAAACCTTAGCAATACTAAAAACAGTTTTAATCGCTACAATAATCGTCGCTGGAATAAACAAGAACAAAAGCGCCCCAAGAATAGAAACCATCATCTTAGTTATCTGCACCCCACTGACTGTAATCCCCCGAAGCGCAACATCTGTCGCAAGCCCTTGAATCCCTGCAAAACTCGCAATCAACGAAGCCATTGACGCAAAAAGAAACGTCTGAGCATTTTTCTCAGGAACAAAATACCCAACAACCAAACCCAATATCACAATAATCAACAAAAGCAAAGGATTTGTATAACTTCCTGCAAAAATCCCAACAATCACTGCAAGTATAACTCCAATTAAGAACGCCCATGCACCAATAGAATTCTCTCGAGACCTAATTACCATCTTAATTAATTGCCAATAAAATCTTAACTTATTGGCGATAAAATTAAACCTCAAAGATATATAAATGTTTTCAAACTTTAAATTTAATCTATATTCTCTATCACAGAAAACTTTATAAACCATCTTAACTCTCGAATGACTACAAATGGAAAACAAAATATTTGGTTTAATGACTTTAGGAATTTTATCGTTAGTAATTCTTATAAATTTAACAAGTGCAGTGTCATTATCAGACATAACAGAATATTCTATTCCAACAAATGTAAGTCAAAATGCTGGATCATTTACAATCACTTTTAATTTAACAAATAATGGTGTAGCAGGCACTTTAGATTTTAATGCTTCGACTGTTACTTCTGGAGCAACAATTGTTTTTGATGATACTGCTATTGCAGATGGTTCAACAACATCAGTTAAAGAAACAATCACCGCTACAGTTACATTTCCTTCTACTATGACTGGGAATATTGCTGGGCTTATCAATGTAACTGGAACTTCAATGACTACTTCTAAAACATTAGCTTATTCAGTTCCAATAACAATTCCCCCAGTAACAACTACAACTTTTTGCGCATACGACAATGGAGTTTCAACAAATCTAGGTGAATTAGATATAGATATAAAAGATATAACTGTTAAAGAAGGATTTGGCGACGACGAAGAATGGGCACTTCTTGATGAAGTTGAAATTGAAATCAAAGTTGAAAATAAAGGAGATTATGATGTTGACAGCATTTCATTAGAATGGGGAATTGCAAAAGAAGATTTCTCTGAATGGATAATTGAAATGGACGAAGAAGACGAATTCAACTTAAAGGACGGAAAAGAAAAGACATATTTCATTAGTTTTAGAATAGATGAAAAAACATTAGATGTTGATTTTGATGAGCTAAATGAAGATTACAAGTTATATGTAAGAATTACAGGAGACATAGACGACAGCAATTCACCTAATGATGGGGATGCAACATGTGCATCAGACTCAGCAGATGTTAAAACAATTGTAGAATCAGACTTTTTAATCCTCTATAAATTGACTGCTTCAGAATTAGTTTCATGCGGAGATAATGTTCAAATTACAGCAGACATCTGGAATATTGGAGACAATGACCAGGAAGAAGTTTATATTAAAATTTTCAATAGTGCATTAGGAATTAATGAAAGAATTAACATTGGCGATGTAAATGCTTTTGACAAAGAATCCCTTGACGCACTTGTTAAAATTCCAAAGGATGCAGAAGAAAAAGTTTACTACCTTCAATTAGGAATCTACGACGAAGACGAGGATATTTTTGAATCAAATGAATTTAATGATGATGCAGAATTTTTTGTTACTCTAAATGTTAAGGGAAACTGCGTATCAAGCACAAGTAACACAAAAGCAACTGTTTCTGCAGTTTTAGAGTCAGGCGGGAAAGCAGGAGAACCTTTAGTAATCAAATCAACAATAGTCAACTCTGGAACAGGTTCATCAACTTATAAGATAAACCCTGCAGGTTATGCTTCATGGGCTTCATCTGCTACAACAGATTTAACAGAGTTCACACTTAATTCAGGAGAATCAAAAGCAGTTACAATAACTTTAGATGTGAAAGACGATGCTTCAGGAGAACAATCATTTAATATTGAAATCTTATCAGGAACAGAACTTGTAAAAACACAACCAGTATCTGTAACAATCGAGGGCAAATCCTCATTCAGCAACCTTACTGGAAAAGTTACAAGCGGAAGCGGATTAATCTGGGGAGTTGGATTACTTAATGTAATCTTGATTCTTGTAATAATCATTGTAGCAATAAAAGTTGCTCGAAGATAATTTCTAGACAATAAAAACTTCTTTATTAAAAAGAAAACTTCTTTATTAAAAAGATTAGGAATATTTACTTTATCTTCAGGAATTACATTAGGTTGTTTTGGTTATACTCTTGCTGAGGAAGAATTGTCAACAAAATTTAAATTTAAGAGCATTATGTAGGAAATGTTCCAATAGAATCTGGTGGGATAAGAGCAGATAATCTCATGACTCAAAAAGGAGATTTTGATAATGATGGTGATGAAGATGTTATAATAATTAATTGTAATGGTGATGTCTATATTTTGGAAAATTTAAGAATAAATAACAATCGTCCTTAATTTCTTTTCTCTTAAACTCAATTTATTTAAACTAATTTTTCTTTTATTTTTAATGAACAAAAAAGCAAACCAGGTTTTAGACATTGTCATCAGATACGCAATTTTAATCGCTGTCGCAATTCCAAACCTATGGCTGTTTTATTTTATCTTTACCCCTATCACAATTTATCCTGTGAATTTTTTGTTAAAACTATTTTACCAAACCTCTTTAACAGGAAGTCTAATTACTGTGTCTTCTTGCTTTCCTATTGAAATAATCAGTTCTTGCGTCGCAGGCTCTGCTTACTACTTGCTATTAATTTTAAATCTTTCAACACCAGGAATAAAACTAAAAAAAAGAATAAACCTCCTCCTCCTCTCTTTTGCGTCTTTCCTAACCTTAAACATCTTTAGAATCTTTCTATTAAGTTTATTATTCATTTCTGGCTCTATTTGGTTTGATGTAACTCATAAATTATTCTGGTATTTTCTCAGCACAGTTTTTGTCGTCGGAATTTGGTTTGTAGAAGTGAAAATATTCAAAATCAAAGAAATCCCTTTTTACTCTGACTTAAAATGGTTGTATAAAAAGACAAAATGATAACTGAATTACTTTCAGGGGCGATAAATTCTTTATTAGCATTTTCATTATCCATAGGTTACCTAGGGACTTTTATTTGGATGATGATAGAA
>Ga0180007_10005752_pt1 | contig 12369 bp, 5 predicted proteins | sample MM_PC_MetaG_FD_121122 | JGI IMG/M metagenome (GOLD analysis project Ga0180007, IMG submission 121122) | Groundwater microbial communities from the Aspo Hard Rock Laboratory (HRL) deep subsurface site, Sweden - MM_PC_MetaG | ecosystem: Environmental > Aquatic > Deep subsurface > Groundwater...
AGTCTTGCTCCACACACTTCCGCAGGAATTGTCGGAAGAGTAATTGGCTACACTAAATCAAGAGTTGGATGGGGGCACCCTTATTTTATAATGTGTAAAAGGAGAAATTGCGACGGGGACCAGGATTCAATAATGTTGTTGTTGGATCCATTAATTAATTTCTCTGAGCATTACCTGCCTGAAAGCAGGGGCGGAAGAATGGATGCCCCATTGGTTTTTACTGTTGCATTGAATCCAAGCGAAATAGATAATGAAGTATATGAAATGGAAACATGTGCTGAGTTTCCATTGGAGTTCTATGAAAAAACATTAGAGTTAAGTGAACCACACCTTAAATTCGTTCCAACAGTGAAAGAGAAGCTGGGGAGAAAGGACCAGTACACTGAACTTAATTTCACTCATTCAACTGAAACATTTGATTTAGGGCCAAAGATAAGCAGATACGTCCAGCTAAAAACAATGGAAGAAAAAGTTTTAAGGCAGGCAATACTGCAGGAAAAGATTGCGGCAGTAGATAAAAAAGATGCATTGGAAAGAGTAATTCTTTCTCATTTTCTTCCAGACATCATCGGGAATGCCAGATCATTCAGCAAACAGAATTTCAGATGTACCTCCTGCAACGCCAAATACAGGAGGGTTCCATTAATCGGGAAATGCACTAAGTGTGGCGGGAATTTAATTTTAACTATTGCAGAAGGTTCAGTAAAGAAATACCTGAAGATTGCGAGAATGCTTATAGAAAAATATGAATTAAGTAATTACTTAAAGCAGAGAATTGATTTGGCTGAAAAAGAGATTGCATCGATTTTTTCAAACGAAAAAGTAGAGCAGAAATCGCTTTACGAATATGTTTAAATAGGAGAAAACACTAATTATTAGCAATGAATGAAGAAAAGAAAAAAGAAGTAAAAGTAGAAGAAACTGACGTAAGGAAAGCAGATAAATTAATTGAAGAGACATCTGACAAAGAAAAAGCGGTTTTCGATAAAGAACCTTTTTGGGCTCAATGGTGTCCGATTTGCAGGGAAGCCACTCCTTACTTTTTTGATCCTGTTGGATACTTGTGTAGTGGGTGCGGGAAAACAGTTTGTGCTAAATGCATTTATCCTTACGAAGGAAAATTGATTTGCCAAAACTGCTTAAAAAAATTGTCAGAAGAAGAACGAGCAAAACTTCATCCATTATTTAATCAGAAAGTGCATTTCAAAAGTAAATCAAGAGTTAATTTTCTTAGGCTATTGTTGATTGTTGGTTTACTGACAATAATTGTTGGGATTCCTTCATTTTTAATGAACATGATTATGCTTTCACTTTTTGCATTTACAATTGGTTCACTTCTAATGTTTATTCTAATTATTTATTTTATTTACTCATACGAAAAGGAAGCAAAGAACCTATATCAGTAAATCAAATTATTCCAAAAGTCCACAAAATCAAAAAAATCAGGACTATTATTAGAATTATCATCATTAAATTCCATGTCGAAAGAAAGGATTTTGTTTCCTTTTTTTCTGAAGGAACTGCTTTCTTTTCTTTTTCGGGCGGGGCTCCGGAAAGGATTCCTTTTGAATAGTCTGCCCATCCTTTTGGAGAGCTTAAGTCAGACAGGGTTTCCTGGAATAATTCCCCGAATTTTTTTCTTCTGAACGGAATTGTGTCTTCGCTCAGCATTCTTCCGTCAATGCCTGAAATAATTAATTGGTATTCTACTTCGTTTACTTCAACTGAAACAAACCATGCTGGAAAAAGCGCTTTTTTAAGCTGATGAATCAATACATTGTCTTTCTTTATCTTTAATTTTTCTGCAATCTTTATTTGAACAATGATTTTTGCTTCTTCTTCATTCATTCCGCACTTATGTTCAGTGAACTGTATTTTCTCGAGAACGTCAATTTCCTTGGTTAATTGAGTTCCTTGCAGTGAAAGAGCCATTCCCTCGTTTAATTGGGAATTAATTGGGTCAAATACATTTGTTCCGTGAAGGGTTTCTGAAACAGTTCCTTCTTCTTTTGATTCAGTGAATGCATCAAAAGAAAAATAATAAAAAGGAGTGAATTCAATTCTTGTTTCTTTTATTTTAAAATCAGTCCAGTCCTTTTCCTTTACCAGTTCTTCAATTAAGTTTTTTACTTGGTCTGAAGAAAAGGAAAGAGGAAAGGATTCCTGTTCTAACTTCATATAAAAAAAATTATTCCTTTCTCTTAATAATCTTTACTCTTGCAGGCGTAACCAATACTCTGTCATTTGAAATCCTTGCAATATCTCCGTTGATTTCGTCTACTGTGATTTTTACTCTTGAAATCAGTTCCCTTAACTTTATTGCATTTCTCTTTGAAAGGTCACCGATATTAAGCAGAACAATGTTTCCCTTTTTTAACTCGTCTGAAGCCAGCTGAGAGTCACTGTCAGAACTCAAAGGAATAGGTTTAACGTAAGCGTCTGCATCCTCAACCATTGACTCTTCTTCTACGTCCAAGTTATTCAAGAATTCCTCTATATCGATTTCTTCTTCCTTCTTAAAAATCTTCTCGAAAAAAGTCATTCCATTATCACCCCAAAGAAATGAAAAAAATATTCAATTCTATTAAGAATATTCCTATGAGAGGTTATTTTAAATAATTAGGTTGGGAAAAAATTATCTTCCTCTTTGTGTGTGAAATTGCTTTAATATCGAGTTGAGAATAAAAAGCTTTTCTTTTCGGATTTCCTACTGGCAATAGAATTAAAATAACTTTTCGGGGTTATCTTTCTTTTATGGGGGAAAACATTTTCAAGAAAGAATTAGATAGGGAAACGGTTTTTAGGGACAAGGATGCAATTTCTCCTCATTTCATTCCAAAGGAACTTCCTTTCAGGGAAAAACAGATAAATGAAATTACAAAGAATCTGGCTCCTGCATTAAAGGGAAAGAAGCCAAATAACTTATTCTTGTACGGAAAGACTGGTAGTGGAAAGACAGTGGTAACAAAGCACGTGACTGGAGAGTTAATGGATTACGCTAAAAAAAACAAGGAAGGAGTGAAATGCTTTTACGTTAACTGCAGGAATCATAACAGCAAGTATAAGGTAATGATTAAGGCAGTGAAGGAAGCATTTCCAGAAGAAAACTTTTTGGGTTATTCTGCTGGATTCATTCACGATAAATTAATTGAATTCATTAATGAAGGAAAACAATTAGTAATGGTATTGGATGAAATAGACAAGGTAAAGGATTTGGATGAATTAATTTATTCTTTAAGCAGAAGCAATGACGAAGTAAATAAAGGCGGCCTTTCTTTAATTGGAATATCAAATAACTTAATGTTTAAGGACAGGCTTGATCCTAGAACAAAAAGCAGTTTATGCGAAGAAGAAATGGTTTTCCCTCCCTATAATGCAGAGGAATTGAGAGCAATACTGAAACAGAGAGTGGAATTAGCCTTCAAGAAAGGAACAGTAGAGGAAACAGCAATTAATCTGACTGCAGCATTTGCCGCACAAGAGAGTGGAGACGCAAGGACAGCAGTAATGCTGTTACAGAGGGCAGGGGAATTTGCTGATTCAAAAGGAGTTTCAATTGTAGGAGAGAAGGAAGTAGAGGAAAGCAAGAAAAAAGTAGAAGAAGAAGTAATCTTTAACATGATTTCTACTCTGCCAGAACAACAGCAATTGGTTTTGAAAGCAATAGCTGATTTAAGCCTTCATTCAAAAGGAATTAGAAGGATTACAGGAAGAGAAGAGTTTGGTGTACTGTACAGCGGAGAAATCTATGACAGGTACAAGGACTTTGCCAAAAACTATAATTTGAATGTAGTGAGCAGCAGATGGTACAGGCAATACATCAATGAATTAGAAATGTATGGATTAATTGTAACTACTTCCTCAGGAAAAGGAATCAAGGGACAGACAAGACTAATTAAATTAGGCTTTGACGCAAAAAAAATCAGTAACGCAATAGAAAAAGAATTAGAGAGATAACATTTATTTTATGCAACAGCAAACCTTATTGTCGCCGCATCTTAATTCGAAATGTGTTTGCATTCCTTGATTTACGCATTTCTGTTCATTAACTGCTAGAATACAGTAATTTTTTGTAGAATACTTTGGACAATCACTAGGACAGGTAGCGCCGTTTGGGGGAGGTGAGCTAGTAAAACAACAACAATGTCCATCTTGGAATGTATCAGTTTTACAATCTACTGATCCATCAAATGTCCCAAAGTACTCTGCCCTGCACTCTCCCTCTGTAAGAGTACAAGCCCCTTTTTTGGGTTTACATTCAATTGAACAACTAACATATTGAGGACAGTCATCTGGACAATTACCATTGTTTTCATAAGTTGGATTACAATAGCCATCACCACATTCATAACACAAAGAAGTATTAAAGACGCAATCGTTTGGGTAACAGCTTAATGGTCCGCCCCCGTCAAATTTGTTTCCTGGCGCAAAGTCTAGATCAGTGCAAGCAGTCACATTGCCCCAATCAAGCCCATCGCATTTCTCCGAAGCTCGATTAATTTCATTGTCTCCGCAGAAAGGATCAGTTGAATCACAATTACTTATATCAAAGCTCTCACAGTTAGAAGAACATCCAAGGTCTCCGGTATCGAAGCCTTGAGTCTCGCAATTCTTGTCATTTAAATCCATTTGAATGTCTGGGGGAGAGCCTTTATCACATACTTCTCCATAAATTGGTTGGATTATTCCATCACCGCATTTAGCGCATTGAGTTCTATCATACTTACATTTTTTATCTTCCCCAGCTTCTGGGCCTAGACAGGTTGTAGGACCATATGGATAACCTTCATCTAACTCGCTACAATACGTGAAAGGCGCTGGGTCTGTTGAATTTGGGTCGCATTCCTCGCCTATATTGGCATTTACGTCTCCATCACCACAGGTTTCTCCTTCCACCAGAACACAATTACTTTTATTATATTCACATCCTGAAGTGCAGGAGAAAGTGCCTCCACTGTAAATTCCTGGCCATTTGGTAGCACAGTTAGTATCATTATGATTAAGGTTAGTTCCATCGCATTGCTCGGTTCCATCAATTTCTCCGTTACCACATTTACCGCAGGATGAAAAATTCCAAGCACAGTTGGTACACTTGGTTAAACCGCTTGTGTAATAGGCATTAACATCACTGCAATTTATTTCAGGTGGGTTAGTGCCATGGTCGCATACTTCCTCGTCATTTTGAATCCCGTCATTATTGCAGGTTCCTACAGGCAAGCAATATTTAAAGTCAAACTTGCATTGCTCACTGCAACTTAAGCCAAATTCTTCAGGATCAATGCATTCAGGATAAATTAAACCACAATCATCAACGCAATTTAGCGGGGGATTTGGATAACATGCTTGAACGCATAATTCATATCCAGTGCAATCAATTGAAGGAGTAACCATTCCCTGGGTTTCACAGGTTTCTCCTCCTAAATTCATTGGAATTTCTGGTGGAAAGCCTTTGTCGCATTCTTCGCCATTTTCTTGGTCAATTATTCCGTCACCGCAGTCAAAGGTAATGCATTGGCATTTTGTTGTTCCAGTAAGGCTGCAGTAAGCATTTCCAAGACAGTCAGCATCGGTTTCGCATTGCTCGTCTCCAGTGACTTCCCCATCACCGCAGAAAGGAACTGCAATGCAGTTCTCTTCTCCCTGAGCGAGAACTGAATCCAGTTCAGATTCTTCCAGTAAGGTTTTTTCTCTCCAGGAAAAGCTAACTCCTTCAGCTGAATCATTAACGCAAACCATGTTCAAGTCAATTAATTCAAATAAATCAGTTAATTCTACAATGGATTTGTCTTGGTTTCTTTTGGAGTCATTGAATTTCTGTTTGGTTCCATGCAATAAATAATATTGAAGATCGTCATTTAATGCATTCAATACTCCGTCATGGACGGCAAAGGAATCAAAGTTCTCTCTAGTCCATTTAAGAGTGTCAACTGTTCCATCAGTTGGAGTAAAGAAGATGCTCTTTAGGAATACTTTCCCAAAGTTATTTGGATTGCTCCAGGCTAATTCAAATAATCCTTCTTCTGATGCCTTTCCGTCCAACAAGCCTTCTTCAAGGCTCACCCCAAGATAGTCAGCGCATTTCTCTGAACCAGTCCATTCAGCCAGGCTTGATAAAGTAATTGGAAGGAATTCAAGCTTGTCATTGGTTAAGCCGTATTCAATGAATGCCTTTTCCTTGGAAGATGAAAGCTCTGTTTCAAGGACAATAGGAGTGGCAATGGATGGAGAGAATTTCATTGAATAAGAGGGATTGGTTTCCCCTACCTTTTCTATGGAAAGGAGCTTTCCTTTCATTTCCTCTGAATTAATTGATTCAAATTCAGTTAATTTTTCTGCACTCATTGAAGCCATTCCGCTTCCCTCTGATGAAGCCAATTCAAATGATTCAACTGTAAACTTGCTTAAGGTGATTGCAGTCCCTTCAGCCAGAGAATAACTCAATCCATAACCATTTCTATTGAATTTATTGGAGGAATAATCATAACCAGTTCTTCCATTGAATGGAAGGGAATAAAATATGCTGTCTCTTCCTGAAGCCTGTTTCGGGGTTTGTTTCAAGGAAAGGATTACCTCAATTAATCCATCAGAGGAAGAAGGGCTTGCTCCAGAGGTGAATGAATCCTTTATTGTTTCAGTAGAGAAATTAATGTCCACTTTATACAATCCAGGAGCATCTAAAGCATTAGAGTAATACCCCCCCTTATCCAGAAGAACTTTAATATAGCCTTCTTTAACGTATTCATCAAACCATGCCCTGTACTCGTTTGGAGCAGCAAACGAGGTATAAGAGGCTTCCCTGTCAAAGTCCTCAAAGAAGTCAGTTGAATAACCGTCCTTTATTAAGTAAGAATTAAATGAGAGTAAGGCGTCTTCTGAGTCTTCTCCAGCGGACTTGAATTCAAGCAATCTGTACACTACAGTCATAAAGAACTGGGTGGAATCACAGTAAACGTAATTCTCATAACCATCATCACATCTTGATAAATTGTTTTCATTTAAATTAAAGTTAATCCATCTCCAGTCCATTAAAACCTTTGGCTTGAACCTTGAACCAGTATTGCAGTCCGCCCCTTCAAATTCTCCTTCGCCATAGAATACTAGATGGAATGGAACAATGACTGTTCCAGCGCCTTTTTCAGAATAATAATTTACGCGTATTTCTCCTTCAGCAGTCAGCTCGCCAGAAACTTCTTTTCCTTTATCTGAAAGGACTGCAATTAAATCAATGGTTGTTCCATCAGAAGTAATTCCTTCTCCTTCAAAAGAGGAAAGATAATAGGATGTTTGCTCGCCGTCCATTTCTGCTGGAGCAATTAAAGTGAATTCATCAACTGAAATTTCTATTGGAGGAGCAGATTCATTTACCAGCTTGAAGGATTCTTCCTTGAATTCCTGGTCAGAAAAGAAGGAAATCTCTAATGGGTTTGATGAAGTGATTTCTTTTCCTGCTTTATATGCTTTAACGTCAACAGTATAAGGCCTTTCCTTAATGGTTACAATGAATGGAATTATTTCCGGATAAGTCATGTAATTGAATAAAGTAATATCTGCAATCAATCCCCCAGTAATTACTTCTTCTCCTTCAATGCTGTTTGCGTCCTTGCTTAAAAGGACATTAAAGTCAATTACCTTTCCAGAAGAATTAATATCAAACGGAGTGAGCGCATTCAATGGGAAAAGCATTACATTGTTTTTCAGGTAAGTGCTTTTAGGTTCTAAATCAAAGGACTTTAGCTTTTCCTCTATTCCTTCTGAAAGATTAGTGAATTTAATGCGTTCTCCTTTTGCTTCAGTTTCATCCGCCCAGAAAACAAATGTTAATGGATTCTGTCCATTAATTGGAGTGTTGTCCTCTTTTGTAATAGAGTATAGTCCGCTGCTGGTGACAGTGAATGTTTTTTCCTCTACTGCAGTGCCTGATACAAGAGAAGCTTCTGCCCTGAATTTAACTTCCTTTCCAGGAGGCTGTCCGTCAATATCAATTGAAGCAACGCCACTATAAGCAAAGATTGTTTCTCCATACTTTTCTCCATCAATGAATACATCAATAGTGGAAAAGACTGGAAGATTGAATTCATCTGTAACTGTAAGAGTAAAAGTTGCATCAATTAATGGGAAGAGATTGGTTCCATTAAATATTATCTCTGGAGATGCTTCCACAGCCAGATTCAGTTCCTGGTCTGATTTAATCTTTAAAGGAAGGTATTTCTGGAATGCTTTAGTGGTTCCTTCCTGCATCTTCAATCTTAAGGCAGACTGGTCAAAGGGGTCGCCAAGAGAAACCACATCAAATTGAGTGAAACCGTCAATCACTTCATTTGGATTGAATGAAGTAAGGAAAGGAGGAACTAAATTAGAGAAGGCTGTTCCACTGTGCTGTCCTTTTTTAGAGGAAGAATTAATTGAATAGGAATTGAATGTTATATTGTCTGCTTCTTTGCCTGAAAGAGTTACATTTTCAACAAAGAGCATTAAATTGGAATAAGAATCCAGTCTGTTCACTATAGTGAAGAAGAATTCATAGGCACAGTTCTTCATTACCTCTGTCTCTCCGTTAATCTTTACTGCCTTGCATTCCTCTTCCTGTTCCATTGCTTCTTTCAGGGAATAAATGAATCCAAATCCATCAACTATCTCTAAATCCAGCTTTAATTCCTTCATATAGTCTTTGGCGTAGAGATAGGCTTCAATCCTGTCTCTTTCCTCATCCACTGGATCAGTTAAAGGAAAGTCAGATGCATTAGCTGGAACTGCAAGAGCTTTATAGAATAATTTCAGGCTGTTAAGATCCTCAATCTTTTCTCTTATTTTTATTCTTGCCATTACATGGAATGCAGGAATAAATTCTTCATCAATATTATCAAAGGAAAGCTGAGCGAACTTGAATGCATTGGCATCAACCTTGTTTGTTTTAGTGTCAGCCAAATAATTCGCAGGAGAATAGCTTCCGGCATAAGAGGTTGATTTAAGTACATGAGGAAAGTAAGGGGAAGAAATGGATTGCAGGAAGAGAAGGTCTTTTCCCATTGAATTATTTGTTCCTGTCCTTAATTGGACATCGAATAAACTAATGGAGTTTTCTTCCTCTGAACCAGCATACACTAAGAAAGTTGCATCATACTCCTTTCCTAATTCAACTGAGTAATCATTTACCCTGTCCCCGCTTAAATCAGTTAATTCAACAAACTTAATTTTTGGGGAGGTTCCTGAAGGCTTTTTCATTAAATAAACATTCACTGTCTGGGTGAGGTCTTTCTCTATTCTTGGGATATCCTTTCTCACACTCAGATAGCCTTCCTTTGAAACCAATGCATAAACCTGTGTTCCAGCTTCAAAGGAATAAGTGCTATTGGAAGTATTTGCAAAATAGTCTTCGTCTTCCTTTAATTCCTTTCCGGTAATTGAATCAAAGAATTTAGTAGTGTAATCAGTTAATTTTTTGGAAGGAGAATCAGCATTGTAAACAAATAACTTTACTGCCCCCCTCATTTTAGCCATTGTAATATTGTAAGTAGTGACTGAATTGATGTCAACGTATTCCATTGAAGAAGTTCCTTGTTCATCTCCATATACTGCAAAGGCAAAATAAGATTCAGGCTTGACTCCAGTGAATGTCGCAATGCCTTTAGCATTAGTCATTTCCTTTGGATAAGGGGCCCTTCTTCCCTTATCAGTATAATAAAGCCATACAGAGGCATTCAATGCATTAGTGGAATCAGGATGCTTTACCAATACCTCTGCTGTACCGCTGTTCTCTGGAGTTGCTTTCTCTAATTCGGCTTCAACTGTTTCCCCTAACCCAACTCCTGTCTTTTCAAATGGAAGGTATCCTTCCTTGTAAACAGCTATTTCATAGGAAACGTTCTCCTTTGCAACAAACGCTACAGCGCTTTGTTCAGTAAAAAACTGAACCAAAGAACTATCTTCTTCCTTATACAAAGAAATCCTTGCAGTTAATGGAACAGAAGTGTTTGCATCAAATACCTTTACTCTGATGAAGTTAGCGTCATCAATTATTCTATCACAGTAAACCTTGAAGACAGTTGTTTCGCCTCTCTCTACTTCCTCTGAATCAGATTGCTCGCAGAAGAATTCAGGATTTAATGGATCAGAATCATGAACTGAAACAACATACCAGCCTGGCTCGAATTCAAAGGTCTTCTCTCCCATTGCGTCAGTGATTCCGCTATGAACAGGCAAATCCAATTCATCTTCCTGGAATAAATCAAAGGTCATTGTCTTTCCAATTGATTCACTTGAATTGGAATCCAGTACCTTTAAGTGAATTGTTCCTGGAAGAAGGCTGTTATCCTTTAACTCTAGATAAACCTTATCCCCAACTAATGTCTTTGTATCGATGTCTTCATACTTCTCTGACTTAATAGAGTATTCAAGAGAACAATCCTCTAAATGAGTTAGTCTTGCCTTTCCATTAGTTACAAAAGCAGTATTCTTGTTATTAGAAGTAAACCTGACGTTTTCACTGCTTCCATTACACCAGAAAGAAACAGTAAGAATGTCATCATCAGCAAGGCTTCCGTCTGGTTTAAGGAATTCAACTGTTAAAGGCGTCCATTTCTTTGGTTCTTCCTTTGGTTCAAGAACCACTCTAAAGAATACATCTTCATCAGTTATTTCAACTTCATTGCTTACATAAGGAAGAAATTCTTCTTCAGTTATTTCAATAACCATCACTGAATTTGCTTTAACTTCAGAAATGACTACTTGACCGTTTTCATCAGTGTTAAAGGAAGAAGAGTCTGCTTCATTAAAAGAAACACTTAATGGAAGGCCCTGCAACGGATAACCTTCCTTGTCTTCAACCTGAATAGTCACAGTATAAAACGGAACAAAAAATAATGGAGAAAGCAATGCAATTAAAATAAATAATAAAAGAAAAACACACACAAGGAAAACAATAAAGGAAGGAAACCTTTCATCAATCTTGTCAATCATTCCGTAAACTGGAATTACTTTATTCACTTTATCCATTAAAGCGTAATAGATGTCCTCGAAAAAGAAATATATTTTGTCTGCTCCGTGGGGTTCTCCGACCTTCCCTGCATTGATTGCCTTGGCTGAAACAAATGCATCCCAGAGGTTTACTAATGCAACTATAAACAAAATAATTGGAACAATTATCAGTAACGAAAAGAATAGCATAATTAATTCCGCAAAACCTGATAAAGTAAAATTGTTGAAAACTGCAATCACTTTTGATAAAAACAGGACAACTCCAACAATTAATATAATTAATTGAATTACAATAAAGCCTATTCCCTTCTTTATCTCTCCATTATAGATTTGACCTAGACCAGCAAAAATAAAGGAAAGAACTACAGCAATAATTGGATTCTTTGATTGAGTATGAGAAGGAATATTTTGAGGTTGTTTTGCAGGAGGAGTGACTGAAGGTTGTGGAGCTGAAGGCTTGAAAATAGATGGTTTTGGCGCAGATGGAGGAATGGGTTGTTTGGCTGGAGAAGATTTGGCTTCCTGTTTTGGAGCAGTGGCTTTTGCTGCTTCTCTTAATTCCTCTCTTGCCTTCATTCTCTCAAGATATCTATCCTTTGGAGCAGAATCAGGCTGTTTTGTTTCTGCAGGAGAAGGTTTCTTTACCCATTTAGGGGATTTAACTGTTTCCTCTTCCTCTGAAACTTTTTCCCCTTTCGAAAGACTTTTAAGCTTTCCAAGCAATTCCTTTACACTAGCCAAACTGCATCATCCAAATAAAATTAATTATAGATAACAATAAAAATAATGCTTCTACCTATATAAAGCTTTTGCTTGGATTATCCAAAAATTGGATGGATTTTTTTGAGTAAACTCTTTTTTCTTGAATTCCTTTGCAGTAATTTTTTCAATAGAAAGGATTAATCGCAGAATAAACCAAACACATATTTTTTTATAAGTTTGATTGAGTCACAAAAATTGTAGGAAAATTGCTTTAGAAATCAGTTAAGTCTTTTTGGAGAAGATGTTTTTCTTTTTCACTTAATATTTTCCCTTGGATTTTTTCTCCCAGCTGTTTTTTTACTTTTACTGCTGTTTCCGAGCCAATAACTCTTACAAGGGAATCAAGTGAAACCTTCTTTAAATCATTAATTGTTTTGATGTTGGAATTGAATAGTTTTCTGGCACGAACTCTTCCAATGCCTCTTAATTCTGTTAAGAGAATTAATTCTTCCTTTATTCCTGGCTTAATTCTTTTCTTCATTTTGAGGATGAATGGAAGAAGTGAGGCTTTTCCGGTCAATTTTGCCAGTTCTGAACAGCAGTAAGTAAGCCAATCACAGATTAATAATTTAGAGTAAAGTATTCCTGGTTGTACGCCGTAGTTTTTTCTGATTGAGTCCTCGCTGGATTCAT
>Ga0180007_10005753_pt1 | contig 12369 bp, 11 predicted proteins | sample MM_PC_MetaG_FD_121122 | JGI IMG/M metagenome (GOLD analysis project Ga0180007, IMG submission 121122) | Groundwater microbial communities from the Aspo Hard Rock Laboratory (HRL) deep subsurface site, Sweden - MM_PC_MetaG | ecosystem: Environmental > Aquatic > Deep subsurface > Groundwater...
AAACAACTTTGCCACCCACAGAAAATCTCCGTCCGATGTTTTCTTGTTGGTTTGGTTGTTTGAAGTTATTCAGGGACAAACGTTAAACTGCGAACGAGTGGTGCATTGATATTAGAATGTGGGGAGCGAACCCCGCCATTGACTAAGAAGTGGGGGTAACCGAGGGATCTGACCCCATATTTCTGAGCGGCTAGATCCTTTAGCTTCGTTCTCTCGCTTCACTCGTTCACTCCGTTCAGGATGACAGAACTAAATCGTTCGAATTTCAATCTTACTTGCTGATTCGGATTCGGAAGCGCCACTCACGATAACAACGCGCTCGCCGCGCTTTAATTTTCTTTGTACTCGCAAAAGCTTGATCCCCTGTTCCACCATTTTCTCAGGCGTACTTTTCTTTGCTAACAAATACGGCTCAACTCCCCAAATCAAACGAAGCGTACGCTGAACGTGGTCATCAAATGTCAAAGCGTAAATCGGCACCTCAGGCCTAAACGCGCTCACGTCTCTTGCCGTATCACCGGAAGCTGTGGCCACAACTACAGATGGTTTGCCCAGCGCTTCAACAATAACGCGCGTGGTTGCGCCAATGACTTCCGGAACATCTTTGGATTCTCCGACATCCACATTTTTTACATCATCAAAACGGGACTCTTCTGTGTTCACAATCGTCTCTGCCATTATTTTAACAGCCTCAACCGGATATTTGCCGGCAGCTGACTCACCGGAAAGCATAACAGCGTCAGCATGATCAATAACCGCGTTTGCCACATCAGAAACTTCTGCGCGCGTTGGTCTCGGATTTCTAATCATGGAATCCAGCATTTGAGTGGCCACAATAGTTGGGATGGCGCGCTCGCGGCACATGTCTATTAGTTGTTTTTGAACGACAGGTACTTTGGAAGCAGGGGTCTCAATTCCCAAATCTCCTCGCGCGATCATAACACCGTCGACAACGCGAACAATTTCTTCAAAATTATCAACCGCTTCCTGTTTTTCAATTTTCACAATAATTCGAATCTTCTTGCCTTTTGCGCCCTTACGATCCAAAAGACGCCGCAAGTCCCTGACATCCTGTGCGGAACGAACGAAGGAAAGCGCGATATAGTCCACGCCGAGCTTAACTCCAAACTCTGCGTCTTCTTTATCTTTTGCTGACAAGGCCGACAATCGTAATTTTGTACTGGGCAAATTCATGCCTTTGTGTGATGTGAGGTCGCCACCCTGAATCACTTTTGTAAAAATACGACGCCCCTGCACTCGTTCTACTAGCACTTCCAATAATCCATCATCCATTAATATACGCTCCCCTTTTTCCACATCCTGGTGCAAAGTTTGCAAAGTCACCGGAATATCGTCCGGTAAAATATCCGTGCCTGTTGCGAAAATCGCTTTCTCTCCCGCAACTAATTTCACACCCTTCTCAGGCAAATCACCCACGCGAATTTTGGGGCCCTGTAAATCCAAAAGAATACCAAACGGACGACCGAGACGTTTACCCACCAAATTCAAATGCCTAACCATGCGCGCGTGATCCTCATGAGTGCCGTGAGAAAAATTCAATCGCGCAACATCCATGCCGGCTTTTCCCATTTTAAAAAGCGTGGTCACATCTCGCGACGCAGGACCAAGTGTGCAAACAATTTTTGTGCGTTTCATAATTCAGTATTCAGTATGCAGTATTCAGTATGCAGTATTTTTTCAGATTTACTCAATACCGTATACCGTATACCGTATACTTTTTTTAATCTTCTACTTTAAACTCCCCCAACTCAACTTCCAGATCCAGCTCTTCACCATGTCTGAGGATTGTCAATCTTACTTTGTCACCCGGCAGGTAGCGTCCAACAAGCGAACTCAAACTATGATCTTGATTTATCGGAATATCATTTACGTAAATGATAACGTCATTTTCCTGAATGCCCGCCTTGTCTGCCGGCGAACCCGGCACAACCGCCAAATCGCCCGGCTCCGCGCCTCGCGAAATCAAAACCCCGTGATCTATTGTAAGCTGATTTCTTTCAATAAGCTCTTCGTCAATAATCAAGTACCGCACTCCGAGAAAAGGTCTCGTTATACGCCCGAGTTTCTCAACTTGTTCAACATCTCTCTTTGCTAAATTTCCAGGTAATGCAAAACCAAGCAGCTGACCTGAGTATGACACCGCTGTATTCACTCCAACTACATGACCATATAAATCAATAAGCGGCCCGCCTGAATTCCCCATATTAATTGCCGCGTCAGTCTGAATAGCCTCTTCCAACAAAACCGAATCACCGAGATCCTGCGCGGTTAGATTTCTGTTAAGACCGGACACTATGCCCTTTGTAACCGTGTTTGGGAATTCATCCAATGCGTTACCAATCGCGATTACAGTCTGTCCTACTTCCAATTTATCTGAATCACCGAAAGTTAAAAATGGATATCCCTCGCCCTCAACATCAATTACTGCAAGATCAAGTACCGGATCTCTTGCTAAAACTTTCGCGAGAAATTTTTTGCCGCTTGGCAATACCACTGTATATTCCGCATCTTCATCATCCACCACATGTTTATTCGTAATAATCAAGCCGTCTGAAGACACTAAAAAGCCAGAGCCTCCTCCTACTTTTTGTTTGCCTTGTGGAAACTGATCTTCAAAAGGATAAACCGGCTCGCCAAAAAACGGGTCCATATAAGGAGTCATTTTCGATAGGTCCTTTGTAACGGCGATTGCCACAACCGAGGAGCGCACGCGCTCAACCACTGCCACCGTTTGTTCATCTTCCGCTATGCCTCCGTCCTGTTGCAAAACAGGCGGCGGTGTTTTAATCCCCTGCTGTTCAGTCTGCGTTTTGTTCGGGTAAATAAATTCGAACACAGACTCGCGCAACAACAGTGGCAGAAGCACAATAATCGTTCCGCCAATTATTCCGCCTAAAACCGCAGAGACCAAAAGAGGTATGGAGAAATATTTTTTTAAATTCATATAGTTCGAATTTCGAATATTAAATTTCGAATTTCGTTGTTGATTGAATTTTTTTGGTGTTGTATTGTACGACATTCGATATTCGTTAAATAAAAACTGCGCTCATTATAGCGCATTGTCTGTTTAATCTGTAGACCCTCTATTTCAATTTATCCAACTCCTCTTTAAAAGATTGTACATCTTCGAACGATCTATATACTGACGCGAAACGAATGTAGGCAACCGGATCAAAATTTTTCAAACCATGAAGCACAATTTCTCCGATTTTTTCAGTTGTAATTTCATTTGTGGCATTTCGCTGAATGTCACGCTCAATCGTATTTACCAAACTGCGAAAATCCGCCTTATCATGAAGCCGCTTCTCTAAAGCGCGCTTAAGTCCGTTTATCACTTTTTCGCTTGAATATGCCTGGCGACTTCCGTCTCTTTTAATAACCATGAGATCCAAAATTTCCAGCTCTTCATTGGTGGAAAATCTCTTCTCGCACGATTCACACTCTCTACGACGCCTAATAGACGTGCCGTCATTCGCCACTCTTGAATCCACAACTCTTGTGTTCTCACTATTACAGAAGGGACAGTACATAAATTACCAATTCTCAATTCTCAAACGTTTGGAAATTGAAAATTGCAAGTTGGAAATTGAAAACTTCTCTACATCATCTTCTTCCGGATGAAGGCCGGGATCTCCAGATCGTCGTCTTCCTTCTTTTCATCCGGCACTGTTGCTGGTTGCGGGATCTCCGTGCGCTGGGTCTTAACCGGCGAGTACGATGGAGTCTGTACGTGTGGTTGTCTTTCCGCCGGCTGCGTCTCTTCAGATCTCTTTGGTGCAACCGGTCGGCTCTCCAAATTGGACTTTCTCATTGATGACAGTGTTTGGGTGCCACCAACCGCATTATTTTCCGGTGTGGTTTTTGCCGCGTGAGAAGTGAAAGGAAGTCGTTCTAGACTTTCTGATGGTCTGACAGGCATATAACTCCCTGATGCTAAAACTGACTTAGCTCTTGGCCGCTCAATCCTACTGTCAAAACCTGTGGCGATAACCGTAAGCTTAACCTCATCTTTCATCGTCTCATCAATAATAGCACCAAAAATAACTTTTGCATCCGGATCCGCAGATTGCGTAATAACCTTGGCCGCTTCAGATACTTCGTACATACCGAGATTTGATCCGCCTGTTATGGTAAACAAGATGCCCTTTGCTCCATCTATAGAAACCTCTAACAAAGGAGAAGCAATGGCTGCCTTTGCTGCATCTGCCGCTCGATTCTCTCCCTGCCCTTTTCCAATACCCATTAAAGAAGAGCCTCTGTTCATCATTATGGATCTTACGTCAGCGAAATCAACATTAATTAAACCGGGAACCGTGATTAATTCAGAAATTCCCTGCACACCCTGACGCAACACATCATCAACGATTTCAAACGCATCCAGTAGAGAAGTTTTTCGATCAATGATCTGAAGAATCCTATCATTCGGAATAGTTATCATCGTATCAACCGCCTCAGACATATCTTCATGAGCCTGATCGGCAATGGCTTTGCGCTGAGCGCCTTCAAATACAAATGGTCTCGTAACAACCGCTACGGTTAAAGCACCCATATCCTTTGCGATAGCTGCGATCTTCGGACCGGCTCCAGAACCGGTTCCGCCGCCTAAACCGAATGTGATAAATACCATGTCGGCATCCTTTAAGATCTCCCTGATTTGCTCTTCGCTTTCTTCAGCTGCGCGATAACCGACTTCCGGATCCATCCCCGCTCCTAGTCCACGTGTAATATTTTTTCCAATATGTAATTTTACAGCGGCTTGAGAATGATGAAGCGCTTGCACATCAGTATTCATGGCAATAAATTCTATGCCTCTGATCTTTGATGTAATCATTCGGTTAATCGCCGAACCACCGCCACCTCCAACGCCAACGACTTTGATTTTTGCGAAAGTTTCTACTGGTGGATTAATATGGGCCATATATTTCATGAATCACGTAGCACGTATCATATTTTTAAAAAAATGTTATGTGTTACGTGTTATGTGTTATGTGTTACGTGTTATGTGTTACGTGTTATGTGTTATGTGTTATGTGTTATGTGTTATGTGTTATGTGTTATGTGTTATGTGTTATGTGTTACGTGCTATGTGTTACGTGCTATGTGTTACGTGCTATGTGTTACGTGCTATGTGTTACGTGCTATGTGTTACGTGTTATGTGTTACGTGTTATGTGTTTATGAATGAGTAGTTATTGTATTCAATAGAACGTCTAAATGATTCAAATGAGTGTTCTTGATATCCATAACGATACAAACCAAACAATCGTTAGTCAAGGTAAAACTAAAAACGCACAACCGTGCGAAATTACGAATTACTAATTGTACGAATATGACGAATTGGTTAACGAATTACTACTAATCTCTAGAAATTAATAATTAGAAATTAGTTATTAACTTCCATAACCTGGAAACCATAACCCGAATGGAATTTATCTTTTGGGATCCAGGCTCTAGGTTACGTGTTCCAGAATACTATGGAATGAAGCTCTTAAAAACTCGCTTAACCGGATTGGATATCTTTGAAAAAAATCGCCCTCCTTTATTTTTTCCATCTGACCAGCTCCTTCTAATGTTGACTTCACTCTGACGTTCAGCCTCATGCCCCCAAAGTACCAACCCGACTGATGTGCTAAATGTAGGATCAAGCGCTAATTCCGGCATTGATGTTTGTACATTGGCGTAACCAACAGAACATGGTAAGTGTAGAATCCTTTTCCCTAACTCAACCATTCCCGGCAACTTTGCTCCACCGCCGGTTAACACAACACCAGCTGGCAGCATTCCCGATCGATCAATCTTTTTAAGTTCCTCTTCCACTTTTTCATATAACTCTTCGACTCGAGCCTCTATAATTTCACTAACATATTGCAACGATACGATTTCACCCTGATCAGCTCCAAAATCTTTAAGATCAATTTGATCACGACTATCCACTTCACTCGGGATAGAATGCCCATGAGATCGCTTTATATTTTCCGCAACATCCAGAGAGATTCTCAATCCAATGGCTATATCGGAAGTTATGTGATCCGCGCCAATCGGTAGTGTTGAGGCATAAAGCAATTCCCCGTCTTCATACACGGCCATGCCCGTAGTAGTGGATCCAATGATTAAAACGCAGACTCCAAGCTCCCTTTGCCTTGGTTGAGTAACTGATTCAGCTGCGGCAAGAGGCGCATAAACAAGCTCAGCAATATCCAATCCGGTTCGAAACACTGCTTTTGTTATATTCCTTATATGGCTCAATAAACCCTGAATAACCTGTACTTCCGCTTCCAAACGAATACCTTGCATTCCAATCGGGTCTTTTATTCCTCCCTGTCCATCAACTGAAAATTCGCGAGGTAAAACGTGTAAAATCTCTTGATTCGCCGGATTGATAAAAGCACGCGCTGATTCAAGCGCCCTAGCCACGTCTTCTGCTCGTATATCTCCGTCAGGACGTGAGACTCCAATAACACCCTTAGCCTCTTTAGAATTGATATGAGTGCCTCCTATGCCCACATATGCTTCCTGAATGGGAACGCCCACCAATCTCTCCGATTGTTCTAAAGCTCCGGATACTGAGCTAACAACATCTTCCAAAGAACTTATGCATCCTTTTGATATCCCACAGGATGGAATTTCTGTGACTCCTATTATATTCAAAACGCTGCGCTGATCATTACTAAAAGTAAGCTGGCCAATTGCCACGCGTACAGAGGAGCTTCCCAAATCAAGCCCTACGAGCAAACGCTCTTTCATATAAGATCTAACAGTTTAACAAAATACGGCCCCAAAATAATTAAGCCGATAATTACAGCAAAGATTGAGGCGATTAATACTGCGCCTGCCATTAAATCCTTAATGTCTTTTACGTACTGATGGAGTCGCGGTTTAAACAAATCCACCATGCGTTCAATCATGCTATTCACTAATTCTAGCACAAGAACCGCCCCTATAACCAGCAGCAGCGCGACTTTTTCAAAACGTGGAATCGGAAAAATCAATAAAAACGCTATTACAAGCAAACCAACTGCCAACTGAATACGAAAACTACGCTCTGTTTTAAAAGCTACAAGAATCCCGCGCCATGCGTGGGAAAAACTTATCAATAAAGATTTTAGTGGATTCATAGTTTATTCGGTGGTTTTTGTTTTTGGTATTCGGAAGTTGGAAATTGGAACTTATTCCTGTTTCCTTCATTAGTAATTCGTTATTAGTAATTAGTAATTTTCCTCACAACACTTTCTTGCAGTCCGAACATCCGTTTTTCTTTTGCCTTTGTATCATGGTCATAACCCAGAAGATGAAGTGTCCCATGTGAAATTAAACGTACAAGTTCTTCAGTAAACGGTATCTCGCGATCCTCAACGTCCCGCTTAACATAATCTGATGCAACCATTATATCTCCCCAATCAACAGAGTTCTGCGGAAATGATGCGTCTGCGGAAAATGCCAGCACATTCGTCGATCCTTTTATCTTCCTATAGCACTGATTCAATTCTTCCATCTCTTGTTCGCCCACAAACCGTATTGATAATGAACCGCGCTCTATACGACGAGCTGCCGTGAAAGTCTTGCGCACAGCCTTTTTGATCTGATCTTCCTTGATCACACGCGGTACTTTTCCGGAAATGTTAATGATCATGATGCTGTAGTTGGCGTTGCCGAAGGTTCAAAAGGCAAAGGCGTTCCGGGTTCTGGCAACATGATTTCCGGCATTCCACTTAATACCAGCGAATTCAACATCATAGAATAAGTGGTCCTGAAATTAATGAACGGTTGTTCATTCAATTCATACGTCATTACAAATATATTATCCTCCCAAGGAATATACGTGGTTAAAAGATTAGTCCCGACAATTCCTTCGTAACCTCCCTTGGAACGAAACGGTATAACTTGAGTCGCAGTCACATCCGGGTTCTCAGCCAAATACCACTCAAGTATAGACTTTTTGTTTGGATTCTCTTTAATCGCGACCGTGAACAACTCACCGTGCTGAGTATCGATTGTAGCTTGAGTGCCTTGTGCGGCGTTAAATGTTATTACCCAAGATGTCGGAATGCTCAAAACCCATCCAACCGGAGCGGTAATAATCTTTACCAACGCGGAATCCAAAAGTTTTACCGGAGCGGTTCCTGCGGGATTATAAAGATGGAACACCTCATTGCCGTCCAAAAATCCATCTGCGTCAGTGTCAGGACTCTTTGAGTTGGTTCCATATAAAACTTCTTCCAAATCAGACAGTCCGTCAGAATCCGTGTCCAAACCGGCTGGCGGTAATTCCGGTCTAGTCGGAACAACTGCGATTTGAGTTTTAACCAATGCGCTCGCTTCGTCACTCGCATCCGACTCCCCCGCTTCATTGATAGCTCGAATACGATAAGTATAAGTGGCGCCAGATTCAACAGAAAGATCTAAAAAAGAAGTGCTGTTTGGAGGCAAGCTCGTGAGAGAAGAAAAATTCCCATCTCCGTCGTGTCTCTCTACGCGAAAACCCGATTCGTTTGCCGCAGCATCAGTCCATCTCAAAGAGACGCTCTGTGAATTTGTTGATGTGGCACTAACGTCAAATGGAGCGCTGGGAGCTTCAACAGAAGGAGTTTCTACCACAACAGCGGCCGGTGTCGGGACTGAGGCCGGGAAGAGCAATGAGCGATTGAAATAAACAAAACCGCCACCAATGGCAATCAATAAAAATACCGCAACTAATATTATTGGCAGCTTGCTTCTCTTTGGCGCGCCGGGCATGGCAACCGGAGCAACCTTCACCTCCTGCTTCTTTTTCTCCTCAACCGGCATTTGAAGACCGGCTCCGTAAAATTCAGTGGGGATTGTTGTGATATTCAACTCCACTTCTTTATCAGGCAGCGCCGGTGCGGCTGTCTCTTCTTTTTTGGATGGTTGATCAGTCATATTTTTAATGTTTTTGTCATCTCGGCCAATGCGGAGATATCTTCCGAACCTGTCATCTCGACCAACGCGGAGAGATCTCGTTCGAAAAAATTTCTCTGCCTGCCGGCAGGCAGATCCGCTCCGCCCAGAAAGCTTTCTGGGCTCCGGTCGAAATGACAGGCAAGAAGCGTCTACGGCAGTATGTTCATATTCTGAATTATGTAATCGTAAATCGACGGAAAATCATAAGTAGTGGCTCCGTTTGTCATATAACGCACTACAACAACGGATGTATCTACTACAAGATATGTGGTCAGACCGTCCAAGGATTGTTGTGAGTCATATCCCGCTTTTGTTGTAAGAGTGGCCATACTTTCAGGATCAACAGTTGGCTCATTTACGGATAACCAAGCGCCAAACGGCATGCCCGCCGGCTTTGGACTGAAGTGGAAAGAAAGATTTGTAAGTGTTCCTGTGTCCACCCTGTAGTCACCGGGAGCTGTGGCATCCAGACCCAAGGTCCAGCTTGCCGGCAAAAGTACGCTCCAAATATTTCCAATTGTTGCCATGCGAAAACGTACAGAGTCAGCCAAACGAGTGCCTGCCATTGCCGGGTCATAACCATTTTGCACTTCTGACGCATCCTGAAATCCATCACCATCGCTGTCAGCCAAACTTACATTTGTGCCAAAAACATTTTCTTCTGCGTCTGTTAAACCGTCATTATCCGTGTCTTGTGCCGCAACAGGCTGAACTATTATTGGTGGTGTTGGCGCGATTGCCTGAGGTGGAGGTAATTCAACTCCTTCTGGCGGCTGCGTTACAGGCTCTTCTTCCAACACAGGCGGTTCTTCGATAATCATTTCTTCTTCAACTGGGGCCACGATCGCCGGTGCCTCCGGTGCTCCCGGTTTAATCAACAAATACCAAGCAGCTGTTCCGGCTGCCACCAAAACAACCACTACTGCCAACACTATGATTAGCGGTTTAAATATTGAGCTCTTTAGCGCAACCTCTGTAGCTGATTCGGTAGATGGTTTTTCTTTTGGTTCTATATCCAAATCCCCAAAAATATCTTCAGGCTCTTTACCCCCTTTATTTTCAAAGGGAGATTCGACCGCCGGCTCCGGAGCCTCTTCCGACTTCGGCGGCTCACTCACCTTTGTTTCAACAGAAGGCGGCCTCGGCGGTACTGGTGGGGGTGTTGGCGGCGTCGGCTTTGGCGACGTTGTTGGTTCTACTGGCAGATTTGATGGAGCATCGTCAAACATATTTTTAGAAGCTGGAAGTTAAAAGTTAGAAGTTAGAAGTTAATTTATCACATGTTACTTGTTATGTGCTATGTGTTACGTGTTTTTATTGTTGCGGAGCTCCACCTGGCCAATTGGCACGCTCAATCTCTACCTTCACAGTTTCATCTCCCTCAGCCCATGCTTCTTCAGTAGGAGTGGATTCAAGCGATCGCGTTCCCGGCACAGTCTCTACAACCGGCGAGCGGCTCAATCCCCCATCTGGTCCTAATCCTACCATAGCTCGTTTGCGCAAGATAAGTACACCAACAAAAATGATCGCGGCTACAAGCAAGGCGAGAATGAAATAATAGATGAGGTTTCGTCGTTCCATATTTTTTAGAAGTTTGCCTTAGACCATGGGATATATTTTACGCCCTGACATTTTGCTCCATCAAATTTAGCTTTACATTTATCATTTGTGAAGTCTTTATCACACACATGATACAATTCATCGCCCTTCGCGCAATACAGGATATCATTTGTATCATCTTTATTCGCGTCCCACCAATGTACACCCTGGAATGACCATTCATAACTAGCTGTTCCAACAGTTTCATCCTTACGTCCTTCGCGCAAAACATTTTGAAGCTTAACAGCACCATCTTTCGGATTAAGATCTGCAATATGCCAGAACTTACAATCTTTTGGCGAATTCGGATCGCCGCATGCGGATTTCAAATCTTTAGCATCAATTTCAAATAACTTGCTGTTTGTAGATACTACCGCGCTGTAGCCTTGGCCTACGCTATACTTCCCAACACCTGTGAGCTTCAGATGAGTCTCGAGAAGATTTTTTGTATCGTTAAACTCTGGATAAATTGACTTTGTATAGGTGCTCTTACTATCCCACAACCCCCACAGCATACGAATCGGTTGATTCTGATTTCCGTAAGGTGAATATCTGAAATATGTTGTAAGCGGGCCGGAAGTATAGAAGTCACAGGTATCCCAGAAGGTTTTATCGCATGTACTCCAACAAAATCCTGATGTACAGTCACTGTTTTTTGTACAATTTTTTCCACTATCACTGCCCCCAACGCAAGAGGATATAGTTATATCGGTTTGAATTCCTTGCTGACAGAAAGCGTATTCTGCAAGAGTTAGCTTCGGTCCTAAACGTTTCAAGCAGTCCTCTTTACCTTCCACAGGACAACCATTATAAAAACTCATAAGAGGGCCATAACCACCAACCTTATCACCTGCATTATGCAGACAAATGGTTTGGGCATATGGAAATTTATTGAGATTCGACTGCCCCTTCAAAACATTCGACCATGTAATATCGCGCGCGCATTGATGTATCTCCCCTGGTCGCTCATCGTAACTACAAATCGATGCAGTGTAATCTTGAGGGAATTTTGGATTTGGTATGCATTGAGCAAACCGAGCATCTTGGCATTCATTATTATTATTACACACATCAGTAGTCTCAAAAGTATATTCTGCGTATTGCATCCAACATACTTTTGTTTCAGTTACACCCTGTTTGCACCATGTTTTTATTATGTTTTTATCATCCTTATATCTATCTTTGCATTCTTGATCGCTGCTACAATTTTTGGAATCCTGGGAAACATAGTCAGAGACAGTCTCATAACAATACCCATTAGAACAGTATGAATTTTTCAACTTCGGACTGTTCAATGGACAGTCGACTCTACTACTACAACCTTTACCAACGTTAACCCCACTATTGCAATAGTTTATATCATTAACATTCGCCACCGTATAACCGGTCGGCAAAACCAAGTGATTCGCATTGCCGCCCCAAATCGCCTGCAAATCCAAATTATTCGGATCCATGCCCGGTGTTTTCCAAGGCACCTTCCAAAACACGGAATAATAAGCTTCACCCACTCCGGGACGCGGGAAGATGAAAATGCGGCCGTCTTTTTGTTGGCTTGTCTTTTCGTTAAAGTTGCTTACTGAAAAAAGAGGTGTTGTGTGCGGCCAATAGCCTCCGCGCTTTCCTTCATCCACCTCAACTTGCACAGTCCACTTTGGATAAAATGCGCCACCGCAGCTCGGTCTGTTATCCTTTCCGGTACACGGATTATCATTGTATTTATCAATCACCAGTTTGTATTGCGAACATTCTGCGCGGTCATTAAGACCTGTAAGTTTGTATTTTCCATCGCCATCTGTAGCAACCTGTTTCACTAACACACCTTTGTAGAACA
>Ga0180007_10005754_pt1 | contig 12369 bp, 19 predicted proteins | sample MM_PC_MetaG_FD_121122 | JGI IMG/M metagenome (GOLD analysis project Ga0180007, IMG submission 121122) | Groundwater microbial communities from the Aspo Hard Rock Laboratory (HRL) deep subsurface site, Sweden - MM_PC_MetaG | ecosystem: Environmental > Aquatic > Deep subsurface > Groundwater...
AGAACGAGCGGGCGGGAGGGGATGATGGGTGAGAAAATATTAACTTGTCGGCATGGAGAGGCGTGGTGTACGGACGACAACCCATGCGCTTTATGCGAAACAGGGGTAGTCAGGCTCCTCCGCGCCGAGAACAAGAAGCTCCGGGAGGCGCTAGTGGAGGCGAGATTTCTCATCAACCTGGTTTCTATGCAGGGGCCATATGGGACGGCATGGAACAGTCTATTTGCGTGGCCTGACTCCCTCCCCCCCGACATCCGCGCCGCCGTCGAGAAGGAGGGGGAGCCCCCCCTTGAATAATCCTAGTACTTCTGCTATACTGATATATCGGGAGGACGCATGAAAAATAAAAAGGATTACCCGTTCAAGACCTGGCGTAAAAAGAATTTCGCAACGGTCGAGGCTTTCGTCCATGAGGCTCGGGGCCGCGGCAAGACCCTACACGCTAACACGGTTTGGAAGTGGGAGAACAAGGGCGTTATCCCCTGCCCCACGACGACGCAGCAGGACTTGAGGGCCAGATTTCCGGGGATCAAGTTCTAATATGCCGAAGCGGGGCGAAAAGTTCTCATGCGGTCACGGCGTTGACACGCGAGGGACCCCTTTCGATATCTGCCCGGAGTGTCGTAGACCATTCCGGGAAGCTATCGAGGCATGGAACGCCAGGAAGTTAGTGGACGAGAAAATCAAACGGGGAATATGCCCGTTCTAGGATGGAGGGAGAATGGAGGGACTGACGTTGCCGAAGGAGGACTACGTTCCAGAGGTCGGCGGAATCCCGTCGGATTTCAGCATGATCTTATTCGGCCCGCCGAAGATCGGAAAAACAACGTTCGGGGCGGCATGGCCGAAGTCGATCGTATTGGAATGTGAGCCAGGAGGGGCTCAGTATATCAAGTGCCGTAAGCTCGACATCGGAAGCCTCGATGAGCTCCGCTCCGCGTGGGACTTGCTCAAGGCCGATAAGTCCTACGAAACGATCATCATCGACACGCTGGACAGGGTGGCTCAGTGGGTCGAAGTGGAGATATGCGCCGAGCTCGGACTCAAGCATATCATGGACACAAAGAAGGGGGAGCGGATCGGCTCTCAGTGGGGGGAGTACGTCAATCGTATCCTGATACTCCTTGAGGGCTGGAAGCGTCTTGGCAAGCGTGTGATTTTCATCGGTCACACGAAGAAGGCCGAGACAGACGGACAGGGCATGGTCATCTCGCCCAAGACGATCAACCTCTACGGGCAAGCGGCGAACCGCGTTATGTCCATCGTGGATAATATCGGGTTCATGTACCCCGTCGAGGACGATAAGGGGCGGGTCATCCGTCGCCTGTCGTTCAAGCCGGGGATCGCCGTCGAGGCCGGGAGCCGTCATCCGTCATTGACGGATAGGGCTATCGACATTCCGAAGAATGCGATCTATCCAACCTTCGCGGCCATGTTCTCGGCATCGAAGGAGAACAACACGAAAGAAGTAACGAAGACGACTGAAAAGGCGGCGAAGCCCGCCGGGGGGGCGAAATAATGTTCAGTGCAGATTATACAGGGGTCGAGGAAGTGGGGGACTTCTCGCCCATCCCGAAGGGTGACTACATCCTCCGCGTCTTCGAGGTCGATGAGGGAAAATCCGGCAAGGGTCATCCGATGGTCAAGGTGACTCTCAAGGTCACTACCGAGGGGATGTACCAGGGCCGTCGCGTGTGGCATAACGTGACTTTCCTCCCGCCCGACTCGGCCGGGGCCGGGTTCTCGAAGCATTGGCTCAAGGTCCTGGGCGAGCCATACAGCGGAAAGGTCCGCGTCAACCCCGACAACTGGACGGGGAAGTTCGTCGAGGCAACGATCGACATCGACACCTACCAGGGCAACTCCGGGGAGGAGAAGAAGAAGAACATCCTCGCCGATATCAGGGCTGTCGAGGCGGGCGGGGACACGATCTCCGAGCAGAAGGGGGGGGGAGCGAACAGCGCGGACTTGGAGGAAGTCCCTTTCTAATGTTCGACTGGACGGCTCCCGAGAAGAAGCCTCGGAAGAAGAAGCCTCCCCGGCAAGATGACGACAAGCCGGAGACGGCATGGCCGCGGAACGACGAGCCCGCGGCGACAGCGAAATGACTATGACGGGCCGGGGCCTCTCTGTCATGGAGGGTCAGCTCGCGGGGGATGCCACCCTCGGCCTCGGGCGCGGGAGTCTTGAGCAAGCCCCGCCCCCGGCCCGTTGACGTCCAGGAGGGACTATGAAGAATATCTGCCTGATTCTATTCGGGATTCTCGGCGGGCTCTTTGCGGGGGCTGTCGTGACGGATGCGATCGCCATCGGCCCTCTTTCGCGCTACGGCTTCGCCGGCTGGCACAGTCAGCGGAAGGGGGCCTCCGGGAGTGCGTACTTCGAGGATACCTATTACGTCATGGACACCGCGACGGGGATGATCGAGTCGCGGACATACAGGTGACAGCCATGAGCGAGAAAAGGATGATCCCATATCGCCCGTCGAATGGATCGGAAGGCGAGGCTTTCCGTAAGCAATTCTGCTACCGTTGTGTCAATGACGATTTCCCCAACGGTGACGGGTGTCCCATCCTGGGCGCGACGATGGCCTACGGGGTGGACGATCCCAACTACCCGAAGGAGTGGGTCATGCCGGAGTGGAGCTGCGGCGAACCCTTCCCGCTCCCAGAGTGCCGATGCACAGCTTTCGTGCCGAGAAATCCACCGGAGGAGGTCGCACTCATGGCAGCAACGCTCAACCTGACGGACATCTACAACAAGGCTCACGCCGCGACGGGCGGGGAGAAGGAGGTCGATATCGCGCAGCACAACGAGAGCTGCGGCGCACTTATGGACGCGCTCGCCGACGAGAAGCCGTCCCTCGTCCTGGCGACTCTCGAAGCTCGGAAGAAGGCGGCGTAAAGATTCGGCCCCGCTGGCCTTGCGGAAGGTGCGGGGCGAAACGGTGGCGGCGGCGAGATGGTGGACCGTGGGGCCGAGGAAGGGAGTGGACGATCCCTGGCAGACGCACTTATCCATCCGTCGAGACACATTCTCCCTGCTGGAGAAATCCGGCCCGCCCCCGGGAAATTTGACGCTTGACATTTGGAAACGAGGATGATATACTCTTGAGGATATGACATCCCGCCACCATGTCAACATCTTGACGGACTCGTTTGCCTACCTCTTGGCGGGGTGTCTTGGGCCTTCGGGTCCGTCACTTTTTGCGGAGGTATAGGTGGGACGAATCCGCTACATCAAACCGGAGTTCTTCTTCGACATAGACCTCGACGGGCTCGGGTCGCTCGCTCAACTTCTGTTTATCGGACTATGGACGATGGCCGACAGGGACGGAAGGCTTGAGGATAGCCCGAAGGCGATCCGGGCGACGATATTCCCCTACCATCCCGAGCGCGATGCCGATGTCCTTCTCGCCGAGCTTTCGGTGAAGTTCATCTCCCGCTACAGCGTCGCGGGGAAGGCATACATCCAGATTTCCAACTTTGCCAAGCATCAGCGGCCGCATCCCAAAGAGATGAGTCGCGGCTTCCCTGGCCCGGACGCGGAAGGAGCCGTGAAATTACACGGCAAGAAACGGAAAGAAATTAAGCACCAAGAACCTTCCGGGAAGGTCGCCGGTCCTTCCCCCTTTAATGGGGACGGGGACGGGGACGGGGACGGGGACTCTAACTCACGAAGCGGCAAAGCCGCCTCAGAAGAAGGAGTTTCCCTTTCCATCGCTTTAAGGGACCTCATCCGGGCGAATGACGACAAGGCTCGCGTCCCGGCTGACCTTACCTCCTGGGCGCGGGACGCCGACAGGCTCATGAACCTCGACAAGCGGCCCGCCGAGGAGATCCGGCGCGTCATGGCATGGGCCCTCGCCGACGACTTCTGGCGCGGGAACATACTCTCGATGTCGAAGCTCCGCAAGCAGTACGGGCAGCTTAAGGTCAAAATGGAGGCTCCAAGTGGCTCTCAAAAAGGTCGAATCGTCGGACACGCCGCGCCTATCCCCGGCAAATATGCCCGTCTCGGCAAATGCTAGATGCCCCGATTGTGGGGACACCGTGGCCGCGCCAGGGCATTGCGGGCCATGCGTAAAGCGGCGCAGGGAGTGGACGGCATCCATGCTTGGGAGCCGGAGGGCCTACGAGGATTTTACGCTCGAAAAATACACGGCCGACACAACCGAGTCGCGACAGGCCCTCGACTACGCGAGAGGGTTCAACCCGAAGACGGACAACGCTTTTATCTATGGGCCGGCGGGGGGCGGGAAGTCGCACATCGCCGCGGCCATCGCCCGCCGGTTCGCCCGCTTCAAGGTCGAGAAGGCGACAGACATCATGCGGGAGCTCCGGGCCGCGGTCATGCGCGATCCACTAAGTGAAAATGATGTCATCGACGGCAAGGCTGCGATTCCAATCTACGTCATCGACGATATGGGCGTCGAGAAAACGACGGATTTCTCCTCGACGGGGCTCTACGACATCATCGACCGCCGCTGGCTGGCGAAGCGGAACGGGCTCATCGTGACCTCAAACCTCGACCTTGACGCCCTCGCAGCGAAGCTCGGGGACGATAGGGTCGCGTCTAGGCTCAACGGGATGTGCACTTGCTTGAGCTTGACGGGCGAGCGGGACAGGAGGATTTCGACATGACTCACCGGGCGGTCAGGAATCGTGCAATCTTCGGGCTCTACCGTGACGGATGGGCGCTACAGGACATCGGAGAGGCCCACGGCCTGACGCGGGAGCGCATCCGCCAGATCGTCAGGCGGCAGATGGTCAAGCGCGGCCTCGTATGCGAGCCCCGGGCCGTGGGCGTCCCGCGAAGCGTCCGCCGCGTCTCCGAGTTCTTCGAGAGCGCGGGTCTGACCGATATGTCCGGGCCTCGCCGCCTCAAGGTCTACGGCATCGTCCCCAGGGAGATGCATGGGGTTCGCTACATCACGAAGGCCCAGGAGGCGCAATTTCACGCCAGGGAGAAGAAGGGCTATCGCTGCGGCCGATGCGGGCGGAAGTCGGTTATGTACTCCCGGCCGTACAAATATGGGTGGTGCTCAGCCTGCATCGACGCGCACAAGAGCGAGCATCCCGTATTGGGTGAGAAGGCGCGGCAATACGCGCGGGGACACTACCGGAGGCACAAAAATGGCAGACCATAGCGTCAGGGGTACAGTCACGGACTCGACGGCCTACTCCGGCGGCGGGGGGCTCATAGTAGTCCGCGTCGAGGGCTACAATGTCCCCGATCCGGGAAAGACTGTGGCGGTCGCGTGGGGCCGGCCGCGAAGGGTGACGAGGAAGCGATGAAATACCCCGAGGATTTCATCGGGAATATCGTCGTCGGTGACTCCCTGTCCATCCTCCGCGAGATTCCCGACGGCGTGGTCAACTGTTGCGTCACATCGCCGCCATACTGGGGCCTTCGGGACTACGGCAACGACGGACAGATGGGCCTTGATAAAACGCCGGAGGAATACGTCAAGAACATGACGGCCTTATTCCGCGAGGTCCGGCGCGTCCTCCGGGATGATGGGACGCTTTGGCTGAACCTGGGGGATTCGTACAATGGGTCAGGGCCATCCGGCGGCCAGGGGAAGCAGTACACAAATAAGGGCTCCCAGGGTACAGTTACTAAAAATGTCGATGGGTTGAAGACTAAAGACCTATGCGGCATCCCCTGGCGCGTCGCCTTCGCGCTACAGTCCGACGGATGGTATCTCCGTTCCGACATTATTTGGAGCAAGCCCAATCCTATGCCGGAATCCGTAACGGACAGGCCGACAAAAGCCCACGAATACATCTTCCTGATGGCGAAGTCGCAAACGTATTATTATGATGCGGAGGCGATAAAGGAGCCCGCCGTGACTGGATTCAACGGGAGCCACTTCGACACCGGGAAGACAGCTGTACACCAACTGGGACGAACGCAAGACGGGGAGCGTTTTGATGATGGGCTCCGTAACAAACGCTCCGTCTGGGAAGTACCCACTAAGCCATTCCCCGAAGCCCATTTCGCCACCTTCCCGCCCGACCTGATTAAGCCCTGCATCCTGGCCGGATGCCCCGAGGGCGGCGTCGTCCTCGATCCGTTCGGCGGGGCTGGCACGACGGGCCTAGTCGCGGCGACGTATGGCCGGGACTTCGTGCTCTGCGAGCTAAATCCGAAGTACGCGGAGATGGCCCGTAAGCGAGTCTCGGGCGAGGTAGCCCAGGGGAAACTATTCACATGAAACAACAAATCCTAACCGTGAACGAGTTCAAGACCCATCAGCGACGGAAGTTTGCGAAGGCCAAGGGCGACGCCTGGGAGGAGGCGATCGGCGACTACCTCCGCTCGCTCGGGTTCGCCGTCGAGGTTGCGAAGCCCGTCAGGACCATCATGAGGATCAGGGGCCGCTCGGCATGGCGGAACCTCAAAGTGGACTACTTCGGATGCCTCGATGTCATGGCCCTCCATCCGGACAAGCCCTATTTCCTGGGGATTCAGGCGACGACGGCGATAGGCGAGCTCTCGCGCAAGAAGGCGGCTCTCCGGAGGGTCGGGTGGAACCTCGCAGCGACGAGGCCGCAGATATGGATACCGGAGATTAGCACGATAAGGGATGTTGTGGGTGGAGTGATTAGACTAGTCCGCGTTGTCGAGCCCATCGGGTCGCCGATAGCGGCCTGGAAGGAGAGCGTCTACCCGCTTGATCGCGGGGTGTGGATGGGGGCCCTGCGATGACCGACTTCCTCCCCGGAGCCCCCTACAACCCACGCAAGATCTCGCCAGAGAAGCTCGCGGACCTGGGGCGGGCGATGAAGGAGTTTGGGGACCTCGGCGGGATCGTCTACAACGTGAGGACGAAGCAGCTTATCGGCGGGCATCAGAGGGTGGAGAATTTCAACCCCGACAGGGCCATCGAAAAAACCGAACACGCGGACGCGACGGGAACAGTCGCCATTGGCTACGTCATCGAGGGCGGCATCAGGTGGGCCTATCGTGAGGTTGACTGGCCGGAGGAGCGGGAGATCGCGGCCAACATCGCGGCGAATAGACATGGGGGGGAGTGGGATATCCCCAAGCTCAAGGAGCTTCTTGTCTCGCTCGACGATGGCGGAAGCGATCTCTCGCTCTCCGGGTTCGATGAGAAGGCCCTTGAGGAGCTTATGGCCTGGGAGGCTCCGGACCTCAAGAGCGATCCCGGCGAAGCGGACGATGAGGCGACGCTCAAGACGATCTCCTTCCGGGTCACGGAGGCGCAGGAGGCCATGATCGAGGGGGCCGTCGAGAAGGCCATCGGCGAGGAGAAGGGCGACGAAGGCGGGACCGACGACCTCCGGGGGCTCGCCCTCTACCGCATCGCCGAGAAGTATCTTAAGTCCGGGATTCTGGGGAGGGTGTTTCGATGAATGAACATGCGACATCAACGGTTTTAATGGTCGCCGAATTGCGGCAACAGGGAGGTCCGTTCAGGGATGCCGTCGCCGACCGCCTCCAAGACCTCGACGCGAAATGGGGCGCTGCAGAGGCGAGGGCGAAGCGGCTCGCGGAGCAGGTCGAGGACCTAGAGCTCAAGATCCATAATCAAGATCAGCGGATGAATACGATCGCGGGTCATCTCAGGGCGTCGGAAAGGGACGTGGAGGTAGCCCAGGCCGAGACGGCGGCCCAGAGTGAGCGGGCGGATGCGGCAGAAAGGCGATTCAGGGCCCTGGAGTCGAAGCGGTTCGGAGACTTTATCGCGCCGGCAGATTGCAGAGCCAACAACCCATCGCCTCCGCATGATATCGAGCAGCCGAAGCCGACGCTGGCCCCGCCGACGACGACATCCGGGGATTGTCCGGTCACGAATACCAACGATGGGAAACTCAAGCGGCCACTAGCCACGGATGGCAAGAGCGCAACGGCAGGGCTTCTCGGAGATGCTTGAAGCCGTAGCCGAATCGCCCGAGGCCGGATACTGGCTCCTAGTCGGCGCCCTGGCGATCATGGCGATAGCGTTCGGGGGGAGATGGTAGGGGATGGGGAAGCCGAGATTTGAGAGCCGAAAGCATCACGCGGCCTTTGAGTATTACTACGCGATCGGGCTCGATGATCCGAAGGATAGGAGTTTACTGGCAGTATCCAAACGGTTCGGCGTCACTGATGTCGCGGCGAGGAATTGGAGCGCGGCTTTCAAGTGGCATAAACGCATTGAAGAACGAGAGAGGCTCGTCGCTCATGCCCTGGCGGAGAAGGCCATCGAGGATGAGGTCAGGACAAGAAAGCGCAACCTCGGAATATGCGCGGCCGTCAAGAACGCATTTATCCAGGAGCTTAAGGCGAACAAGGTCAAGCCCGGGGTCGCCGATTTCGCCGCCATCGCCAAGCTTGAGCAGCTCCTACACGGCAAGCCCACAGAGCGCAGCGAGGTCAAGTTCCAGGGCGTCGTCGGTCATCTCATGGCCTCGGTCATCAACGTATTGGAGACGACCATCCCGGACAGGTGTCCGCACTGTCGGGAGGAGCTTGACCTGCGGAACACCATCGCGGGGCGGCTGACGGATGCGTCGCAGGGGATAGGGGGGACGGACGGAGGGGGGGATGGCTGAGACAAAAGAGGACGGGGTGGATAGTCCGATGTTCGCGTGGCAGCACGATAAGGTTGATAAAGCCAAAGACTCCGTGGTGGCGGCGGCGAGGGTTCGTGGTGGATGTCGTTTTATCTGCGGTGTTTCTCCATGTGGCTGCGGGCATGTGAAATTAAACGCCGCCCTCACCGCACTAGACGAGGCGCAGGGCAAGCCGCCAAGTGGAGCCTGACCTCGACTCCCCAGAAAATCCCCGCCTCGTCGCCGACTTCCTGGCTGGCCTCGCCGACAAACTCCGCCGCCCCGTCTACACGCTCCCGGACTTTATCCGTGGCGCGTGGCCCATCCTTGAGCCCGGGAAAGTCCTTATCTGGAATTGGCACATCGACTTGATCTGCGAGCACCTACAGCTCGTCACGTCGGGGGTCACTCGCCAGCTCATCCTCAACATCCCCCCGCGCTACATGAAGTCCCTCCTCGTTTCCGTCTTCTGGCCGGCCTGGGAGTGGACGCAGTTCCCGACGTTGCGCTACCTCTTTTGCTCCCATGAGGAGACGCTGGCGACAGACTTCTCCATCGCCCGGCGGGACATCATGCGCTCGGCCTGGTACCGCGAGCGATGGGGGTCGCGGATTATCCTCAAGGCCGACAGGAACATGACGCGCGAGTTTGAGAATACCGTCCGGGGAAAGATGATCGCTACCTCGACGGGGGGCCGGGGTACGGGGAAGGGCGGCGATCGTGTCGTCATCGACGACCTCATCAACCCCAGGAAGGCCGAGAGCGACGCCGAGCGCGAGTCGGGGCTACGCTTCTACTCCCGGACCCTATCGACCCGCCTCGACGACAAGAAGCGCGGGGCCATCGTCATCATCGAGCAGCGTCTCCACAAGCGGGACCTGACGGCCCTAGCCTTGAGCGAGGGCCCGGGGTGGACGCACATCAAAATCCCGGCCGAGAACGCGACGAAGAAGCCCCTCCGCTTCGAGTTCCCCATCTCCGGGCGCGTCCATGAGATGCAGCCCGGCGACTTATGCTGGCCGGAGCGCGACGGCCCCGAGGAGCTCGCAAACGTCAAAATCCGGCTTGGGAGCAGGGGATTTTCAGCCCAATGCCTACAGGAGCCTACGACCGAAGAAGGTACGCTCCTGAAACGACATTTTTGGAAATTCTACACGCAACTACCGGGCGAGACGGACCCCAAGACGGGCAAGAGGGTATTGAAATCCTGGGATGATATGTTACAATCTTGGGACTGCACGTTCAAGAAGACTGAATCGACGGACTTTGTTGTCGGTCAGGTTTGGGGACGCATGGGCGCGGATCGGTATCTGCTCGATCAGGTACGCGCCCGGATGGGAATCGTCGAGACGATGGCGGCGATCGTGTCCATGACCGGGAAGTGGCCAAGGGCCTCCCGGAAGCTCATCGAGGAGAAGGCGAATGGAGCGGCAGTAATTGAGCTCCTCAAGAAGAAAGTCCCCGGCCTCACGCCGATCAACCCGCGGGACGATAAGGTCGCCCGGGCCCGCGCGGTCGAGCCTATCCAAGAGTCCGGAAACATTTACCTCCCCTTCCCCGACATCGCCCCCTGGGTCAATGGCCTCATCGACGAGTGCGCCGAGCTCGGGGAGCATGACGATCAGCTCGACGCTCTCACTCAGGCAAATAACTTTTGGTCCGTCGGGGCAGCTCCCATGCTGACGGTACTATGACCTTCCGAGATCGCATCCTCCGCGGGACCGAGGGCCTCCTGCGCTTCTTCAAGATCGGCCAGATATCCATCGACCGATACGAGGAGGAGCAGGGCATCGACCCGCCCGCGGACTTCGCCAGCTTCCAACAGCTCTACGCCGAGCATCCCTGGATCTACGCCGGCATCTACGCCATCGCCTCCTCCGGAGCCGGCGTCCCCCTCCGGCTCATGAAGGGCCAGCCGAGCGGCAAGGCCGTCCAGGTTACGGGCCATCCATTCATGGACCTTCTCAACAGGCCCAACGATTTTATGACGGGCTACGACCTCATCGAGCTCATGTTCATCTTCCTTGAGGCGACGGGCGAGTCATACTGGTTCCTCGACGACCTCTCCGACGGGAATGGACCGAATCCGGGCCTTAAACTCGCTAACGTCAAAGAAATCTGGCCCCTCCCGCCCCAGACGGTCAACCCTATCCCGCATCACAAGGACTTCCTGCAAGGCTTCCGCTACGAGCCGCAAGGAGGCCAGGCCCTCAACCTCGCGACGCAGGAGGTCATCTACCTCCGCTACGCGAATCCACTATCCCTCTACCGCGGCCAGGGCTCGATCTCGGCCGCGAAGAAGACCGTCGTCGGGGACCTATTCGCGACGAGCTGGAATAACACCTTCTTCAAGAATCACGCCCTCCCGGCAGCTTTCCTCAAGACCGATCAGGAGCTGACCGACCCTCAGCGGGCGAGGATGAAAGCGGGTTGGGCGAAAATGTACCAGGGGGTCGCCAGCTCGCACAAGGTCGCCCTCTTGGAGAACGGGCTCGACCTCGCCGTCACATCGACCTCGCGGAAGGATATGGAGTTCGCGGTATTGCAAGAGGCGGCGATGAAGCGCATCCTCGGCCCCCTCGGCGTCCCGCTCATCATGGTCGGCATAGGCGACGAGCAGAGCTACAATAACGCGCACGTCCAGGAGCGCGTCTTCTGGCGCAACACGATGTCGCCGAAGTTCAAGAAGGTCGCCGCGATGCTGACCCTTATCCTCCATTCCTTCGGCGAGGACAAGAGCCTGTTCGTCGAGTTCGACACATCAGGGGTCGAGGCCCTCAAGCCGGATCAGAAGGTCGCGGCCGATACGGCCCGAGTCTGGTACGACATGGGCGTCCCCGTCAACGACTTGATCGAGACTTACGGGGCCCCCCTTGAGGCCGTCGAGGGCGGGGATGTCGGCCTCGTCGATTTCAACAAGGTCCCGATCACCATGGTCGGCGAGCTCGCGGACCCCGAGGAGCCCGAGCCAATCCCGGACGAGGAGGAGGATTCGGAGCGGACCATCCGAGTCAGGGCGATCCAGGAGAAGCGGCGGGATTACATCTACTGGAAGCGGTTCATCGCGGTTCAGGAGCCCATCTTCCGCTCCATGCGCCGGGAGCTGCGGCGGCTATTCGACGACCAGGAGAGGCGCGTCCTTGAGAAGATCGCCGAGAACCTTATCCCCGGCCGCATGGTCCGCGCCCCCTTCCCGGTCGATCTCCTGCTATTCGACGTGAAGGCCGAGGCCGCGGAGTGGGAGGCGAAGGTCGGCCCGTTCATCGAGCGGACCTACCAGAAGCTCGGCTCCTCGACGCTAGAAGACCTGGGCGTTGCAATCGCTTTCGATGTCAACAACCCGAAGGCCGTCGAGTTCCTGAGCGAGAGGACCTTCCGCTTTTCCTTCCAGACGAACGACACGACTCAGCGGCGGCTCGCGAAGAAGCTCGCGGGTGGACTCGACGCGGGGGCGACGCAGAAGGAGCTTTCGGATATCGTGCAGGAGGAGTTCCGCTTCGCCAAGAGGTTCAGGTCAGAGCGCATAGCGCGGACGGAGATCGGGACGGCCGCGAACAAGGGCATACAGGACGGCATGGAGCAGGGGGGAGCGAAATTCAAGAAGTGGCTGCAATCCCACGATGCGAACGTCCGCGACAGCCACCGGACGGATCAGGTCGTGGGGATAGACGAGCCCTTCGAGGTCGGCGGGTTCTTCCTCGACTACCCAGGCGATCCTTCGGCCCCCGTCGGGGAGATCGTCAACTGTCGCTGTACCATGCGAGCCATAAGGAGCTAAGACCATGAGAGCAACGATCTTCTTCGC
>Ga0180007_10005755_pt1 | contig 12367 bp, 11 predicted proteins | sample MM_PC_MetaG_FD_121122 | JGI IMG/M metagenome (GOLD analysis project Ga0180007, IMG submission 121122) | Groundwater microbial communities from the Aspo Hard Rock Laboratory (HRL) deep subsurface site, Sweden - MM_PC_MetaG | ecosystem: Environmental > Aquatic > Deep subsurface > Groundwater...
CTGCCTTTTCATCATATTTTAAACGCCTTGGCCCACATCCCCGGCCGCCGGGCCTTCGGTTTGCTGCGGCCCCTGCTGCCCGGTCTGGCCGAGGCTCAAGCCCGCGATGGTTGGTGGGGACGCACTGACCGCGAGTTCAAGAGCTTCCTGCTGGTGCACGCCCTCAAGAACCTGGGGCTGTTGCCCCGCTGAGGCCGAGGCAGCACTTTTTATGGCTTGCATCTTTGGGCGCGAACGACAGCCCAGATTTATAATCCTTTTCTCTCCGCCAAATTAACAAACATAAGGGAGTTGGCCGAATAGGCCGACTCCCCGTGTTGTTTACTTTAAAAAATGTTTATAGCTCTTTGGCAGTTATGTACCTTCACCAAGGATGGCAATGTATTTACTATACGCGTATACACGGCCATAAGATCGCCCGGTAATTTCAGTTATGATGCCCAGGTTTTCAAGGTTCTTTAGGGCATTGGTTACGGCGGGAGCGGATAACCCGGTTTTTAATGATAATTTGGAAACACTGTTCATCGGGGACTCCTGCAGGACAGAATGCACTCTTATCGCAGAACTTGCCGCCCTACCCAACTTGTCTTGCATCGCCTCTTTGTCTTCCGCAAATAATGAAACCAGCCTTCTAGCTGTAGTGACAGCGTTTTCAGCAGTTTCTTTTATCCCTTCCAAAAAGAATTTAAGCCATGTTTCCCAATTACCACTAATCCTGACTTTTTGTAGCAAATCATAATAGTTGTCTCTATTAGCTTTGAAGTATAGGCTAAGGTACAAAAGCGGCTCTTCCAAAATTCCTTCGGCGCATAACAACAAAGTAATCAGAAGACGTCCCAACCTTCCGTTACCATCCAGGAAAGGGTGTATCGTTTCAAATTGAACATGGGTCAGGGCCGCCTTGACTAGAACCGTAGTTCGGACAGGGTCATCATGTAAAAATTTTTCTAGATTCCCCATGCATTCAATTACTTTTTCAGGTGGCGGTGGGACAAAAACCGCATTACCCGGCCTTGAACCACCGATCCAGTTCTGAGAGCGACGAAATTCACCGGGGTCTTTTTCGCTTCCCCTGCCTTTGTCCAGCAATACCCCGTGGATTTCTTTAATTAAGCGAAGGGATAGAGGGAACCCTTCCCTTAGACGCTTGATACCGTGATTCATAGCTGCGATGTAATTCGAGACCTCTTGCACTTCATCTAAAGGGAACCCCGGCAATTCTTCAGACTCATAAAGCAACAAATCTGACAGGGAAGACTGTGTGCCCTCAATCTGGGAAGACAACACGGCCTCTTTGCGGACATACATATATATAAATAGCCTAGTGTCGGGCAATAAAGTGGAAATGCTATCAAGGCGTCCCAGCGCCAAAAGGCTTTTTTCAAGCAAACCGTCCAAATCTGGAGAGAGCTTGATAGGTGGTTTGGGGGGCAGGGGAGCAGGAACATAAGCCTGATATTTCTCACCCGCAACAGAACAACTAATTATATTTCCTTGTATTTTTCTGTCCATTGCGGCCTCCGGCCTAGATTTAAACTATCTTTATATCGCCACTAGCTATTTAAAGCTTGGAGGCTCATCCTTTAATTTGCTACAAGGTTAGAACATAGGGCAGGAGCCAGACAAGCGTTATTTTGCCGGCATATTAGGCTGGCCTTAAACTGCCAACTCCTTTATTTTTGCCCGTCCTGGCGCACAAATCGCCCTTCTTGCCAGCGATAACGGGTGGTTATCTCCCGGCCCCGGGTGTTGTCGTAGTAGGTGTGGCTGAGCACCCCCAGCTCGGCCCTTATCAGGGGGGTGGAGTTGTTGTGCCCCGCCCCGGACACAGCCAGAGTGCGGCCATTGCCCACCGGCAGCTCGGCCAGGCGGCCCTGGGGAGTCAGGGTGAACAGGCGGTATAGGTTGGCGTTGCAGGAGCCGTAGGCTCCCAGGTTGAAGTCCGGGCGGCCGTCGCCGTTGTAGTCGGCCGAAACCAGGGTGAGCGGAGCCCAGAAAAAGGCGGGTTCTCTGGAGTTGCCGTGGGGATATAACAGCTCGTCCCAGGCCCGCTGGTCCAACAGGGCCTCCCCCCGGCGCACCCGGATGACGAAGGCTCCCTCCCATTTGTCCCCGGAGCCACACCAGGGCTCGGCGTCTTGGAATCGGCGGCCCTGGAGCAGCACCACCTCCAAGGTTTCGCTGCGGCCATCGCCGTCAAAGTCGGCCTGGGCCGAGGCGATGACTGTGGGTGGTCCGGATGCTTGTGCCGGGGCCGCCTCGGCGACAAGCGGGAGCAACAGGGCCAAGGCCATTATCAAGGCGTTTAAGTAAGACATATCTCAATATAGTGCCGTGGCCCCGCCGAGCCAAGCGGAAGCGTCATGGCGAATTCGCTAATGGACTGGAGCCGTTGGTTGTTGACCATCTTGTAAGATTACATTATTTTATTCACAGGTCTTAACTACAACTAACCTTGACGAGGCTTTGTTTATCTGGCGGTCGCTCGCTGGGTCAGGTAATGTACCAAAAATTTTTCCATTTGGACCTGCCCCCCTTTGATCCGGAGCCCGATTCCCGGCTCATTGTGCTCACTCCCACCCACCGCGAAGCACTTGCCACCCTGGTCTACGCCATGGACCAGCGGGAGGGCTGGGCCCTGCTCTACGGCGACGCGGGCCTGGGCAAAACCACCCTGCTCAAGGCCCTGATGATGCAACTGGACCAGGCCACGGTGGCCGGGGTGGTGGCCAGCCCCTCGCCGGACATCCTGGATCTGTGCAATCAGATCGCCCTGGCCCTGGGCATGGAGGGGCCTTACGAGCGCAAGGGATTGTTTTTCACTGCACTTCGCGCCTTTTTAAAACAACTGCGGGCCCAGAACGAAACGGTGATCGTGGTAATCGACGACGCCCACACCCTGACCCCGGAACAGCTCGTCGAGCTGCGCCTGCTGGCCACCGCCGATACGGATGAACCCAGGGTGCTCAACATATTCCTGGCCTCGCGCCCGATCATCAAGCATCTTTTGCAGCAGACCGAGGAGGAGGATCTGCGCCAGCTCCTGCACCGCCAGCGGCGTCTGGCCCCCCTGGTCAAGGAGGAGACCGCCCAGTATGTGCAGCAGCGCCTGCGGGCGGCGGGTGGCGACCCGGCCATCTTTCCCCTGGAAACCATTGAGGTCATCCATGCCGGCACCCAGGGAGTGCCCCGCCTGATCAACGCGGTGTGCCTCGCCTGCCTGCAAAAAGCCGACAAGCAGGGCCTGGAGCAGGTGAGCCCCCAGTTGGCCAACCAGGCCCTGCAAGACCTGTGGCCGCTGTCCTCTATCTTGGACCCCGCACCCATCCCGCCCCTTTTGCCGCACCATCACCAGATCTACGAAGGCATGGAAGACCGCTGGAACCCCTGCGCCGATCCCCCGCCCCGGCCGGAGTTGGACGCCCAGGGGCAGCGCCTGGAAAACCGCCTGTTGAACCGCTGTCACGATGCCTACCGGGGCATGGACTGGTGGGACAAGACCACCCAGTTCACCGTGGAGTGGGACAATCTGCGGCGGCGCCGCCTGGGTTTGCTGGGGCCCGCCTTCCCCTCCTTTTGCCCCCGATGGGTGGATGAGCGCTGGGGGGCCTTCAACTTGGCCCGGCGCGATGCCGACTTCGAAGGCGCTCTGTACAGGGACTGGATAATTGCCCAATACAAACGAATGTTCGGGGAGAGTCTAGGCGAGCTGCCCCTGAATGAGCTTTCCGGAGAACAGGCCCAGAGCTACTTTCGCGGGCTCTCCCAGGAAGAAAAAGCCACCGGGGTGGACATGGTGGAGGCGCCCTTTGACTGGGATGATTTCGACCCCCAGGAGCCGGAGCACGCCCAGCACGCGGCAAAGGCCCTGGATGAAATTTTCGACCTTGCCGGCTACGTCTGCGCCCAGGAAAGGCGCGGGGCCGAAGATTTGGTGACCGAGGCGGTGTGCCAGGCGGTGCTGCCGCTCAAGGCCCTGAGCGGCATCCCCAAGCTTCAGCAACAGGTGGGCGAAGCCTTGGAGCGCATGGGCCGCGCGAAGGGCCCCGCCCAGAAAGACTCCCCCGCCCCCAAGGACCACCCGCCCATCATCATTTAATTCGTATGGTTCCATGAAGGCCCGGCGGCAACGCGGCTTGCCAGTGGTCAGCCGTACCGCACCCCGCCCTTGACAACCCGGCGGTAGGGGCGGGTATGTTAAATGAATACTGAAAAATGGGGGACTGTGATGTCCGAGAGCAAGGTCGGCGAGGTCTTCAAGTTCTTCGCCAAGCCCATGGTGGCCGCCATCCGCATCACCGGCGGAAGCCTGACAGTGGGCGACAGGCTCCACTTCGCCGGGTTCACCACCGATTTCGAGACCACCGTGGAGTCCATGCAAGAGGAGCACGCGGTGATCGAGAGCGCCGGACGGGGCCAAACCGTGGGCATCAAGGTGCCCGAGCGCTGCCGCCCCGGCGACGAGGTGTACAAGGTAGACTGAGCCGCCGCCCCGCGCCGCCACAAGTCACCGGGAGATGCGCCCCGGCTTCCCGCAACCGAGGAGTACGCCATGAATCCCTACCCCACCCTGTTTTCACCCCTGGAGCTGAACGGCCTGTCCCTGGCCAACCGCATCACCATGGCCCCCCTGTACCTGGGCTATGCGGGCGGCGACGGGCTGGTCAACCCGCGCCTGCTGGAGCACTACCAGACCATGGGAGCCTCGGGCGCGGCCATGGTCATGGTGGAAAACGCCTCCATCGATCCCCGGGGGCAGGGCTCGCCCTTCACCATGCGCATCGACGAAGACCGCTTCGTCCAGGGCCTGGCCCGCTTGGCCAAGGTCATACAGGAGGGAGGGGCCAAGGCCGGCTTGCAGATCAACCACGCCGGGCGCTTCGCCCACGGCAGGGGCACCCCCCTGGCCCCCTCGGCGGTGCCCTTGGGGAAGATGGTCCCCGAGGCTCTTACCCTGGAGCAGATCGCCGGGATCGTGGAGGCCTTCGCCCAGGCCGCCCGCCGGGTGCGCCGAGCCGGTTTCGACCTGGTGGAGCTGCACGGCGGCACCGGCTATCTGCTGGCCCAGTTCCTCTCGCCGCGCACCAACCGCCGGGAAGACGATTACGGCGGCTCTCTGGAAAACCGCCTGCGCTTCCCCCTGGAGGTGATCGCGGCGGTGCGGGAGGCGGTGGGCCCGGATTACCCGGTGGGCTACCGCTTTTTGGCCGACGAATGGCTGCCCGACGGCCTGCAACTGGCCGAGGCGGTGCAGGCGGCCCCGCGCCTGGCCGAGGCGGGCCTGGCCTATCTGTCGGTGATGGGCGGCACCTATGAGTCGTTCTTCTTGCCCGAACGCAAAGAGCAGGAAAAGCAGCCCGGCTACATGCTCTCCCTGGCCGCGGCGGTGAAACAGGCGGTGTCCGTGCCGGTGATCTCCGCCGGGCGCATGCAGGATCCGGCCCTGGCCGAGGCGGCGCTGGCCGAAGGCAAGGCCGACCTCATCGGCCTGGCCCGGGTGCTGTTGGCCGATCCTCTTTGGCCCTCAAAGGCCAAGGAGGGCCGGGCCGAAGAAATCGTGCCCTGCGAGCCCAGTTGCAGCCTGTGTTTCTCGCGGGTGGCCAAGGGACAGCCCATCTTCTGCTCCCAGTGGCCCAAGGAAAAGCGCGAGCATTTCGCCACCAGGGACTAAAAGGATAGCCCCATGCCCAGCAAGCGCCTGCCCCTGCTCCTGGCCGCCCTGGCCCTGCTCTCTCTCCTGGGATGGGCTTCGGCCCAGGCCCAGCCCTGCCTGGTGACGGCCAGCGTGCCCGCCAACCGGGCCCAGGGGGTGGACCCCCAGACGGCCTACATCGAGGTCGGCTTCAACCAGGACATGCTCACCGATCGCTGGTCCTGGGTGACCAACCCCAAGCTGGGGGCCTTCCCGGTGGTGGCGGGCAAGCCCGCCTTTGTGGACGCCCGCACCTGCCGCTTGCCGGTTAAGCTCACGCCGGGGGTCACCTACGCGGTGGGCATCAACACCGAGGGCTACGGCAACTTTCGCGCCCAGGCCGCACCGGACACGCCCTGCGCGCCTTATCAGATCATCTTCACCACGGGGAAATAGGCCAGGCTAGGCCATCAGGGACCAAACCTCCACCGTCTCGTCCATGCCCTTGAAGCACACCCCGCCACGGGGGTAGGTGGGCCACAGGCCCTTGATTTGCTCCCGCACCGCCTCGCTAATCAGGATGTCGCCGCCCTGGGCCATGTCGGCCAGGCGGGCGGCCAGGTTGGTCACCGGGCCGCTGGCGGTGTAGGTCATGCGGCTGCCCAGGCGGGTGGGGCCCACCAGGGCCCGGCCCAGGTTGATGCCCATGTTCAGGCGCAGGGGGTCGGACTCCAGGCCCAGGGAAAGGTTGTTCATGGAGGCGGTGGCCTGGATGTCGAAGGCCGCTTCAACCGCCTTTTTGGCCCCGGCGGCGGGGTCCTCGTCGGAGAATATGATCATCAGGCCGTCCCCGGCGGTCTCGTTTATGTCCCCGCCGGAGCGGTGGATGGGGTCCACGAAGCTGGAGAAGAAGCGCTCCACCAACTGGTTGACCTCCTCCTCGGGCATGCGGGAAAAGAGCCGAGAGTAACCCTCGATATCCACGAACAACACCGCCACCTGGCGGCGCTTTTTGCCCTGAGCCAGGCCATGGGACCCTTCCTGGGCCATGCGGGCCACCGCCCGGGGCACGAAGGGGGTGAGTTGCTGAAGGCTCTGGCTGATCTTGAGCTTGTCCTGGGTAACCTGCCAGTGCAGCTTGGCCCCCAAGAGCTGGTTGCCCGCGATGTCGGCCAGGTCGCGCATCAGAAACAGCTCGCGGCGGGTGAAGCGGGCGCCGGGCCGGGCCAAGACCGTGCCCACGGCCAGGGCCTCGCCCTTGACCAGAATGGGCATGGCCGCCTCGGGGCCGGTGGCCACCACCGTGCCGTCGGGGCGGGTGACTTTGCCGGGCTGGTTGAGCAGCACCGCCTTGTGCTGAGCCAGGGCCTTTTGCACCGCCGGGCGATTGCGCTTGCAGCTCAGGCAGTTGCGCGGGGTGGCGAACAGGTCGCACTGCATGGGCCGGGTGTAGGCCGTGGCCGCCGGGTCCAGGAGCAGGATGCAGGCCTCCATGGCCTCGGGCACCACCTGCTTGGCCTCGGCGCGCACCGCCTCCAGGATGTGGTTCACTTCCAGAACGGCGGCCAGGCGGCGGCTCAGGCGGCGGTAGAGCTGGTAGCGCTCCTGAAAATTCTTTTCCACGTCCTCCTCCGCCAAGGGGTGTCGTTTCATTCTCGGGCCTAGCGGGCCCTGGGGCAAGGACGCAGGTCAAAAAATCGGGGCCGCGTTTGGGAAACCACGCCAAAAAAAGAAGCCCGCCCTCCGCAACGCGGAAGGCGGGCTTTACTATCAGGCTACCTAACCGGCCTCAGCCGGTTGGGAATGAACTACTTGCTGTCGACGATCTGGTAGTAGTCCATGAGGATCTTGGCCACTTCGGGGCGGGAGAACTCGGGCGGCGGGGCAATGCCCTGGCCCAGCATCTCGCGCACCTTGGTGCCCGACAGCAGGACGAAGTCTTCCTTGGTGTGACCCTCGGGAGCGTCCTTCATCATGATGACCTTGTTCAGCACCTTGGAGAAGGCGGTGTGGTCGGCCCGGTAGATCTCGATCTTCATGGCGCCGGCGGGCACCTCTTCGTCGAAGATGGTCTGGGCGTCGAAGCCGCCGTAGTAGTCGCCCACGCCGGCGTGGTCGCGGCCCACGATCAAGTGGGTGCAGCCGGTGTTCTGACGGAATACGGCGTGCAGCACGGCCTCGCGGGGACCGGCGTAGAGCATGTCGAAGCCGTAGCCGGTGACCAGCACGGTGTTGGGCTCGAAGTACAGCTCCACCATCTTGCGGATGCAGGCGTCGCGCACGTCAGCCGGAATATCGCCGGCTTTCAGCTTGCCCAGCAGCATGTGGATGAGGATGCCGTCGCACTTCAGGTCGTTGTAAGCCATGCGGCAGAGCTCTTCGTGGGCCCGGTGCATGGGGTTACGAGTCTGGAAGGCCACAACCTTGGACCAGCCCAGCTTTTCCATCTTCTCGCGGATCTCGTAGGCGGTCATGAAGGTGCCCGGGAAGTCCTTGTCGAAGTAGGAGTAGTTCAGGACCTTGATGGGGCCGGAGATGCAGGTCTTGCCCACGGTGTTGAAGGCCTTGACGCCGGGGTGAGCCATGTCGTCGGTCCGGTAGACCTTCTGGGTCATCAGGGCCATCTCGGCATCGGTGAAGGTCTCGACGGCCTTGACGTTCTGGATGGCCAGGACCGGGTTGCCGGCCACGTTGGGGTCGCGCAGGGCGATGCGGTCACCGGCCTTGATGGCGCCGGCGCTCTCGACCATGTTCAGCACCGGGGTGGGCCAGAACAGACCGGAGGCGGTTTTGAGCTCTTTGGCCACGCCCAGGGCGTCGGCCTTGCTCATGAAGCCCTCAAGGGGGGTGAAGTAGCCGCCGCCCAGCATCACGGCGTTGCCCGCCGCGGCGGAGCTGATGACGATCGAGGGCAGACCCAGGGCCTCTTTGGCCAAGTCCGCGCGCTGAGCTTCGTCCATTACGTACAGCGGCTTGAGATTTCCACCGCCATGAGGTTCGATAAGTGCCATTTGTATAAGCCTCCTTACGCTAGTTCCCGCGCCCCCCGCTGGGGACGCCCGCCTTGAGGGGCGGGTAATTTATTCTTTTCCTTCGTCTCCGGACCGGAACCGGCCCGGCGTTATTACCGGCGCTTACTTTGTGCCTTTTGGCACTTTACAAGACAAAAACTTGGGGCCCTCAGGCCCTTACCGCAAGACTCCGTCCGCCCTCTGCCGGCCCGGACTTGCTCTCCCTCACGCATTTCTAGAGTCTACGCTACCTTAAATACACCCCGTGGCGGTGTCAAGCTTAAAGTATATCCGTAGCCTAGGCCACCCGGTCCGCTTTTTGCTCCCGGATCAGGCCGGCCAGGCGGCGGTATTTCTCCAGGGTGTAGACTCCTTCCAGCCAGGCGGCCCACCATCCGGCCTTGCCGTCCAAAAAACCAAGGCGAACCAGGTACCTATGCACAAAGGCCCAGGCGGCGTGGGTGGGCCCGGTCAGGGGGCCGCAGCGCTTGCCCGCCGCCAGCATGTGCCGGGCTCCCGCCTCGGCGTAACGCATCGCCCGCTCACGGTAGTCTTCCACCGAATCGTAGGAGTAGTGGTCGTAGATGCAGTCCCCCAGCCGCCCCATCGGCCCCTTCACCTCCAGACGCTCGTGCACCTCCTGGCGGGCCCAGGTGCCCTTGCCCCGCCGGTACAGGCGCGGATTCCACTCGGGGTAGAAGCCCCCCCAGCGCAGCCATTTGCCGAAAAACCACACACGGGAGGGCATCAAATAGGCGTCCATCCCGGCTTCAGGATTGGCCTTGAAAGCCTTTAACAGACGAATGCACTCCCGGTTGATCACCTCGTCGGCGTCCAGCATCAAGATCCAGTCCCCGGTGCATTGCTCGGCCAGGTAATTGCGCTGGTCGGAGTAGCCGGTCCAGGCCCGGTGATAAACCCGAGCCCCGGCCAGCTCCAGAATCTCCACGGTGCGGTCGGTGGAGCCCGAGTCCACGGCCACGATCTCATCGGCCACCACCTCCACCGCCTTCAGCCAGCGGGGAAGGTTCTTTTCCTCGTTCTGCACGATTACGGCGGCGGAAAGCTTGATCATGGCCCCTACCAGCGGCTTTTGGTCCGGCTCAGTTTCAAGGCGAAATCCAGGGCTTGGTCCGAGCGCTTGACGATGATGCGGGGGATGGTCAGGGAATCGGTGTCAGCGGCCAACATGCCCGGCCGGGTGGAGCAGGCCGCGCTGAAGCCCGCCCTGGCCACCGCCAGCCTCACCCCGTCGTTGAACAGGCCGTAGGGGTAGGCGAAGCCGCGGGCGGGCTTGCCCAAAAGTTCGCGCAGGGTCTCCTGGCAGGCGGCCAGGTCCTGGGCCAGTTCACCGGGGCTCAGGGAGGTCAGGTCGCGGTGCTGGTGGCCGTGGCCCCCGAACTCCACCCCCTGGGAGGCCAACTCCTTGATTTGCTCGGCGTCCAGCAGGGGAACCGAGGGGATGCCCTTGCCCTGGTCCCACACGTTGCTGCCCCCGATCTGGCTGGTTACCACGAACACCGTGGCCCCCATGCCCCTGGCCTTGATCAGCGGCCAGGCATTGTCCGCAAAGTCCTGGAAGGCGTCGTCAAAGGTCAGTGCCGCGACCCGGTCTCCCGGTTCGGCCTCCAGGGCTTGGCTCAGGCTCATCACCTTAAAGCCCCGCTGGGCCAGGGTGCCCAACTGGCGGGCGAACGCCTGGGGCGGCACCCTGAGCTTGGGCAGGGGGGTGCCGTCCAATTCCTGAACGATCTGGTGGTACATGAGCACCGGCGCGCCGCTTTGGCGGCTCCGCCACCAGTGGTAGCGGGCGCTGAAGGCCAGAGCGCCCAGCCCGGCCAATGCAACCGGCCACCAACTCACGGCGCACTCCCGCCCAGCACCCGGCCGTAGATTTGTTCGGTGGCGTCCAGCATGGCCTCCATGGAGTAGCGCGCCAAGACCAGGCGGCGGCCTCCCCGGCCCAGCCGGGCGGCCAGATCGGGATCGTCCAGCACCCGGGCCACCCCGGCGGCCAGGGCCGAGGCCTCACCCGGCTCCACCAACAGGCCGGTCTGGCCGTCGATGACCACCTGGCCCACGTCGCCCGCCTTGGCGGCCACCACCGGGCGCTGGGCGGCCATCTGCTGCAACACCGCCTGGGGCACGCCCTCGTTCTTGTCGCTGGCCAAGACGCACACGTCGCACAGGGGCAACAGGCGCTCCACGTCCGGGCGCATGCCGGTCATAACCACCCGCTCGCCCAGGCCCAGGCTCCGCACCAGTTCGCGCACCTCCTGTTCCTTGGGCCCCCCGCCCACGATGACAAACTGCGCCTGGCGGCCCTGGCCGAGCAGCTCCTTGGCCATGGCCAGGAACAGGTCGTGGCGCTTCCAGGAGCGCAGGATGGCCACGATGGCCACCACCGGCAGGCCGGGGGCTAGGCCCAGCTCCCGGGCCAGTCCCGCCTCGGGTTCGCGGGGGGTGTAGCGCCCCACGTCTATGCCCGTGGGGATGGAGGCCACCCGCCCCGGAGCCAGGCCGTAGTCATCGATGAGATGGCGGCGGATGCTCTCGCCGGTGGTCACCACCGCCTGGGGCAGGCGGTAGACGAAGTTGAAGGGATGGTTGGGAACCTTGGCCGAGAGGTGGCGGGTGCGCAAGGAGGCCACCCCGGCCCAGCGGGCGGCCATGCCCCCCACCCAGCCGTCCACCGAGGAGTGGGTGTGCAAAATGTCGGTGTTCTGGCTCTTGAGCAGGGCGCGCATCTTAAGGATGGCCGGAAGATCCCAGGGGCCGCGCATTTCCAGAGGATGGAACGTCAGCCCTTCGCCTTCGGCCGCCTGGCGCAGCTTGCCCGTGGGGCATCCCGCCAAGGCCACCCGGTGGCCGCGCCCGGCCATGCCCAGGCACTCGGTGAGAATGCGTATCTCCTGGCCGCCCCAGCCGTTGGACCATTCCGAATGTATAATGTTTAGAGGCTTCATCTGGCCTTTCTTACGGTAGCCGGCGGGTTGCGTCAAGCGCGGTCTGCGACAGCGCATTGACATTTTACCCTGGCCGGGCCGATACTTGGCCCGGAGGAGCATAGTGGATAACCAACTACAACCGAGCTTGCAACAACTTTGCGCCCGTCTGGGCTATTCCTTTGGCGATCCTTCCCTGCTGGAGCAGGCGGTTCGCCATTCATCCTACATCCATGAGCACCCCGAGCTGGGGGGCGAAAGCTACGAGCGCCTGGAGTTTCTGGGCGACGCGGTGCTGGAGCTGGTGATCACCGAGTTCCTGTACCGGCGCTTTCCCGAGGCCAGCGAAGGCCATCTCAGCAAGGCCAGGGCCGGGGTGGTCAACGAAAACCGCTTGGCCACGGTGGCCCGTTCCCTGGACCTGGGCCCCTGCCTGCTCCTGGGCCGGGGCGAGGAGATGCAGGGCGGCCGGGAAAAGCCCTCCATCCTGGCCGACGTGGTGGAGGCCATCGCCGCGGCCATCTACCTGGACGGCGGCCTGGAACAGGCCCGCCGGGTGCTCAGCGCCCTGTTGGCCGAGGTGGCGGAAAAGGCCCTGCTGCGCACCCCCAAGAAAGACTACAAGACCCGCTTGCAGGAGGAGGTGCAGGAGGTGCTGCATCTCACCCCCAACTACGAGCTGATCCACGCCGAGGGACCCGACCACGCCAAGATGTTCACCGTGGCCCTGGTCATCGACGGCCGCCGGGTGGCCACCGGCAGCGGGCGCTCCAAGAAAG
>Ga0180007_10005757_pt1 | contig 12364 bp, 12 predicted proteins | sample MM_PC_MetaG_FD_121122 | JGI IMG/M metagenome (GOLD analysis project Ga0180007, IMG submission 121122) | Groundwater microbial communities from the Aspo Hard Rock Laboratory (HRL) deep subsurface site, Sweden - MM_PC_MetaG | ecosystem: Environmental > Aquatic > Deep subsurface > Groundwater...
ACAATCTCCTTCTGCTTGGAAGTCAGCCCAGCATGATGAAAAGCAATTCCCTTCTTAACGCACAAAGCCAGTCTCTCACATTGTTTTGTCGGCCTAGTCAAAGAATGAAGCACAGTCTCAGAAAGATTCATTAATGAGATATCCTCACTTTTTACCTTCTTGCTTATCTCTTCAGCAGCCTTCTCTGCCGACCTTTTTGTATTCGCAAAAACCAAAGCTTGTTTTCCAATCTTTATAGTATCAAGAGCAAGATTCAGAGTAGCATCATTCATATCTTCATTTATCTTCTGCTTTTTCATAATAAAAAAGAAAAGGAGATATAATTAATTAAGCTTTTGTTTTCAGCTGGATTTGCCTTCATTGATTATATCGATTATCACTGGCGGCCTATTCAAATTCTTTACACTTATCCCGACATCCTGGCTTGTTTCATCCTTTCCATCAGAGGCAATCACTTTAACAGTGTACTCCCCGGCATCATCATAAGTTGTCTTCCACTCAAACCTGTCGTCAATCTTCTTAAATTTATCATTATCAATCCTAAAATCGATATTATCATTATCTGCATCGCTTGCCTTAGGCCTTATAGTTATAGTATCAGTCTCCCTTGCATTAACCTTTTCTATCTTTTCTAAAACAGGTAATCTATTCATATCTTTGACAGATATTTGCCAGATCACATCTGCTTCTTTGGCTCCGTCACTTGCGCTAAACTTGACAGTGTGTTTTCCAGCATCATTATACCCTATTTCATAACTCCACTTATTTTCAGTAGAAACCTCTTTATCATCAAGTTTCCAGCTGTATTTTAGCTCATCTTTGTTTTTGTCAGAAACCACAGCGCTAAAATCAATCTTCCCCCCTTCATCAATGCTTATGCTCTTCTCAGTAGGATTCACACTCTCAATCACAGGCGATTCTTCTTTTTTATTGACTACTATTGTAGCTTCCCTTGAACTGCTAAGCTCACCATCATCTGCAGTAACATTCACAACATATTGTCCAGCATCACCATAATTAGTCTGCCATTCTCCTTTTTCATTTAATGGAGCAGTAAAACTATACTTAATCTGGTCCTCATCAGGATCATATCCTTTGGGCAATAAAGTTATATAATCTGTTTCTTGTATCACAAACTTAATAGGGCCGTTATTATTATTTCTGACATCCTTCTTTTCTTCTGTGCTTAGATTAGCTCTTTTTACCTCGAGATATTCTCTATACTCAGTCAGGCTGTATATGCACTCCTTCTCTCTGTCAATAACAATAAGTTTATTCTCCCCATAACCAGTAGCGCAGTAGTCTGGATCTACATAACATTTGCCATAAGTAAAGAAATAAACACATTCATCCAGCCATGGATTGAATCTAGTGTGTGGCTCTGTAATCTTATCTGGCAATGCAATGGCTATAATCCCAACTATCAAAAAAGAGATAACAATCAAAAAAACACTTGATTTTTTCATATTTAATCACCCCAAACGATTATACTATTCTTATCCTCCCCTATAACATCTCCTCCATCCCCCTCAATATAAGTGATGGTATATTGATCATAAATACTCCCTGTTCTGGTTTTAGGCTGCTGTTGAACAACTTGTGGTTTAACAACTGGCTGAACTGGCTTGGGTGCAACTGTTTGAATTGGTTTCTGTACAACTGGCTTTTGAACAGGCTGCTGCACAGCAGGTTTAGCAGCAGTTTTCTTTACAGCTGCCTTAGGCTTTGCAGCAGTTCCTATTACTTTAACATTCCATTCATAATCTGCCTCATCCTTGCCATCCGAAACAACTACTTTAACAGGCTTATCTCCTGGAATAGTAAATGTTCTCGCAACAGCATCACCATCAATATGGCTTTCAAACAATCCAAACTTCCATATATAGCTTAATTCATCACCATCTGGATCTTCTGCCTTTACTGCAAATACTGTCCTATTGCTTACCTTAGTAACAACATCCTTTGCAGGCCCAGCTTCAGTTATTTTAGGAGCCCTGTTCACATTATAAACAGTTATATTGACATCTTTTGTGCTTTCGCTCTCACCATCGCTCGATTCAAATACCAAAGCAAAAATTCCATAATCTCCCTTTACAGTGTCATAACCAGGCACCCAAGTAAAAATATTCCCTTCAACCTTGGAATTTGCAGGCAGCTCTTTAGCGCTTATCTCAACAGCATCCCCATCAGGATCATTTACATTAAGATTTAGCTCAATCTTTTCATTTTCCTTTATCTCTATCTTACCGACTTCTCCAAAAACAGGAGCCCTATTTACCTTATTTACATTGACTATAACATATTTTTCATCACTTAAGAAACCATCAGAAGCAGTAATCTTTACCTTATAAACTCCTGCATCACCATAATTAGTCATCTTCCGGTCAACATCCATCCACCCCTCATAGGAATATTTCACATTATCTCCGTCAGGATCCTCTGATTCAGGAGTTAAAACCACTTCTTCACCTTCATCTACATAAATTTCAGGAATATCTTTAAACACAGGCGCCCTATTCACATCTTTCACCATTATCCATACAGTCTGCTTCTCCTCAACCTCTTTGCTTTTTGCAGTAAAACTTATCTTAACCGGTTTATACAAAATATGGAACTTATCCAAAACACCATTCAACAGATCATCTTTATTCACAGCATCATATCCGATATCCCATTCAAATCTGTTTCCATCTAAAGAAGCGCCCTTAGGCAGCTCATCAGCAGAAAAAGATATATCATCACCATCTGGATCACTAGCTTCTAATTCAATCGTTACTCTTTTATTTTCACTAACCCACACAGAAGCTATTGGCTTAAACTCAGGTGCTCTATCTTTATCCCTTACAACCACATTAACCTTTTTAGATACAGAAAACTTCCTGTCTTCTATCTTTACTTCAACATCATAAGTTCCTGAATCACTATATCCAGTTTGCCACGAATTTTCATTGCCTATTGGCTCAGATATGCTATACTCTAAGTTATATCTCTTGAAATCAGGAATATCTAAACTTACAACATCCCCTTCATCAGCTTCAACATCTTTTATACCCTCTAATAGCCTTTCCCTGTCTACCTTATTTACCTTAACAACCCATGCCCTCTCCTCAGATTCCTCACCATCAGAAACAACAATCCTTACACTGTGTACTCCAGCATCCCCATAATCAGCTTTATAGTTATAATCTCCTTTATCAGAAACCTCTGCTCCATCCAGATACCATATATATTTGATTGGATCATTATTAAGGTCAGATGCCTTTGCATTAAAGTCTATTGAATCTCCTTCATCTATCGTTATGTCAGTTTCTTCAGGTGAGAAAGAATCAAAGCTTGGCGCAGCATTCTTCTTCTTTACCACAATCACTACATCTTCAGAAGTATTTGATTTTCCATCAGATACAATAACTGTAGTTTTATACTCACCAGCATCTCCATATTTAGTCTGCCACTCACCATTCATATCAAGCGGTTTTGTAAATCTATAAGATAATGCATCAGAATCAGCATCTATAGCCTCAAGTTTTAATGCAACAAGATCAGTCTCATTAACAATTATTGTCTTAATCGCATTTGACAAGCTAATAGAAATGATTAACACTAAAAAAAATAGCACTATCTTTTTTTTCATATACTATTCCCCCAAATCAAAAAAGTTTAAAAAAATAAAATAAAAAAATTAATTTATTCACCCAAGTACTATATCTTCAATGACTGGTGGCCTGTTTACATTGCCTATAGTCACCTTTATTGCTTGGCTTACGCTGTCTGTGCCGTCAGATGCTGTAACTGTTACAGTATATTCTCCAGCATCATCATAAGTTGTCTTCCACTCATAAGTTTTATCAACTTTCTTAAACTTATCGCTGCTTAATATTATTGTTATAGGATCACTGTCAGGGTCAGTAGACTTAGGTGATAATGTTATGGTCTCTGTTTCTTTTACATTTACATCTGCTATCTTATCAAGAATAGGCTTCCTGTTTACATTCTGTACCTTTACAGACCATACTTTGCTTGTATCTTTTTCCCCATCAGACACTACTATCTTTACAGAATGCTGTCCTGCTGCATCATAACCTACCTCATAATTATATGCCTTATCCTTAGATACTTCCTTATCATCCAAGTTCCAGGAATATTTTATTGGATCATTATTAAGATCAGATGCTCTGATGCTAAAATCTAATTTAGTGTTTTCTTTTACATCCAATGCAGTTTCTTTTGGAATAGCATCATCTATTGTTGGAGCTTCTTCCTTCTTATTCACAATTATCAATACATCCCGGGTTGTGCTTGCTTGCCCGTCAGATGCTGTAACTGTTACAGTGTATTCTCCAGCATCTCCATATTTAGTCTGCCATTTTCCTTCAGCACTAACTGGGGTAGAATATGTGAATACTATCTTATCCTTATCTGGATCAGTTACTTTTGGTTTCAAAGATATCAAATCTGTTTCTTTTGTAATTAAAACCTTAGCCCCCTCTTTTGATTTTGTTGTAGTAGTTGATTCAGCAACACTTTCTTCTTTCTCTTCTATTACGACCGGAACCTCTTCTTGAGGTGGAGTAGGTGGCAGCTCAGTAGTTTTTTCCTCTTTAACCTCTACAGGCACTTCAGTAATCTCATCTTTAGGTAAAGCAGGCGGCATCTCTTCTGTTTTGTCTGCAATAACTTCTGGAGTCTGAGTAACCTCCCCTTGGACTTTTATCTCTTCCAGAGGCACATACTCTTCTTTTCCAGAAGATTGTATTCCATAAAGCTCTTTTATCTGCTCGCATCCGCTCAACAGAAATATTACTATCAACCCTAAAATTAACATCTTTTTTATTCCCAACTGGAAATTTAAAAAGCTTTTCTTTTTAACATTCATTAAAATCCCCTCCTTGTTTATATCTATTTACAGATTGTAAATGTTATTATTCTTTAATACACACCACCTATATAAACTTTATGGTAGTTAATGGTCATTTTTTTACCACTTAACTAGGAAAAATATTATTTTTCCGTAGTTAAAATAAAAAAAGTGTTGTCACTTTTTTCCACGAATTTTTTTAAAATCATCTGTTCTCGATAGTAAATATGCTCAAATTAATAGAATGGCTCCGCGGAGATTTGAACTCCGGACCTCACGATTTCTAAAAATATTAACCTTTATCAGTCGTGCGCTCGAGCCAGGCTGAGCTACGGAGCCATAAACATAAAAAACGCCTCTGGGCAGACTCGAACTGCCGACCTCGTGATTACTTACAAAAACGGGGTTTTAGTAAGGATTGAAAACCTCGTTTTCAATAACAGTCACGCGCTCTACCTGTTGCTCCATGTTTACGAAAGTTAAACACGTCTAAGCTACAGAGGCATTCAAAAATGTCTTTATTTCTGATAGAGCAGATATAATAGAATCACCAATTTCTTTATAAAACTTTCTGAAGTTTTGAGGAATGAATATTACCATATCAAATCCATTACCCTTATAGTCCCCTATCTTTTTTCTAAGTTTAATAATTCTGGCTTCATCGGGATGTTTCCATTCAGTAACCTCTATAATTTTGTTGCCTATCTTAAAATCTGGAAAATACACCTTGCCCTTTATATTTATATAAGGCTCATATTCAAATGTTACATTTTGTGAAATTAGAAAGTCTCCAATTTGCTTTTCAAGTCTATTCCTCACCAATACCTTATTTTTCAGGCTAAACCTATAACCTCTTCCAACTTTCTTGAATCTTTCATATTGCCAGATATGGTGCTCTTTAGGGGAATTTTCTTTCATATCTTTATGCCACCCTTTCATATATTTTGAGCTGCCTTTTCTTAATCTTTTTATTGTCTCTTCGAAGACTCCCCCCTCAATTTTCTTTTTAATAAGGTTATTTCCCCCCTTTATTTGACCCCAATTAGGTGAAAATTCACTCAATATATTTGAGTTATATATTTTTATGTTTAGATTAAGAAATTTTAATAATTTTCTTAGTAGATCCCCGGATATATTGTATGTTTCACTTCTGGAATTTTGGATAACCCCTTTTGTTATAGACATAAGTTTGCATAATTTTCTCTCAGAGCCAGCCTTTTTAATAGCTTTTTGAATAAGTTCTCTTTGTTTTCCCTTTTTTAGTTTGTAATACATTTTTACCGAAATTTGAATCTTTATGAAAAATGCCTTTCAACTATATAATGGAAACAATAATCTATATTTAAACATTGCTAAGCTACAAAGGCATCTATCTAGAGAATTTTAAGTTTGTTTATAAGGTTTTCGCTGTAGATTCTTTCCTTTTTTTATAATATCTATACCCTATATATCCTATAATCAACAAAGCCAATATCAAGAACAAAAGCCACCAGAAAGACTTCTTCTGTATGAACTGCTCCTCTACCAAAGGCACATTAGCAACCTTATACTTTCTTGGATTGTATATCACTATATTCTTAGCTTGATCATAATAAGGAAATATTAATGCAAAATCTGTTTCATTCAATATCAGCATCCCCCCGGAAAGCCCCTTGAGCAAAGGATCGCTCAGATCAAAATTAAACTTCAAAGGAATCTGAAAATTAAAAGAGTACAATGTTTCATCATCCATAGACACGATCTCTGCAGTATATCCTTCATCAGGCTGTATCGTTCTATCTGGCGCATACCCGCATTTTAATTCCTTTTCTTTAGGCGTTATAAGTCCATTATCATATGCAAAATTAACTACCCACACCTTGCTGCACTCAACCTCTGCAAACACAGCAGGAATGATCAGGAGCAAAATCAAAAACATTTTAATTTTCATTTATCTCTCACCATATTGTATTATTTTACTTACAATTATATTCTCATTTAAAGGTCCAAACTTTTCTGTACTCAACGATCTCATCAATGAATTCTCAGTAGGCCTGGAATATCTTCCAAGTGAGCAACCCTCAAAACAGCCTGTTCCATTCACTCCATTCCATTCAGTGCATTCAGGAGGCAAATCACAATTAGGGTAATCATTAGGATTGAAATTTATGCTGCCATAATACTTATCATCAACATATTCATCTGCTAACCCCCCTAAAAGATGCCCCATCTCATGCAGCACTACTAATTTATTGTCAGCTGTATTTATCTTTTCCATATTTGACACAGCGCTGGACCTTACAGGATTTAACAAATCTTTTACTTTGTTTCTGTCCACCAATATTATAATATAATCATTCGGGCAGTAAGAAGCTAATTTTTTTACAGAAAATTCATCGCATTTTATCCAGCTTCCGACTTCACAGTCAAGGTCCTCCAATCTGTCTACCCTATAAAAGTTTATCTTGTCTTTGTTTGACTTAAAAGGTTCAGTAGTTAGAAATGTTTGTATATTGCTGTTAACATCCTCTATGAAACTGTCCCATTGAGTATATCCATAACCCAAGAAGACAATGTCTACTGACTTGTTCGGATTAGAATTATAAAGCACAGAAACGCAATCAACCTCTTTCTCAGCAGGTTTGAATGTGCTTATTTGCGCCTTTGTTCCTTTGCTGGTAAGGCTCATCTTTACAACACCGCCTACTGTCTTTAGGCAAATTGGATTTTCATTAGGGCCAAGCTCAAACTTTTCAACCTCTATTGGCGTCAATTTATCAAAAGGCTCAAAAAAAACATTTTTCGTAGGATATTTATTTATCTCATAATTAAGGTTGCAGTTAACTAATGGGGAGATGTTCTTAGACTTATCAACAAAGCATAGTGTTTCTATCCCTAAGGGCACAGCAATGCTCTTCTCATCCACTGATCCAAAACTTCTTGTTGCCCCTACCTTAACAACATTCTGCAATGATTCAAAAAAATTTATTGTTTCAAGCTGATCTGATCTTTTTGTCCATTTTATTATCTGAACAGTCCCAAAAACCAGAATCATCACTGCAGCTAGGCCGAACAATGCATTTATGATTGGCCTTGTTGTTAGCTGTGCTTTTTTCATCTAAACAAACTACAAGAATATAACATATATAAATTTATTGAAAATCTTTAGGTTTTCAGGGAATTTATTAGAAATTTCATTCAAAAATTTCAAATAAATTTATTGAAAATCTTAATCGTTTTCCACAACACCTGTAACGCTCCTCAGCATATGCCCTGTTATCTTCAAATCATAGTCTTCCCCTAATTCTAACCTTCCCTTCACTCCTACAATCAAAGGATATGTTCCAATCTGTCTGCAGAATGTTGTATTTCCGTCATAAATCTCTGCAATATTCTTCTTGATCACAGTTCCAGCAGGAACTAGCCGTTGCAGCATTGGCAGATCAATCTTCTGTCTTATCTCATTCCTCCATTTCCAGTAATGCCTTTTATTTTTTTTGATGAATTTATCTCCGCACTCATTATATAATTGAGTCCCTTCAAATATGCTCACCTGCCTTATATTTATCCTCCTCAACAATAAGCCCTCTTCTAATACCTTACTGAACCATTTCATATTCTCTGAATGAGTTTTTTTACTCTCTCCTTTAAGCCCAAATAATATATTGATTCCAGGCAAAAACCTAGGCATCCCACTACTTCCTCTTTCAGCGCCATATTTATTCAAAACTTTAATAGCTTCAAATGCCTGCTCAGCAGTGCAGTTAAGATTATTCTCTTCCATAACAACAGGATCAAAACTCTCCACACCAAAAGCAGCTATATTACCTTCTGTGCAATACCTCACAATCGCCTCAGTTATTTCCTTGCCTTTATCAGAAACAACACTAGCCGGATTCACATTATCTATATGCAGAACCTCAATGCCAGAAAATGTTTTTCTTATATCTTTAAGCAGCTCAACAACCTTGGGATATAAATAAAAGTCAGACTGCTTCCCTAATCTAAAATTCTTACATCCTAATTCATAGAATGCCTTAATCTCTCTCAATATATCTTCTTTCTCCCTAAACTCCAGCTTATTCTTCAATGGCTCTGTGCAAAAACTGCAGCCTTTATTGCGAGAACACCCATGCCCTGTCTCAATCTCAATTATCCTATTTCTAGAAATTTGTTTAACAATCTCTGCCCCTTTAATAGCATGCCCCTTTATCTCACTATATTTAAAATTAAAATCCTTAACCTTATCGAATACCTTCAAATCATTCCTTTCAAAAAATTTTCCACCCTCAAGTTGAGTTCCAAACACAACAGGTCCAGTTAATACTTTCTCGCAATTCATATCTTTAATCAATTCAGAAACCTCTTCAATAGTTCCAGGCAAAGCAGAAAGATACTTCCCAGGGGTATGCACGCCTAATATCACAATCAGTTTAGTAGTCCCGTCAAGTATCTCTTTAATTCGCAATATATTCCTAGTCAGATTATATATTTTTATATTTGTCTTATGGCTGACTTCTTTCTTCCCATCATTAAGATGATAATATTTAAGAAATCTCAAATCATCTATAGTGATATAATTAACCTTGCCAAAAAATCCTGCTATATACCTAGGATAAGTTCCTAAATAAGGCGGAACTCCTAAACCAGCAGGCTCATCTGTGTAACAGTCAAGTATTGTTATCATATATCTAACAGAATTACTTTACTTTATAAAAAGCTTGACATCTTTCAATAAATTTTAAATACTATCCCTCTATATGCTTAGGTAATGGTATACCCTATAGGTAAAATCTTCAGGCATATCTTTACATTCCCTGTAAAAGAGATTAAAGGGCTAGACAATTTGCCGAAAGATTCTGCTTTTGTTGTTGCTTCTAACCATCATAGCTTTATAGACCCCCTTATTTTGGCTTCTATATTAACAAAACCTCTTAAGGCTAAAAAGATATATTTTATATCAGCTATGCTTTTGTTTTTTGATGTGTTGACCAACTTTATTTTCAGCGAATTTGGCGGCAGTATTCGTCTAAAGAAAAGTATCCATGGCGGATTCCTTAAATCAGCAATGAAAAGACTAAGAAAGGGCAATATAGTATGCATATTCCCAGAAGGAGTCCCAAACAAAAGATCATCTATAAGGAAAGGCAAAACAGGAGTTGCAAGATTAGTTCTTAAATCCAGAGTTCCTGTAGTTCCTATAGGTATAAAAGGCACTCTTAAGGTATGGTCCCGCCTTAAATGGTTTCCAAGACCCGGAAAAAAAGTAATAATCACTATTGGAAAGCCAATCTATTTCAAAGAATATTATCCTCAGGATGAAAATTATCATATACTAAAAAAAGTAACTAAGGCTATAATGAAAGAGATTGCATCATTAATCGGTCAGAAATACAGATTTTAAGTTATTCTTTGAAAAACTTCCTCATTTTTATGAAATAATATTTTTTAAGGTTAGCATTCTCATCATATTACCCACTCATTTTATCAATAAAATTTAATATCTCAATTACCCCTCCTGTAAATCCTTTTTTTGATTGGATTACCTTTCCGCTAAAAAGTTGATTGATATCTTTAATATTCTCTATTTTTTTGCCCTTTACTCTTAAATAATCCAATAATTCAACAGGGGAATTGATGGGTATAAACGCCTGATTGCAGTCAGTAAGTAAATGTGAATCATTAAGAGAATCTGCTACGCCTATAGTTTTCCTTCCGCCGGCAATATAATTTATTCCGGTTGCCTTATTATATCCTTTAGGTATGATATCAACTGCAACACTGGAATATGTTGCAAACACATCATTTTCAAATCCCAGCTCCTTAATCTTTGAATCTACAATAGGATGAAAATCTCTTGGGACATTTGAATCATAAGGGTCTTTTGTAAAAAGGCTGATAGTTGAAAGCCTCCTGGCAAAATAAGCTAACTCCTTAAATTTTTGTTTTTTTAATTCTTCTTCTAATTCTTTTATAATTTTTATTTCATTAGGTTTAGAAATTACTTTTTCTTCTTTTCCATCACTGATTACACATCCAGTTTCTAATACAAATCCATCAAAAAGATCGAATATTTCTTTAGGTACGTGTTTTTTTACAAAAGTCAGGTCATTCCCAGTGCAGGTTAACACCTCTGAGTTTGCCTTTACTCTCTCAATACTATCTTTTAATTCACCTATTAGATTTTGTTTGATCTCCCAATCCCTGTCTAATAGAGTTCCATGCAGGTCAATTCCAATCACATAATCTTTATTCATCTTAAAAATCCATTTCTTTAAACAATTCCTTATTTCCAGCTATATAATCAAATCCAGACCAAACAGTTACGATAGTTACAGCCAGCATTATAAAATAAGAAATAACATTCAAAGGGATTACAGGGTATAATTCACTCAATACAACCAGCAAGAGTATGCTGATAATTCCGATTGCCTGTACAACTGCCTTTATCTTGCCGCTTGTTCTAGCGTGGAGTATAATTTTATGTGACGCAGCTAATGTTCTCAAAGTAGATACAATAGTATCCCTAAACACCAATAACACTGCCATCCATACAGGGATTAAATGAATATTATTTATGCTCCAGACTGGAGAGATAAACAAACCAGATTGGGTGTTATAGGCAGCAAAACATACAAATATAGTTAACCTGGATATGCTGTCTGCAAGAGGATCAACCAACTTACCAAATTTAGTAATTTTTCTGCTGGAACGTGCAATTATCCCATCAAAAAGATCAGTAAGTTCTATCAAAATAGCTATGATCAGGGCTATTATCTTAGCAGATAAGCTATCTATAAAAAATACAATTACAAAAAGAGGCGCCAACAAAATCCTGGCTAATGTAATCTTATTAGGAATATTCATAACAACAAGGTTTTATCCATTCTATTTAAAGTTTTTTACTCCCCTTCAGAACCTTATTCCACTCTTCTACCATCTTTTTATCCTTATCTACAAGGACAACTTCCTCTAAACTGTTTTCATCAAAATTGACAATCACTTCAATCATAGCTTCTGCAGCCTTGTCAAAAGGAACTCCTCCGACACCAGTTCCCATCCCTGGAATAGCAATCCTCCGAAGCCCATTCTCCTCAGCGCATTCAAGCGCAGCTCGTACAGCTTCAGTAACATTCCCTATATCAATCAGTGAAGCAGGCTGCTCCATTGTAGGCGCATGTATCACGTGTTTGCATCTTAATCTTCCAGCAGAAGTGATCACAGCACTCCCTATAGGTATAGGCGCGCAACTAACAGCTTCCATCTCAATCTCCTGCCCGCCAGCTCTTTTGATAGCTCCAGCCACTCCTCCCCCCATATAACCATAACTATTAGCCGCATTGACAATAGCCTCAATCTCCAAAGAAGTTATATCTCCTTGAATTATTGTTATCTTCATATCAATAACTAAACTTTTGCGTTTTTCCTCTGTAAGCACCCCCTAACTTCTGAACTATATTCTCAAGAAGCGAAAAGCTTATATAGTTAAGGATATCCATAGATATCCTATGAGGAAGATTGAATTAAAAA
>Ga0180007_10005758_pt1 | contig 12362 bp, 14 predicted proteins | sample MM_PC_MetaG_FD_121122 | JGI IMG/M metagenome (GOLD analysis project Ga0180007, IMG submission 121122) | Groundwater microbial communities from the Aspo Hard Rock Laboratory (HRL) deep subsurface site, Sweden - MM_PC_MetaG | ecosystem: Environmental > Aquatic > Deep subsurface > Groundwater...
TCCTCCCAGTCAAATTATCGATGTATATTTCCTACCTATATATTTTGACCGAGCATATACCACCAGTCAGATTTCTTTGCAAATCCTATCGATTTTATTGGATGTTTTTCGAAGTGATTAACAGTTTTTCCATCAAACCAAAACTTCTGTTACCACCCACCAGGATCACCGGCACGTTTAAATGATTTTTAAACAAAGCGGCAAATGAACGAAAATATGCCTCCTCTTTTTCATTTTTTATCCCTTTGGTGACCACATGGCACCATCGTTCTGCGCTGGTGCCGCCGTATTCATCGGTTCGTTCATTGGCATGGGGAGAAATAAAATTGCTGACCAGATAGCCGTGGGCGCCATGAAGCTGCACCGCATCAAAACCGCCATCTATTACACGCTTATGTCCGGCAAATGTTTATAATGCTCGACCAGAGAAGTGCTTACGATTAAACCGACGTCACTTTCCGCGTATTTGGTATACAAATCGTGCAGCGCCTGGGTTGGTTTGCCGTCAAATGTTCCCAGCCCTTCAAATGTTGCAGATCGAACAAACCTGTTCCTGATCGCCATATTACCGATAGAGATGGAATCAAAAAGTATGGCCATTTTCGTTATCCTTTAGACACAATCCACCCTAACGGGGGATACGCATTGCCTGTCTATTTGATGATGCATTTGCCAGATTACCCGACTAAAAACTAAAAGACATTTTAGCGGCATACAGCATCCATTCATTGTAAATATGACCGTCGTTATCCGGATAAACGCCGAATTTGCCGTTCATCAGATGCGCTTCCAGCTTAAAAAGCCAGTAAGGGTTGATATCAAATCGGAAAGACAGACAGTGTTCCTTCAGTTTTTTCTGATCATCATCTGTATCAGGTTGAAGTTGAAATCTGGAATAATAATAGCCTGTTTCCAACCAATCCGTAAACCGGTAAGACAATTTGACATAAAACGATTCTCGTGTGTCCACATCTGCCTTCTGGAGAAATGCACCGCTAGTCCCATGATAAACATCTGAATCCTCTGTATGCCTGTATGTTTCAGCCGCAAAAACCCAGTTATTCCAGATGTATTCTCCGAAGAAAACAAGATAGTCAGCATTGTGAGCTTTAAAAGTGATGGGCACGTCTATCATCACATCTCCAATACGTGTTGGTTTTATCGCGTCAAACCCATAATCGAAACTGTCATAGGTCATACCGAAACTGAGGCCGTCAACAGGTGTCATCCATTGAAAATGAATGCCGTATAGTCTTTCCCCTACTACTATATCTGATATCTCAGAAAATCCATTTGCTGACTTGAGGAATTTGGCACTGCCAGTTTCCGGTGAGGTTTGAGTTCCACTTGTCCCGATCTGATATTTCAATGATCCAGCAGGGCCCAAAGGCACATTACCGAAAATCCCTATTCCTTTCGATGTATTGAGCGTATCCCTCAGCAATTCAATATAGTTACTGGTTGGCAAAAAGATAGCCGTCCTTAGAGAATCGTAATCCCGTGTGTCATTATAAAGCCCGAAATGTGTTTTTAGGAGTCCTGCCCTGAATCCCAACCAGTTCTGATAATGATATTCTGCAAAAGCCCAATTAACGACAATATTGTCATTTCCCACATCACCCAGATCCATTGCAAAAAACTGGCACCCGATCTTGAGGCTGCTGGTTGGATAGGCGGTAAAGTTAATCCCCATTTCATTAAACTCAAAACTGCCGTCATCGGTTTCCGCAAGAAAGTTGTTTTGATTTGTCGTCAGGTATCCTTGTGAAATGAATCCGTGGATCTCCACTTCCTCTGCAAGGACTGTCTGATGGTTTCCCATTAAACATATTATCAAACCTGCAAGTATGATTAAGTAGTGATTCCTCATTGATATCCCCCTCCCTTATTCAATGCTGATTTTTTTCACATCATCTGGCAGGCTGGTATCTGCCGGGATATAACCAATGGCGCTTTTTGTGGTTGCCACATATTGGATCAGGTCGTCAATACTATCAACCCTTTTGGACCGGGCGCCCTTGCCGGTAAACAGATTTCGTCGCCACACGTTCTCAAACTGGGTTGGTGTACGTTTAATATATTGTTTAATGAACGCCTTGTGAATCGTTTCATCTCGCAATAAAACAACGATAATGCCCTCATTTGCTTCCCAGTTGATGGTGTCTCCCAGAAAAATTTTTTTAATGGCTTCTGCTGTAAGATGATCTGTCGGCACATCTTTATTTGCGATAATAGCAATTGGCACTTCTGCTGAAACATCGAAGGCAATAAAAAGCATGATCGCCAAACAGAAGAGAAGAACATATCCTTTGGATTTCCGCACAATTATCATGTTTACCTCCATGATGCCATTTATAAAATGATTTCTATATCCACGGCATTCAGATCCGGCATGGCCCGTGTCTTGAGTTGCCTGTGCCATCTCATCTTCCGATAATATATCGATAAGGGTCAATTTCTTCTCTTAACAAATGTAACTCTTCCGATGTGGGAGGGGTTGTTTCATTAATTTTTCCTGCCTTCAGGAGCTCAAACCCGCAATTTTCCTGAATTTTATCAAAAGTATTCCCGGGATGGATTGAAATGACTCTCATTCTTTTGGATTCAGGCTCAAAATCCATGATGGCCATGTCTGTGATTATTTTATATGGCCCTGTGCCTTCCGGCAGACCGGATTTCATCCGTGAATCGTAGCCCGAAAGCCATCCGGGAGTTGTCAGAAAGTCAAGTTTCTCCACAAACCGTTTGGTGTTCTGCGGCGTCATGACCATCATTTTCCAGCAGAATGAGGCAAAGTCGTTTGCGCCTCCGCTTCCCGGAAACCTGACTTTCGGTTTCTTGTGATCGCCTATGACGGTGGAATTCAAATTACCGTACATGTCGATCTGGGCTCCGCCCAGGAACGTGTAATCCACAAAACCCCTTGAGCAGGCTTCCATGGTGTCTCCCATGCTTCCGGCCATGGCAGCCTTATAAAACGTCCTTGAGTCCCCGACCGATATCGGCATCTCGGGAAGCTGCGGGCTGATGCCGCCGGCTTCGAACATGATCACCAGTTCAGGGGAGGCGGTTTTCTGGGCAAGCATGGCTGCCGCGCATGGTGCACCTGTTCCCACACCTACGGTGGCCCCGTTGTCAAGTTCCCTTGCAGCAATTGATATCATCAATTCCATTGTGTTGTAATCTGTCATGATCAGACCTCCCTTGCCAGCAACAATTCTTTGGCTCTTAGCTCCCGCATTTTCGCTGAGCCACCATTAACGGCAATGTAGTCCTCGTGGTCCTCGCAGCCGTAAATATTTTTCTGCAGAAATTTCTTGAATGCATCCGGATCTTTCTCAACCGTGAGCCATTCCTTCAGATGCTCTTCATCTGAGAAGTATTCGTAGGGCATGGTTCCCGGATAGGCACCATAGGGCACCTCACATACCGCATCCACGAGAAAATAAGGGATACGGGTAGAAGACGGATCTCTCGTTATATCCTCATGGCTGATCAGTTTTTCAGTGGTGATAATCAACCGTTTGGACGCATTGGCCAGATCGAGGTCAGATACGGCGATACCTTTAAACCTGGCATTCCCGTAGACATCGCATTCATGAACATGAATGACGGATACATCCGGATAGAGCGCCGGCATCAATACAATTTTTCTACCCGTATAGGGGCATTCAACGACTTTCGCGGCACTTTTTTTAAAGGTATCGGTGCCCATGACGTTTCGGGTCACCGTAAACGGCACAGCCATGGCAGCAGCCTTCAATCGTGCGGTCAGACTGTGTAGTTCGTCCATTCGGTCACTTCCACCTTGCCGCTTTCCACATATTTTCTGGAGCAGGATGAAAGTCCGCGTGCCTCAAGACCGACCACATAGGCGACGTCCAATCTGTCGTACACTTCTCCGGCACTCAATATTTCCATGTCGTGGGTTGCGGTATGACCGGCAAACCCCATATTTTTTCTACCCTGCCTGACGATTTCATGGCAGGCGGCAACAGGTGTCCGGTTGGCGCCAAATCCACCTATGGCCAGATAATCGCCATCATGAACGAATTTTGCAATGGCGTCTTTAAGCGTCATAACCTTATTGGTCATTTTCCGGTTTTTAGTTCTGAAAAATTGTCTGGCCTTATCCGGATCTGGATCGCTGAATAAAATCCCCTGGCCTTCTTCAACAATGTTCAAATTTTCCTCCTATGACTTCAGTTTTCAATCTTTTTTTCTAGTACCCATCATCTTTTTGGCTTCATTCGTATTCAGATATCTCCTATACAATCCCAGATAAAAGAGACATCATATTATCTGCGATATTATTTATCGTCTTCTCGCTGATAAGCGGTTCAGTATAACAAAAACATAAAAATATTTGGTTTTCGATGGAGGCAACGTGAAGAAGCGTCAGCCAGTCCCCCAATTGGCGGCCGGTACTTAAGTTTAATATTCTGATGTGAAATGGCCCTAGTTTTTTCGGAAGATCGACACGGCCGATATTGGTAACCCCAATGCCGTAATGAAAAATGTTTTTGAATATTCCCTTTTCAAGATTTGAAAATAGTTTTATGGTGAATGGTTTTGAAAATTTAACCGGCATATGGCCCCCTTGTTCAATACCCGAATGAATCTGATTTCTGAAAGATCTGGAAACTTCCCAAAGAGATGTGTGATTTTCAAAACAAAGTGTGCTTTCAATAAAATCGACAAAACAACCAATTCTGCCATCTTCTATGGCAGGTTCACAGCGTGGCCTCACTGAGACGGGCGTTAACACCAATTGTTTTTTAAGGTGTTTGCCGTTTTGATTGATGACCAGATAGGTAGCCTTGGATAATGTCGCTGTTAAAAGACCTGTAATCGTTGTGTTGTTTTCGTGACACTTTTGAATGAGCGTTTTGGCGAGATTTTCATTAATCTCACGGTAGCAGTTTCTATGTTTTCTCTGTTCAAGGGGGACGATGTTTTCATAGCGATCAAGATGTTTGTATAATTTTATATATTTGAATGTTGAGCCAATCATTTTAATCTGCCTTTTTGTTTGATGCAGAAAAGTATGACCGCAGAATTTCATGCCGGCTTTGTAGTAGGGTCAGTGCATTTTTGATGATAGATATGGTAAGAGGACCTTCCACCTGAACGATGCCTGATAATAGGGTTGCTCCATTTGCATGATCGTGGCAGAATTTTGAATACGTTTCGGTCAAACCCAATTTTCTTGGTGGCATACTTTTCCCTTATCAAAAACAGTATAAAATCCGTTTCATCTCATGGCAGAACGGATTTGGTTACACGAGCGGCTGCAACATAATTACCGGACTCATCCTTAATAAATACTTCAACAAAAACCAGACGTTTGCCAGCCTTAAGTACCTTTCCTTCAATTGTGAGAGTGCCTGAAGAAACGCCTTGCATAACAGAAGAATTAAAATCATTGGCCACGGTAAACCGGCAATCATCAATCATGCTCAAAGCAGCGAGAGAAGCTGCCACAGAACATAATGCATTGAGTACTCCCCCGTGTACCGTACCCGCTGGATTAAGAATACTTTTATGAACCAAAAAAGAAAGGAGACAATAACCATCCGCACAGCTTTTTACTTCAAATCCGAGAAACCTGAAAAAAGTATCCTTATTGTAGATTTTGATGATCTGTTGCATTTTGGAATCGATCATAATTCTTTTTTGTCCTGTCTCTAAAATAAAAAAAATTGTTTTTAAGGCATTTTTTTACCAATTTGAACAGCTAACCCATACCACTGTTTCCTGGAGATCAGCTTGGTTAAGTAGTAATTCATCCGATTTCCAACCCCGGGTATTGAAATGACGGTATCCTTTTTTTTTAAGTCACGTAAAGAGATGTCCACCACCTCTTCCGGCGTCATCCATCGCTGCAGCCAATTATTCTTAATTGTATGCATGTCATATCCGAGATTTCTGCTGAGATCCGTCCGTGTAAAACCGGGGAACAATGACTGGACCTTAATGTTATATTGTTTGAGCTGCAAATGAAGACTCTCGGAAAAATTTTTCAGGAAAATTTTAGACCCGCTATATACAGCATTTTCAGCAAGTGGCGTAAATGCTCCCATGGAAGAGACATTGATAATGATACCGCTTTTGTTGCGGATCATGATGGGAACCGCTGCATGGATAAGTCGCATCGAGGTTTCGATCTGAACACGCAGCATATTGAGTTGAAGTTCAATCTCCTCTTTTAAAAAGGGTTTTTTCGAAGTGAACCCTGCGTTGTTGATCAATACGTGAAGTGTTTCTATCCCCCTTATCTTTTCCACTAAAGTTTGGCTCTGCTCAGGGTCGGATAATTCAAGAATGAAAACATCTACAGCAATACCGTACCTGTGCTGAAGATTTTCGGCAAATGTTTGGATTTTTTCTCTTCTCCTACCGGTGAGGATCAGGTCGTATCCCCTGACGGCAAACCGGGTAGCATATTCAGCCCCGATTCCACTTGTTGCTCCAGTAATAACAGCGATTTTTTTTGAATGATTTCCCATAAAAATTTTCATTGCTTTCAAGGATTAATGATCGTTAGTCAATCCCGCGGATAACGATGACCGGAATGTTCACGGTGTTCATTTTAACCAGAATCGGATAGTCACCGGCTCTCTCTTTTGCGCGTTTAAAAATTTCGGCTACAATCCGATATGTATTTTCGGTTGAACCGCCCCATCGATCGTTTCTTCTGTTTGAATAGGAAGATAAAAACTGAGCCAGTAAATACCCGTGGGCCAGATGAAGCTGCACGCCATCAAATCCGGCCTGTTTTGCTCTGACAATGGCAGATACGAAATTATTTATAATTTGGTCATCTTGACACTCAGCCTCTATGAAATGCCGGGAAAAAGTTCAAGCGCATTGATTTCTTCAATACCATTCAATTCCTTGCTGTTAAAACAAGGAAGTAATGGGAGTTCTGCAACCTGAAGAAGGGCCGCCGGTGTGGTGCAGAACGGCCAGTCTGTCCCAAAAAGAATGTGAGAATTCTTGACCAGGGATGACAGCGCATTCATTGCATAAGGAGACGTACTCAGCGCTGTATCGTAGTATAATCTTCTCAAATACGTCACGACACCCAGCGGCATATTCGCCGCCTTTTCAGGAAAAACATTCATCAAGGAAAGCCGCCATGCGATATAGGGTATCGTTCCACCTGCATGAGAGAGTATCCATTTAATGTCCGGATATCGATGCAGCGTACCGGTAATAAGCATATTCACTATAGCTCTTGTCGTATCAATCGGTGCTTCTAAGAAAAATTCTTCCAGGTCGATTCCCAAAGCCTGACGCGTCCCCGGCGGTGGTGAAGGATGCAAAAACACAACTGCCTTTCTTCGATTGAGCTCCTGCATCAATTCTTCAAACACGGGATCACCCATAAATGTTCCAAAGTAATTGGCAAAAAGACCGACACCATCGGCGTTAAGGGTATCCAGCGCGTATGCCATTTCGGATAAAGATTCATCTATAACCGGCATAGGGAGCGTTGCAAAAAAACCAAATCGTCCGGGATAATCTGTTACCATCCGGGCAGCGAGTTCATTGCAGGTTCTTGCAAGATTGGCGGCAAAATGAATTCTTTCCGTTTCACTGGAAAAAATCCCGTCATGGAAATACACACCCGGTGTGGTCAGAGATGTGATGGCGGTTTGAATATTTAATGCGTCCATAACATCGATCGACGCATTTGGTGTCCATTCAGGAAATGCCTTTCCCATGGAGTCATTGATGCCGATGCTATAAAGAGCGTCTACGTAATCAGCAGGAACGATATGATGATGGACATCGATGCGATAATTGGTTGTGGAGCATCCGGTATGTACCGCAGAAAACGCGGAAAGTGCGGATGCCGCCATGATGGTCTTACCTGACAGTTTTATAAATTCCCTTCTATCCATAATTCCCCGTCTTTTTTCAGAGCGTTTCCATTCCCGCATGTACCATATTTGACTTAACGTATTTTTTTTGATTATAAACATTCGTCCTCACAATAAGGTTTTGGTCCGTGATTGCGGGAACTTGTTTTTCTTTGCCCCATATAAAATCTTCAGGCAAGAAATGCGTATTCACCTCATATATGTGTATACCTTTCTTCAGTAATTTCACCATATTCCCAAAATATAGCCCTGCTTCTGTCTTCTTTTCTGATTTATTTATATATAAAATCTGGCTCATAAAATGTGCCCATTTCTCGGGGAATTTAATGGTTCGATAAATACTTGCACCGAATCCGCTAAATACATCCCAATTGCCGGGAATCGTACCGACAATTGCTTCCCTATCCGGGCCGTTATCAAGGATGGTGCCTTCCTGATGGTCATTATGATAAAATTTAACCGGAAAAATATCAGGGTTTACAATTAAGGTTCCACGCATATCGAGACGTGATAATACCAAATCAAAATCAAAGGGAATATTCATCCGTATTTTATGATTAATATTATTGGGATAGAAATTGAGCGTCGAACCGCCCTTACCCCCAATTTTAAATATGCCGAAACTCGCCTTCCCCTCAGAACACATCATTGTCCGTATTGGCCCCTTCTTGAAAGCCAACATTTTTCCCTTGATCATGTCGTAAAAATCAACTTCACCTTTCAGACCTATCATTTTAAGCTCAAGCTCCGCAGGAACAAAATTTCGAACGACCAGATTTTTGGTAAGCGTTCCACTTGTGTTTACAGCTTTCAAGTCATCATAATACCCCATTTCTGCATATTGCGAATAATGATAACGCAAAGATGTTACATTTACCCGGTCATCCGTGATATCAAAATTTACATAGCGGAAATGATTTACAGGTATTTCTGAATTGACCAGAATATAGGCATAAACTGCATGTGAAGAATCCGTTGAATCTCCCGCTGAAATCTCGATAACTTTCTCTGCCTTAAATTCAATATTCCCACTCGCTCTCTCCCCCAAATCCCAGGCCATAACAATCAGCTCGTCATCCGCATCCAGTTTTCCCTGATCACTGTCAATAACCTGATATCCGGATTTATGTCCAGCCTTGCTTGTCCATTCAAAAACGTATTGTCCATCCCTCATTTCATCGACCTGAAAAGGTATGGCAGACGGTTCCCCATTCCGGATTGTCACCACATTGAGTCTTTTGATATCGATACCCAACAGGGGGCACAAGCCACTTCCTTTCAGGGTCATGACTTCTTCCAAAGGGAATTTTGTTTGCGGATCACCTGCCAGCGCCGGAATAATCAGGAAATGATAAACAACGAGAAATAGAATGAGACCGTTTTTTACCGACCATATTTTTTTGATGCCATTCATTGTATTTTTCTGAAAAAATTCACTTTTAATTTGATCAACACCATCAATTGATTGTTGCATATCGGCGGGATTCTGTAAGTCCCCTGTCATGATTTCAACCGACCCTTCAGCGCGCAAGGCAGAAGCCTGAGCTTTGTTCTTTACAAAGGCCCGGACATTATGCCCTCGCGATACAAGCCTGCGTAAAAGCGAATGTCCGACTATTCCGGCAGCACTCGTTACAAGTATCATTTCAAAACGTCTCCTTAATTGATTATTATTGACTAAAGTATTTCTGAATTTTTCCGGTTGCCGGTGGTGAAAATTTTCATCTCTTCTGCCTGCCTGATCAAATCGTCTCTGAAATCCGGATGGGCAATTGCGATCAAAGCTTCTGCCCGCTCCCAGGCTGTCTTCCCTTTGAGCATAGCGATCCCATATTCGGTCACCACATGGTGAACCACGGTTCTGGGTAGCGTCACAATGGTTCCCGGCTCAAGAACCGGTCGTATGTTTGAATGAATTTTTCCTTCCTTGTCCGTTTGTGTGGATTTCATGCAGACAAACGATTTGCCGCCTTTGGACTGGTAGGAACCAAAATGGAAATCAAACTGGCCGCCGGTGCCGGATATCTGGCGTAGCCCTGCGGATTCGGAAGATACCTGGCCGAAGAGGTCCACCCCCAGGCAGCCGTTAATGGAAATCGCCTGGTCATTTAAGGCAATCCGGCCGGGATCATTGGTATAACTGACCGGATAACTGGCGCACAAGGGATTGTTATCTAGAAAATCGTAGAGTTTCCGGCTGCCGATGGCAAACGTATAAACCATTTTACCTTTGTCCAGGGTCTTTTTCAGATTGGAGATCTTCCCTGCCTCATACAGATCGAGATAGGCGTCCACCATCATTTCCGTGTGCACCCCCAAATCCTTCAGATCGGTCTCTGCGATCAGCGTGCCTAAGGCATTGGGCATGCCGCCGATACCTAACTGAATACAGGCGCCATCCCTGATTTCCTTGATGATGTGACCGGCAATGCGCCTGTCAGTTTCCGTGGGTGCTGCCGAGGGCATGTCCAAAAGCGCCTCATTATCGGATTCCACAATATAATCCACATCTGAAATATGAACCGATTCATGGAGCCCACCCAGACACCGAGGCATGTTTTCATTTACTTCCACGATGCGTATTTTGGCATTGGGGATCATCTCATTCTGGCAGTCGTTACAGACGCCATAGTTAAAAAATCCGTTTTTATCCATGGGTGTTGTCCGGATGAAACATACATCCGTGTGGTGATGGCGCGTGCTGAACCCCGGAACTTCATGATAAAGCGCGGGAATATGACTGATAATGCCGTTCGCATTCAGCCCACGATCCGCAAGCGTCAGGAACATCGAGTTATAGATGAAACTTTTCTGGTCAGGATCGGCCATGACAATGGCCGAGAAGTTGGGGAATCCCGAACATCGAATATTGACATTCTGGACTTCTCCCACGCGTTTGCTCAGGGCCGTGTCCATATAAACCGGTGAAGAAAGCATGTGGCCGTAATCGATCCAGTCTCCGGATTTGATCATATCCACGGCTTTTTCAGCTGAAACCTTTTTTTTTCTATACTGCTGTAACAGAGACATATTGTTCGTTTATCCTCGCGTATTTTTACTTTTGTTGAATGGGTCATGGAAAAAGCTCTTTTCTCTGCTTTTTCAGATATGTTGTTTTTTCCTGGGCAATGGCGTTTAGAAGGGTTCCGCCTTTCAGGATTGCAGGATCAGCCGTAAGGATTCTCTCAACCAGGTGATCGAAAAGAACAGGGTCTTTCTTGGCCGTTGCCAGCAGTTTGGCCTTGAAGTAATCGACCATCAGGAGATTCCCGTCCGAAACATTACTTGCCTTTTCAAACGCTTTTTCCGCATTTTCGATTCCCCCTTCCGGATCGAATACTGGCGGGATAAACGCTTTATAACCGGCAACCAGAAGCTGGCCAAAACCGAAAAAATACTCCGGATCGAGCGTATTCACCCGTTTCACCAGCGCCATCACATCCGCAATATCGATGGTGGCGGACATGTCTCCTAACTGCATCGATCGCACGAACAGGCTCAAGACCATATTGGTCCCTGTATAAAACAGGGCTTCTATATCATCCTCATCCGCATAGTCCACAAGACGCTTGACATCCTTCTTAAAGTCAAACTTCTCCCCTTTCTCTTTTTTCATTTCTGAAATCGATTGTAGGGGCTGTGAAAACCGAAATCCCTGATCCAGATATTTCTTCACCTTCCTGTTCTGTTTCAGAGCCCGGATGCCGTATTCTTTTCCGATATTATAAAGAACCACCGCATACTCGGGATCTTCGTCCTCCACCAGAAGACCGTATGTCATATAGAGCGTAGAACAGGTCACCAGCATTTTATAACTTGTTGGCGCCATGCCGTCCGTCACCTGGGTCACCATAAAGACCTGTCCGGGAATGCCTTCTTTGGCCAGACGCGCGCTCGGCATGTTGTATGATGCGGTGACCAGGTCATCGACTGACGCATTGGCGCCCATGTCTATCATCTTGCCCCGGAGAGCCGTACATCCGGAAAGACCGGCAATTAAAATCGATAAAATAATCAATGAAACACCATGTCTGATACCCATAAAGCGATTCGTCATTTTGACTCTCCTTATATTAGTATTAATAGACTCCCTTTTAAATCACGATTAAAGGCGGCCGTTTTCCCATGCAATCAATCAAAAACAGGCTCAGTTCAGGCCAATACGTAATGACCACCAGCGTCATCAAAAGAAGGACGAAAAAGGGAATCGTGGCCCTGAATACATCCACCACCGGCCTGTTGAACCGGATGCTTGCAATGAACAAGTCCAGGCCGATGGGCGGGGTCAGAAAACCGATGGTCAGATTGGACAGAAAAATGACTCCCAGATGCACCTGATCGATCCCGTAACTTTTGGCAATCGGCAGGATAAGCGGCACCACCACAAGAATGGCGGTAAACAGATCCATCATGCATCCCACAATGAGCAGGAATATATTCAAGGCAAACAAGAAACTATATTTGTTCGTAAAA
>Ga0180007_10005759_pt1 | contig 12360 bp, 9 predicted proteins | sample MM_PC_MetaG_FD_121122 | JGI IMG/M metagenome (GOLD analysis project Ga0180007, IMG submission 121122) | Groundwater microbial communities from the Aspo Hard Rock Laboratory (HRL) deep subsurface site, Sweden - MM_PC_MetaG | ecosystem: Environmental > Aquatic > Deep subsurface > Groundwater...
CAGCTCCTGAATGTGTAGTACCGGTCTGCGGACCAGACAGTCGGCAGGACCGGGACTCCGCACTTGCCGGCAAGCAGGACGGCGCCTGCCTGCGCCACCCGCGCCGGCCCCTGGGAACCGTCAGTGACTATCGCCCCGTTCTTCCCCTTCTTCACCCACCTGATCATCTCCCGCAGGGCAGCCGAACCACCCTTGCCCTCGCCCCTGGAACCGCGCACGGCTACGGAGCCGAGGCTCTCAAGCAGCCTGGCGACATACTCGCCGTCACGGCTGGCGCTGACCATGGCCACAAACGATTCCGTCCGCATCAGATAGAGGATATAGTAGACGCTGTAATGCCAGATGGCGCCGATATACGGGCCGGAAGCCCGACATCGTTCCCTGTGCTCAAAGCCGTGCTGTTCAATACGACAGGTACGGAACAGGAGACCTGTCAGCACCCTGAAAAAAACAGGCACCAGAAAAAGCGATATTCTATACAACAGACCGTTCTTCATATTCAAATTAAGAATTATTAGTTGATTGGTGGATTAGTTGATTCGTTTACTTATTAACCAATCAGCCAGTTAACTAATTTCCTGTCTCTCGTTGTGGTTCACATCAATGTCAATTCCAGTTCCCTGAGGTCCCTGATCAGGTCCCTGAGTTCCGCTGCCCGCTCAAAGGCGAGCTTTTTGGCAGCCCCCTTCATTTCTTTCTCAAGCTTCTTAATATCCCTGCGCAAATCCTGCAAGCTGTGATACTCGATCTCCTCTTCGGCAGCCTCAACGGCAACGGTTACATAGTCCTGCTCATAAACCGTCTGCAGGAGATCCTTGATGCTGCTCCTGATACTTTCCGGTGTTATGCCGTTTTCCGCGTTATAGCGTGCCTGGAGCGCACGCCGCCGTTCAGTCTCTTCAATTGTCCGCTGCATGGAGGCGGTAACGGTGTCGGCGTAAAGAATGACCGTGCCGTTGACATTTCTCGCCGCCCGGCCGCAGGTCTGGATCAGCGAACGCTCACTGCGCAGAAAGCCCTCCTTGTCGGCATCGAGGATTGCCACCAGCGAAACCTCGGGTATGTCCAGACCCTCGCGCAGCAGGTTGATGCCGACCAGCACATCAAACTCGCGCCGCCGCAGATCGCGGATGACTTCCATCCGTTCCAGGGTCTTTATATCGGAATGAAGATACCGCACCCTGACCCCGAGATTGCCGTAAAAGGCGGTAAGGTCCTCGGCCATCCTCTTGGTCAGGGTGGTGATAAGCACGGCCTCGCCCTTGTCAATGCGCAGCCTGATCTCATGCAGCAGATCGTCGACCTGGGAGGCGGCCGGCCTGACCTCGATGACCGGATCAATAAGACCGGTGGGCCTGATAATCTGTTCGCTCACCACACCGTGCACCTGTTTCATCTCGAAGTCGCCCGGGGTGGCGGAAACATAAATGACCTGCTGGACGCGCCGTGAAAACTCGTCGAACCTGAGCGGCCGGTTGTCAAGGGCCGAGGGCAGGCGGAAACCGAACTCAACCAGGGTCTCCTTGCGGGAGCGGTCGCCGCGGTACATGCCGTTCAGCTGCGGCACGCCGATATGGCTTTCATCTATAAAAAGCAGAAAGTCGGGCGGGAAATAATCCAGCAGGGTCGGCGGCGGCTCGCCCGGGCGGCGGCCGGTCAGGTGGCGGCTGTAATTCTCGATGCCGTTGCAATAACCCAGCTCCGAGATCATCTCGAGGTCAAACATGGTCCGCTGCTCAATCCGCTGTGCCTCCAGGAGCCTCCCGTGCTTCTCAAAAAAAAGAACCCGCTCCCCGAGTTCCTCTTTTATTGTCCTGATGGCCGCCTGCAGCCTTTCCTTTGAGGTGACAAAATGGCTGGAGGCAAAGACGGTTATCTCTGCGCAGCGGCCCAGGACCTTGCCGCGCAGCGGGTCTATAAAGCTGATCGCCTCAACGGTATCACCGAAAAGCTCGATCCGCACCGCCTGTTCCTCTTCATAGGCGGGAAAAATTTCCAGGACATCGCCCCGGACCCGGAAGGTGCCGCGATGGAACGAGATGTCGTTCCTTTCATAGAGCATGTGCACCAGGCGGCGCTGGATCTCCTCCCGGGGCAGATCCATGCCGGTCCGCAGGAAAAGGGTCATGTCCCGGTACTCCTCGGGCGAGCCGAGACCGTAGATGCACGATACCGAGGCAACGATCAGCACATCACGGCGGGTCAGCAGGGAGCGGGTGGCGGAGTGGCGCATCTTGTCGATGGCGTCATTTATCGATGAATCTTTCTCAATATACGTATCAGATTGTGGGATATACGCCTCGGGCTGATAGTAGTCGTAATAACTGACAAAATACTCCACCGCGTTTTCAGGAAACAGCTCCTTGAACTCGGAAAAAAGCTGGGCAGCCAGGGTCTTGTTCGGGGCGATAACCAGGGTGGGCCGCTGCACATCTTCAACCACTTTCGCCATGGTGAAGGTCTTGCCGGAGCCGGTGACGCCGAGCAGCACCTGTTCAGCCGTGCCGGCACGCACGGCAGCGGCCAGGCTGTCGATGGCCCGGGGTTGATCACCCGCGGGCGCGAAGGATGAATGGATTCTGAACATACGGTCTCAGCCGGCCGACCTATGTGCCGCCCCAGGACACCCGGTTTCTGCCGCTGTTTTTCGCCTGGTAGAGTCTCCGGTCAGCGGCCTTGACGAGTTCTTCCGCGGTTATCTTCGACAACTCGGATGAGGCAACCACGCCGGCGGAGATCGTCACTTCCATCTGCTGACCGTCATAAACGATGGGGCCTTTTTCAACCCGGCTCCGCAGGCGTTCCGCCAGCTGCCGGCCGGACAGGACATCCCCCTGCGAGACGCCGAAGAATTCCTCGCCGCCGTAACGCCCGATCTCATCCTCGGTCCTCTTGCTGGAGGCCATTATCCCGGCAACGGTCTTCAGAACATGATCGCCGGCCTGGTGGCCATGGGTATCGTTGATTGCCTTGAAATGATCCAGGTCAAGAAGCAGAAAGGAAAAATCGTCTATATTGCCGCGGTGCAGCTGGGCGATGCTCACTTCGATAAGCCTCTCCATGACGGACCTGTTCGGCAGCCCGGTCAGGGAATCGAAATAACCGATACTTTCCAGGAGGGCCTTCTGCTCCATCTCCTTGGTTATGTCGGTAAGGCAGCCCAGCGAGATACAGACCTTGTCCCTGGGAAAAGTCCTGATATTCGCCCTGTCCTTGAGCCACACCGTCCTGTTGTCCGGCAGAATAAGCTTGTAAACCGCGTCCACCGTACCGGTCCGCACCACCTCGTCCCTGAGGCCGTCCCGCAGGGTGCTCAACTCCTGGCGGGTCAGGATATCCTCCCTGATTTCGACGTTCATGTCAGGATATGAATAGGTCCGCCGGTCAACAATCCTCTCCCTGAGCGTCGCGGCAACATCCTCGGCTGAACAGTAGAGCAGCCCCGTGAGCTGCCGGCCCGCAAACTCGTACCAGATCACCTTGTCGTCTTCCCGCCAGGCACATAAATAAGGCATGCCCGGCCCGCCCGAACTGTCGTAATCCTGGAATGCGGCGAGAAGCTTCCGCATTCTCTCCTGCAGCGTTTCGCTGAAATTCCCGCGCAGAATACGGCCGGCATAGACATGGCCGGATTTTTCAGAGTCTGCGATTGTCATAGTATCCTTTTCGTATACCCCGGGTGAATCTGACTGACCTTGATACCTGGCAATAATATGGTGAATAAAGGCAAAAGGCAAATGGCAAATGAAATGTGGGGGAATGATGAGGGATGAGGAGTGAGGAGTGACATGCCATCTTTTAAAAAATATAGCCGCTCAGGAAAAAATTCTGTATGTAAAAGCCCATGAAAAAAATACTCCTGCTCACATTTCTATTCATTCTTGCCGTGGCCGGGCCTTCCTTTGCCATGTGCGTAAGCGGCAACTGCCTTGACGGTGAGGGCACCATGACCTGGGCAGACGGCGCGCGCTACGAGGGCCGGTTCCAATACGGGGTGCGGCATGGCTTCGGCACCATGACCGGTCCGGACAGCACCCGGTACGTCGGCGAATACCGGGATGACAAAAAAGACGGTTACGGCGTCCTGATTTTTGCCGACGGCAAGATCTACCGTGGCCAGTTTGCCGAGGGTCTGCCCGATGGCTTCGGCACCTTTACCTTTCCTGACGGCACCGAATACACCGGCCAGTACCGGGCAGGCAACAAGCACGGCCTTGGCAGGCGGACCTACGCCGACGGCACGGTCTATGAGGGCGGCTACCGGGATGACATGAAAGACGGCTACGGCAGGATGATCTTTCAGGAAGGCAAGATGTATGAAGGCCTGTTTGCCGAGGGCCTACCCGATGGTTACGGCATCTTCACATCAAAAGACGGCGCCAGCTACAGGGGGTCCTTCAAGGCGGGCCGGAAGCATGGCCAGGGCACCTATACCTTTGCCGACGGCACAGTCTACGAAGGCGAATACCGGGACGACAAAAGACATGGCAAGGGCACCAGCTATTACAGTGACGGCACGGTTTATCAAGGTGAATACAGAAACGACATGAAGCACGGCCAGGGCAGTATCATCTCCAGCGACGGCAAGACCTATAAGGGACAGTTTATCAACGGCCGGCCCGAAGGTCCCGGCGTCCTGACCTTTGCCGACGGTGTTAAATACGTCGGCGAGTTCAAGGACGGCAAAAAACATGGCCGCGGTGAACTCGTTTATCCCGATGGCAGGAGGACTTCAACAACATGGCAGGACAGCAGGATTGTCGAGGAGCCGATGGAATCAGGGTACAAGGATAATATGGAAGCCGTCGTCCTGCAGAAGAAAGAGGGGGAAATCCCCGGCAAATACCCGGAGGCATCCGGCAGAACCCTGACTATTGCCGATCTGCAGAATCTGACCGAGGCGGAACTGAATATCATGCGAAACGAGATATTTGCCCGGCATTCGTACAGGTTCCGCACCCAGGCCATGCAGCGCCACTTTGCGGCACAGCCCTGGTATACGCCTCAATATGACAATGTTGATGCAATGCTCTCCAGGCTTGAAGTTGCCAATGTCAATACTATCCTGACCCACCGCAAAGAGAGAAAACAACGGAAAATGACTGCCGGCCATAAACAGGCTGACACGGAAAGCAGGATGCAGGCAGAGGATGTTGTCGACGAGAAGCAGGATGGAAAAAACGCCGGCCAGCCGGCACGCCTTGCCAGCGGCACAACAGTACAGGTCGCCGGGGACAACACCGATATCCGCTCCGGCCCCGGCACAGGGACACGTATCCAGTGGCAGGAGAAGAAGGGCTCGGAACTCAGGGTACTGAAACAGAAGGGCGCTTGGCTCTCCATCGAGGATTCTTCAGGCAGAAAAGGCTGGATCCGCAGGGAGATAGTCCGGCCGGCTCCTGACTGAAATTGAGCTTATTCAGACAATTCCGCCGGCATCAGGACTGTGCCGCGGCAGGGATCAACAGCCTGAACGTGCTGCCCTCGCCGGCCGTGCTCTCAATGACAAGCCGGCTGTCAAACTCTTCGATAAAATCCCGGACAATTGCCAGGCCGAGCCCGGTTCCCTCTCCATTCTTCTTGGTGGTGAAAAACGGCTCAAGGCATTGCCGACGCTCTTCAGGCGTCATGCCGACCCCGTTATCACTCACCTCGATTATGACGGATTCCCCCTTGCTGCCGGCTGCAATGCGGACAACGACCCTTTTCCGGTAATCCGGTCCTGATTCAGCGGCCTTCTTTTCCACGGCATAACGGGCATTGGTCAGGAGATTCACCACAATCTGCTCAAGCTTCTGGGGACTGAACCTGACAAGGGGGACCTCGGAGGATTCAAGTACGAGATCTATGCTGCGCAGGCGGAACTGCTGCTGGAAAAACGAGACTGCCTGGGCCACCGATTTTGCCGGGTTGATCGTTACGGCAGAGCCATCATCCTTCCTGGAAAAGGAACGGATATTATCGATGATCCCGGCGGCACGATCCAGCTGTTTCCGGATATCATCGACGCCTTCCACGATCTCCGGGTCAGGGGCAGTCTGTTTGGACAGGATTCTGTCCAGGTAGGAGACGGTCAGGGCTATGGTATTGAGCGGCTGGTTCAGTTCGTGGCAGATGGTGGAGGCCGTCGCCCCTATGGAGGAAAGTCTTGCGGCGTGGGCAAGCTGGGCCTGTTTCTCCTGCAATGCACTGTTCATCAGCTGTTCGCGAAAAATCCGGTCGAGCTTTGCCCTCAACTCCGCCTTATCAATGGGTTTGACGAGAAAATCACAGGCCCCGGCCCGGATAATATCGGAATAGGTATACTGCTCGCTGTAGCCGGTTGCAACGATGACATCATAGTCCAGCCTCTTTTCCCTGATATACTCTAGGAGTTCCATGCCGCCCATTTCCGGCATGATCATATCGGTTATTATCAGGTCAAAACCGCCGGCCGCCAGTTTCTCAATCGCCTGCAGCCCGGTGCCTGCCGTTTCAGCCTGGTGGCCAAAAGAACTGACGATGTCCTTGAGCAATTTCAGGAAGTCCGCTTCATCATCAACCAGCAGAATTTTTTTCGCCGGCTCAACCGGCTGTTCCTGGGACTTGGCACTAATCTGGGCAGGCATATCAATCATCCCATTTTCGAAACGTAGGCGGGCTCGATGCTCTCAGCATCTCGTTCAAGAAAGCGATTATCCGCGCATACACACAAAAAAACCGGGTGCCACTTGTAAAAACTGCAACCCGGCTTGATCTGTCTAGGCGGCCCGGCTGCTTGCATCTGAAACCCGTGGCTTTCCGTACCCGCCTCGCGGCAGATGTGGCTTTATCTAAACAATAATTTTAAACAGCATCTCACTGTTTAAAATTTCAACAGTGACCTATAGAAACACCAATTTTGCATTATTTCAAGAAGAAACATAAACAGGGTTGATTCGTGAAGCACCTCTGTCCGCTTGCATCTCCTGTTCATCCATAATGAGCGGCATGGGACTGTTCAGGGCCGCGCCCACAGCTCGGAAAAGCTCCGCCTCCAGGACGGTGACTTTCCGGTCATGGGCCAGGCAGGCCAGACAGGCGGTCATGACCGACTTTCTGATATCCGGCCGTGCCCTTGCAAGCCTTGCCAGGGCATTGTCCAGATCCTTGAGTTTGACCTGGCCATCCGGTAGAAAGGCGAATTTTGTTTGATACTGCGCGGCAAAGAAACGAACAGCATGGTCAAAGGCCCTGCCCGCCTCCCTGGCACCCCGGTGACCGACGGTGGCCAACAGGGAGAGTACTGTTGAGATCTCAGCCGTGGCCTGGGTTATCTGGCTAATGGTTTCTCCAGAGGGCGCGGGACCTTTTTCAGGTTCCAGATGCCTTACCAGGATATACTGCAGCACGTACTCGAATATATTGATCTTCCTGTCCGCCATGATCAGGGCATCAACATTCTTTCTGAACAGCAGGTGCTGGGCAGGGGAAAGCTGCCGCAGGGCCGGCAGCGCCAGGTCGACAAGCGGCAGGCGAACCGACGGCGACTCCTTTTCCAGAAGCGGCAGGAGGTCCATAAGCTCATTGTAAACCGCCTGGTCCGCCTGCGTTGCCAGTAAATCGAGCTGGATTTTTCTCAACCCGGCATTCCTGTCCAGGAGCAGGCAATAGATGAGAGCCCTGGCGCCAAAAGGATCCCGGGCGGTTTTCCGCACCTTTTCCGGCAAACCGGCAAGCAGCCGGCCGGCCATTTCAATATGCTGGTAAAGAGGTGTGCCGATTGCGGCAATCACCTTGTCCGGATTCGCGGACAGATCGGCCACCGTGGCAGTCTCCGGGGCATCTGCACCGGCCAAGGAAGAAAGCTGCGCCTGGTCAGCTGCCAGCAGCTCGCTTTGCACCCTCTTCTCAGCCTCGGCCAAAGTCAGTGCAGGGAATTTCCCGTCAAACCGGGGGTCCAGTATCCTGATTCTTTCCTCAAGTGGCGGATGGGTGGCCAGCAGATTCAGAAAAGATTTTTTCAGGCCGTTGGCAAAGAACATATGACTGGCCTCTTCCGCCCTGGGGCTCTGCAGACTGGAGCCGGACTGCAGGCCGCCGATCTTTTTCAGGGCCTCTGCCAGCCCCAGGGGGTTCCTGGTAAACTGGACCGCGGCGGCGTCGGCCAGGTATTCCCGCTGCCTGGAAACAGCCCCTTTAATCAGGTTGCCGAAGAAGACGCCGAGATAACCGATGAGAACCAGGGCCAGGGCAAAGAGCATGATGGCGCCGCCGCCGCTGTTTTTTTTGCTGCCGGAACTGCTCCTGCGTCCCCTGCTCATACCGTCCAGAATGCCGCGGCCGATGACGGCAATGACCAGGATGCCGTGCAGAAAACCCATGAGCTTGATGTTGAGCCGCATGTCACCGTTCAGGATGTGGCTGTACTCGTGACCGATTACACCCTGCAGCTCATCCCGGCTTAAGGCAGCCAGCGCTCCCCGGGTCACCCCGATGACTGCGGTGTCAGGGCTGAAACCGGCGGCAAAGGCATTAATTCCCTTTTCATCGTTCAAGACATAGACCGGCGGCACCGGCACGCCGGAGGCAATGGCCATCTCCTCCACCACGTTCAGAAGCCTTCTCTCTTGCAGATCCCTGCTGTTTGACTGCATGAGCGACCCGCCCAGCATCTCGGCCACCCTTGAACCGCCTTTTTTGAGGATACTGACCTTGTACAGGGTGCCGCCGCCGATGATGATCAGCACAAGAATGCTGATGGAAAGAAGCAGATCGGGATTCCACTGGGTGGCTGTGAGTCCGTTGTAAAGCAGGATGCCCATCAGGGCCAGGTAGATGCCACCGATAATGGAGACAACGGCCAGGAGATAATAAAACAGCAGGACGCTGGTTTTCCTGCGCGCCGCATCCTGCCTGGCAAAGAAGTCCATACTCTCCCGCCAACGAACTAGAAGGATACCTTGGGTGCTTCTCGATGGGCCTCTTCCTTTATCTCGAAAAGCTCTGCCGCCTTGAAACTGAAAGAATTGGCAATGATTGAATCGGGGAATATCTCGCGGCCGATATTATAGCTCATGACCGCATCGTTAAAGGCCTGCCTGGCAAAGGCGACCTTGTTCTCGGTGGATGCCAGTTCCTCGTTCAGCTGCATCATGTTCTGGTTGGCCTTCAGGTCAGGATAAGCCTCGGCCAGGGCAAAGAAGCGGCCCAGGGTGCCGGTCAGGACAGTCTCCGCACCCATGAGGCCCTGAATGGCCTCGGCATTGCCCGGATCGGCGGCAGCCCTGGCAACCGCGCTCTGGGCCTGATTACGGGCCTGGATAACCGCCTCCAGGGTTTGCCGTTCATGCTTCAGGTAGCCCTTGGCGGTCTCCACCAGGTTGGGGATCAGATCATATCGTCTCTTCAGCTGGACATCTATCTGGGCAAAGGCGTTCCGGAACCGGTTGCGGAGCGTGACAAGCCTGTTGTAGATGGTAACCCCGTATGCCAGGAGTACCACCACAATGGCCACAATGATCAACAGAACTGTTGTTGCATTCATCTCTTCTCCCCTCCCTGCACTGATACAGAGAAATTTTTATTTTTTCCTGTTGCCTTTTTCCTGGTCTATCTTGTCACCCAGGGCACGGAGCAGATCGATTGCGGACAGCATGCCGACCAGCGCCCCGGTCTTGTCCAGAACAGGCGCGGCGCCGATCCGGTTGTCCAATAGAAGCGATACAGCCTTGTTCAGGGTGTCATAGGTATGCAGGACATGCACCCTTTCAATCATGACATCGCTGACCTGCATGGAATTATCCAGGTAATACACATGGGAAATATCGCTTGCCTCATCAACCCAGTTCGGCCTGCGCAGCTCGCGGTCACTGATAATACCGATGAGATTATTGTTCTCATCAACTATCGGCAGGTGCCTGATGGAGTTTTCCTTCATCTTGAAAAAGGCCTCACGGATACCCACATCCTTTGTTATTGAAACAATCTGCCGTGTCATGTAGTCAGTAACCTTGGCTGGCATGGAATTCCTCCTGTCTAAAAACAGAATACTGTAAATGGTTAAAGGCTGTCCGCCGGCACTTCAGGGGGCTGCTCAGGGTGCTGACCCCTGTCATGGCATCCCCCTTATCCATGCAGTGGGTTCGGCAGCACCTGAGAGACGCCAGCCATACTGTTTATCATTGCAGCATCAGGTTGAAGGAGACGTTGTCCATTTTGCCGTCGGCCAAAACATGGAAGTTCACGACCCACCAGCCAGGCATACTGAACTTGATATTGTCAACGACATAATCGCCGGCTTCTCCGCCGGTGCTGACCTCCGGCCCGGCGGGGAAGCCGTGCCCGTGCTCCGGCATATCGCCGACAACGGTGATCCTGGCGCCCTCCACCGGTTTGCCGTCAGCTGTCATTACCTTGAGATCCCAGCTATGAATCGTGTTGGTCATTATGTGGCCGCTGCGGCTCTTGTATGCAACGTCGAAAAGGCCCTGCTCGGACATTTTTCTTGTTGAGGTATCCAGCTTTGTCGGCGGCGGCGCGTGCATGGCCATGTGTTCGTGCCCGATGGCCTTTACCTCCGGAAAATCAAAGACACCTGTATCCACGACCCCGTCTTTTGCAACTACCACCTTGAGCTGCCAGTGTCCGACCATGTTGAAAACAATATTGGTAATGCCGTAGTGTCCCTCTCCCCAGTCTGCGACAACCGATTTCTGGGGCACACCGTGTCCCATGGCCGGCATCCAGGGAATCACCGTAATTTCGGCGCCCGGCAGCTCCTCGCCCGTGCCCTTGTAAACGAAAAATTCCACGGTATTGTTGCCCATTCTTAAGTTTTGCTCGGGCAGCACCAGTTCCATGCCGTATTTGCCGTTATCCGACAGTATGGCCAGGCTGTTTTCGAATTGCTTCCTGACTTGGGGATTCTGAATTTGATCTGCACCCTGATGCCCTGTTCCCCCACAACCGCTCAGGATTAAAGAAACCGCGACCGACAGGAATACTATTGCCCTCATGCTAACGCCTCCCTCTTAAATGATTAATAACTATTTAGAAGCAATCTCAAACAAAATTTCCTCACTTGTCAATATGTAATCTGGTTTCCGCCCGGAAACAAAGGGGTATTGTTTTCACAGGTTCAGGGATCATGGTTAAAAACATGACAGATACTCGGCTCACGTCTACACACTTTACATGTTGTGAGAGCCATGAAAAGGGTGTTGAGAAGAACCAGGCAGGATACTTGGGTCAAATGTGTAGACCCTTGTGTTGTTACACTTGTGTTGTTAAACAGTTGAACCCATCCGCTTAGGCGGATATAATGTGTGTCATGAAGAGCACCTCGCAACTTTTCAAGGCCCTGGGCGACGAGACCCGTCTCCGCATCATGGCACTGCTTATCAAGGGCGAACTCTGTGTCTGCGACCTCATGGCTGTGCCTGGCAGGCGTTGCTGCTGTCCATAGCCATTTATGTCGCCCTGCCGCTGGTTGCCGGTTATTTCTCGCGCAAATGGATTATCGCCGCCAAGGGAAAAAATGGTTCAGGGAGAGCTTCAAACCATTTCGAGGTCGCCATTGCCACCTCCACCATGCTGTTCGGGCTCTCATCGGGTGCGGCGCTGGCCACGGTTGTCGGTGTGCTGATCGAGGTGCCGGTCATGTTGATGCTGGTCAAGTTCTGCTTAAGGACTTAACACATATTTAATAAATAGAGTTCAGCCGGAAGCAGGAGCAAAACAAGAATGGTTCCTCCAGATAACAGGCAGCAGGACAATACCGAACCGAAAGTGTTCACGGAACTTGAGGACATCAACCTCAAGCCCGAGGACAGGGAGGTTCTGCTTGCTATCTTCCAGGGCCTTGATGATTTCAACCTGGGGTTTGACCTGAACGTGCTCGGTATCCTTGATGACGAGGAGGCGATGCCGGATCAACTGGAGGCCCTGAAGGAGCCCCTGGGCGAAACACTGACCGCCCGGCTCTTCAGCCTGACGAACTCCACCTATTACGGCGGCCTGAGTTCCGGCAAGATAACGAGGTTCATCGATGTCATCACCCATCTCGGCACCGAATCGGTGAAGATCATGGCCCTCTTTCTCTCCCTGCTCTCCCTGGCCCGCAACGACCAGCAGCGGATGATATTTGCCCGCAACTTCGCGACCAGCAAACTGAGCGAGAACCTTGCCGGCCAGTTCGATCTCAAGCGGTCTGCCAAAAACACCGTCACCCTCGGCGGGTTGTTTGTCGAGATCGGCAGGATCATCATGCTGATCCATGCTGAAAACAGGGGGATTGAACTTGCCGGGGAATTCATTGAAACACACTACCCCCTTGTCGGCGCCGTACTGATTGATGAACTTGCCCTGCCCCGCGAGTTGCGGGAAATTGTCTACCACCCG
>Ga0180007_10005760_pt1 | contig 12360 bp, 11 predicted proteins | sample MM_PC_MetaG_FD_121122 | JGI IMG/M metagenome (GOLD analysis project Ga0180007, IMG submission 121122) | Groundwater microbial communities from the Aspo Hard Rock Laboratory (HRL) deep subsurface site, Sweden - MM_PC_MetaG | ecosystem: Environmental > Aquatic > Deep subsurface > Groundwater...
ATTCTCAACCGTTGTTACGAAAAATCATTCGCCTATGTCCATAATGATCTTGCCCTGCCGTTGCCCCGCCGCAGGAAGGCGAACTGCTCCGGGCCCACGTGCAACTGAAGGTAGTCGCCGTCGGCCAGGGCCGGCAGTTCCCGCCGCAGCCGCGCCAGCCTCCGGATCGCCGCGGGCAGCTCCGAGCCCGCCTCGGGCAGCTCCGAGCCCGCCGCGCACAGTTGGGGCTCCAGGGACAGGCACGGCCGCAGCGCGGTGTCGTCGGTGGCGGTGCGGCGGCCGTGGATACCCCACTCCGATCCCTGATAGATCGCCGGCACGCCGGGGATCGTGAACAGCAGGCAGTACAACGGGAACAACAACTCCTGCCGGCCAACCTGCTCCACGGCGCGGTCCACGTCATGGTTGTCGGCGAACTGGACCAGGGGCAGGCCGCGGTACAGGCCGTCGGGCCCGAACTGCCGGTTCAGGGTGTAGGCGACCTCGAAGAGGTTGCGATCGCGCAGGCTCGACCACAGCCCCTTGTGCAACTCGTAATCGGTCACACCGTGCAACCTGCCGGGGCCTGCGAAGCGGCGATAGTCGCCGTGGACCACCTCGCCGAACAGGGCCAGCTCCGGGTGCCGACAGTCGCAGTGCGCGCGCAGCTCCGCGTGGAAGTCGTCGTCGATCCAGTCTGCCGAGTCCAGGCGCAGACCATCGATCCGCCAGCGCTCCACCCACCCGTCGACGGCCGCGATCAGGTGCTCGCGCACTGCAGGGTTCTTCAGGTTCAGGCGCACCAGCTCGTGCGCATCACGCCAGCAGTCGTAGGCGAACGGATCACCGAGCCGGCTCCGCCTGTTGAAGTCCACGCCCGAGAACCAGCCGGCATGGGCGGATTCCCGGCCGCGCGCCTGCAGGTCCCTGAACGCGGGAAAACCGCGCCCCACGTGCCCGAACACGGCGTCGAGCAGGACACGAAGTCCACGGTCGTGCGCCGCGGCGATCAGATCCGCCAGCGTGCGGTCGTCCCCGAGGCGTCGGTCCACGCGGCTCAGATCGACCGTGTCATAGCCGTGGGACGAGGACTCGAACACCGGTCCCAGCAGGATCGCGGTCGCGCCCAGCTCCCGGATGTGATCGAGCCAGGGGTGCAGGCTCGTGAGGCGCGGGATGGGCGCGGAGGCACCGTCGTTGTGGCGCGGCGCACCGCAGGCACCGGGGGCGTAGATGTGATAGAGGATGGCGTGATCGAACCAGGAATTCATGAAATGGCCTTTCTGGTCGTATACCGACCGGTATAGTCCGGAGCAAAAAAAACCGCCGACGGGAAACCGCCTGCAGGTCTGCCTCGGCAAAACGGACGACCGTCTCCGGTCGCCCTCAGGAAAAGATTCCGTGCATGAACTGGTGCACGGCCCGGTACACGAGATGATCGTCGGGATCGAGATCACCGCCGACGATCAGGATCGCGTAACTGTCGAGCATCCCCTGGAACGTGACGGCGTACGCCCGGTGCCGGCCCGTCATGTTCCCATGGTCGGTCGCCGCCTGCAGGAACATGTCCTCGAGGCGGCGCAGCCGCAGCTCACGGTGCCCGGCGACCACGGCGTTGGCCTCGCTGAGCGCCGGCGCGTGGGTGAGCATCAGGAGCAGGCGGTACAGTGCCGGCTCCGTCCGGGCGAAGGCGAACGTCACCCGGGCCAGCAGCGTGAGGTTGAGGGTGATGTCGTGGCTGTACTCGGCCGCCTGTCCGAGGGCCGCGTCGAAGCCCTCGATGCGCCGTGCCAGCAGCGCCTCGAGGAGCCCGAGCTTGCTGCCGAAATGATGATACAACGTCGGCTTGGTCACACCGGCGGCCTCGACGATCTGCTGCACGCCGACGCCGTCGTAGCCGTGGTCGGTGAACAAGCGGAGCGCGTGGTGAAGGATTTCGGTGCGGCGATCGGGAGGTGCGGGATCCAACATGGCAACGGTTATACCGCTCGGTATAGGTTTGTCAAGTCTGAAAATGGTGGATCGAGGAACGCACGAAGGGGGCGCAGAGCTGGCGCGGGTCATCCGCATCGGGGATGTCCTCGACGGCGAAGGCGGTCTTCCTGACGACGAAGCCGGCGCGCTCGTACAGGCGCAGGGCGGCCGGATGATCCGCGTCACAGGTGTGAAGCCACACGGCCCCCGACGCCCAGTCCCGGGCCAGGTGCACGGAGGCCCGCACGAGCCCGGGCCCCAGACCCTGCCCGCAGAAGGCCGGAAGCAGACCGAGGAACTTCACCTCGACGCCGGCACCGACGTCCGCGAGCCATGAGGCGTCATCAAGGCCCGCACCAGGACCCAGTTCCTCGCCGAAGGGCACGACGGGCACGGCTCCATCACCGGCCGCCCCGTGCCGCACCAGCTCGATGTAGCCTGCTGGCGTCCCGCCGTGCCACAGCGCCCAGGTGCGGACGTCGCCGCCGTGCACCAGGTCGTGCCACTGCCGGTAGTCCCAGGACAGCCGGCTGTACCAGCCGAAGCGGCGGCCGACCGCACAGAACAGGAACTGGCTCCACTCGGGGTTGGGGGTGACCGCCTCGACCAACCGCACGCCGTCGGGCCATTCCGGCAGCTCAGGCGTCTCCCCTTCGAACTCAAGGTACCAGGTCGTCACGTCGAGCTTGGGCATCGTCTCGTCCCCCTTCGCGCGTCACTTATACCTGAAGAGCCGCCGCGTTCTCAGGGAAAAACGATCGGCGGTTCACCGGTGGCCGACAAACTAATTGATCAACGCACGCCTTGAACCAAGGAGATTCTTGGGGTACGCTGAGCGCGAAGTCGAGGTGACCCATGAACCGACCGATGATGATCTGGATGATCTGCCTGGCCCTCACGGCCGGCGCCACTGCGTTCGCCCGTGGCGCCCGCGCCGGGGAACCGGTCGAACCGGCTGCGTCAACGCCCATCGCCGCGACGTCGGCTGCCACCTCCCCCGTGGCCGTGCCTGCCCCAAAGACCTCCACGATTGCCTCGGGCGTGTTCTCCCGCGTCCGCATCGCGGATCTGATGGCCACCCTGATCTATTCCCTGCTGGGACTGGTGCTGGGGTTGTTCGGATACAAGGTCTACGACTGGATCACGCCTTTTGACCTGCGCAAGGAACTCGAGATCGATCAGAACACGAGCGTCGGCATCATCTGCGGCGCCATCATCCTCGGCATGTGCATCATCGTCGCCGCCACGATTCGGGGTTGACCCCATCATGAAACACCTGGTTGTCGCACTCCTGTCGGTATTTCTGGTGTCCTGCGTCTCCGAGCGTGACATCGTCCTGGACGCTGCCCGCACCGGCAACACCGCATCCCGCGTGATGGCCATCCAGAAGCTCGCCGACGGGCCCTGGGACGACAAGGCCGAGGACGTGGTCGTGGCCGCCCTCTCGGACCACAGCCCCCTGGTTCGCAAGACCGCGGCGACCGCCCTGTCCGGACGCGGCATCTCGGTCGCCTGGCCGCTGACGAGACGGCTCAAGGACGGTGATCTGCGCGTCCGGGTGCAGGTGGTGCGCAGCCTTCACTCGCTGCCATCGGCGGATTTCATCGTCACCTCGCTGATCGCAGCCCTGGCGGACCCGTCCCAGATGGTGCGCGCCGAGGTCGTCGAGGGCTTCCTCAAGCGCGGCTGGAAGCCCGGGGAGATCCTGGCCTGGCGGGCGTTTCAGGAGCGGCTCTCGGGCCTCGAGCAGCTCACCGCCCACGCGGTCACGGACAAGGCCGCAGGGCTGGAGCAACTGGCCCGCCTGCGCGAGCCTGAGGACTTCGCCTTTCTCTACGCGGCGCTGTACCACTCCGACCCCTTCCTCGTGCAGATCGCGGCCCGGGCCCTGGCGCGCGGCGGAGAACCAGAGCACCTCGAGCGCATCCTGGCCGCGGGCGGCCCCGAACCCGAGACGCTGCTGACCACATGGCTCGAGTCCACCCCCGAGCTCACCCTGGAGACGTTCTCCAGGCTGCGCACGCGCCTGCCGCCGGCGGACTTCCACAAGGTGCTGCAGCGGCGCCGGACGCAACTGGCCTGTGCGTGGTTCAACGCCGATCTGCCCCTGGCGCTGGTCTCCCTGCTGCCGGCGGGCTGCCCGGTGGGCGACCAGCTTCCGCTGGCCGCCCGTTGGACCTACCTGCGTCTCCACGGCCAGGCACCTGCGGAACTGACCACGGAAGTGCTTGCCCGGATCGACCTGCTCGACGAGGCCGGCCTGCGCCTGCTGGCGGCTGACCCACAGACCCTGCCCGCGCTGCTGGACTGGTTTTCACGACAATGGGCGCAGTACGTCTCGGAGTTCGAGAAGTGGATCCCCCAGGGCAAGTGGCAGGCCCTCGAGCTCGTCGGCGCCGACGAGATGGCGACCGAACAGCCCTCGCCCGGAACACCCGTGGATCGCCTCCTGGACTCGTACCGCTCGCGTACCAGCGCCGTCGAGGAGACCGAACTGTTCCTGCCCGAGTTCGACGTCCCCGGCTTCGCCCGTCGCCTGTCGGCGCTCTCGGGCATCCCCGGGAGCCGTGAATTGCTCGTGTCGATGCTGTCGGTCGCGCCGCCGCCGGTGCTGGCCCAGGCACTGCAGGTGCTCGCGTCGATCACAGGGCCTCGCGCGGCGCTCCCCGATGCGGTGAAGAACGCGCTGACCTCCGAGGATGCCGCGATCCGCAGCGGCGCCGTGGCGGTGGTCGCTGCCGCCGGTGACGCATCGACGCTGATTCAACTGATGAAGTCGGCCGAGCCGTCCGTGCAGGAGACGATCCTGTCGGCCCTCGAGAAGACCCCGGAGCCTTCGGTCATCAGTTCCCTGTTCCAGTTGTTCCAGGAGGAGCCCACGGCCCGCCTGGCGCTGGCGCTGGCCCGCCTGCAGGCCCCGGGAATCCGTATCGAGCTCCAGTCCCTGCTGGCCGAGGACACAGCGCAAGCCATGTCGGAGGACCGCGCGACCCTGCTGCTGGCCCTCTCCCTCTCGGGGCCCCCTGACGAGATGTTCCGGCAGCTGGTCCTGCGTGAGCTCTGGCACCCGTCCCCCAGGGTGCGCTGCATGGCCCTCTCCCTCTCTCAGCCCGGCGATGTCTCTGCTGCCGCCTTCGTGTCCGACCCGGACTGGGAGGTTCGCTCCTGTGCACGCAAGAAACTTGACAAGGGGCCTGCCACCCCCGGTTTATAAGGAGTTTTTCATGAAGATCCTGATCATCGCCGGAACCGGTTCCGGCTGCGCGCTCGAAACGGCGTCCGTAATGGCCGAGGAACTGACCAGCCTGGGCCATGAGGTCCATGTCAAAAACGCCACGGACTCCCCCTCTCCCGAAGGCTACGGCGCCGTGTTCGCCGGCTCGGGTGTGCGCGCGGGCAAGTGGCACAAGAGCCTGCGCTCATGGATGAAACAACACGCACCGGCGCTGCGCGGCAAGCCACTGGCAGTGTTCACGCTCTGCCTGATGATGCGCGATCCGGAGAAGCACGCCAAGGAGATCCTCGAGATCAGCGACGGCGTCCTCAGGAAGCTCGACCTGACCCCGGTGAGCACCGGCCTCTTCCCGGGCTGGTATTTCGCCGAACGGTTCGGTCTCCTCGAACGCCTGATCCTCAAGATGATGAAGACCCCCCGCGGGGATTTCCGCGACCTCGACGCGATCCGCACCTGGACCCGCGACACCGCCGGTCGGATTGTCCCGACAGGCTCCTAGGGAAACAAGACGGGCGTCGGCACGTCTCGTGTCAACTGGTCGCCGGTGCCCAGCTGGCCCTCCATATTCTGTCCCCAGCAATACAGGCCGCCACCGACCACGATGGCGCAGGAGAAGTCGTAGCCGGCCGAAAGACGGACGACTTGGCGGGAGAAGGCCTCGATCCGCGCCGGGCTGTTGCGGGAAGAGACCGTGGAACTGTCTCCTGTCCCGTTCTCCCCGCTGGTGTTGGTCCCCCAGCACCACACGTTTCCGGCGAAGTCGAGGGCACAGGTGTGCCCTGCGCCCAGATCCATGGTCAAGTAGAGGACCCCCGTGGAGACGACCGGCGTGGGCTGGTACGTGTCGGTGTTGGTGCCGTCGCCCAGCTGGCCGTTGAGGTTGTATCCCCAGCAGGACGGGGTGCCCTGGGTGTCGAGGGCGCAGGCGTGCTCTCCGCCGGCGAAGGGATACTGGAGGTTGGCAAAGCCCGTTGGCGGGCTCGGAGAGCAGACGGGGGACGTGACGTTCATCCCGAGCTTCCCGTAGGTGTGGCTGCCCCAACTTAAAACCGCACCAGCGTCACTGCGGGCGACGCAGAACATGTAGCCGCAGGACAGGTCGGTGAGCGCGGTGCCCGGCCCCAGGTTCACCCGCACCGGCGTAGCATCGGCGATGCTCGCGGAACCCCGTCCCAGCTCGCAGTAGTCGTTGCTGCCCCAGCACCAGAGGTCCCCCTGGGATAGCACACAGGTGAAGTTGTTTCCCGCACTGACTGCATCGATTTCGCCCTGGACCCCGGACACATCTTCCGGGATGGGATTGGCGTAGGGCAACGCGATGGGACGGCCCAACTGGCCGTACTGGTTGTTGCCCCAGCAGCGCAGGCTGCGGATCAGGGTCCCAGGCTCCTCGAGGAGGGCGCAAGCATGGTGGTAGCCAGCCGAGATCGCCACGGCCGGATGAGGCAGGTTGGGCACCTGCACCGGGGTCGTGAACCGGCCGCCGCCTGCCTGCCCGCACTGCCCCTCGGTGTTGCTGCCCCAGCACCAGACGGCGCCGGCGCCGTCGATGGCGCATGCGAAGGACGCGCCGGTGGAGACTTCCGACCAGGTGGCGCAGCCGCTTGTGTCCAGCTGGCAGGATGCGTCACAGGCAAGCCCGGAGCCGGACATTCCCAGGCTCAGGCAGGTCTGTCCGTCGAGATTCGTCCCCTCGCAGACCTCGCCCTGGTCGGCCTGGATGGTGCCATCCCCGCAGCTTCCCACGCAGCCGCTCACGTCATAGGTCGTGCAGTCCGACGCGCAGGCGAGCGCGCCACCGTAGAAGCCCCGGGACTCGCAGGTAGCGCCGTCGAGTTCTTCGCCGTCGCAGGGCTCGTCGCCCACCAGCGTCCCGTCACCGCAGACCGGCTGGCACCAACTCGGGTTGCCGGCGCACGACCAGCCCGCATCCACCGTGCAGCCAGGGGAGCAGCCGTCTCCGGCGACTGTGCCGCCGTCGTCGCAGCCCTCGTTGAGGTCCTTCTGTCCGTCGCCACACTCCCCGACGCACTCCACGGTGTCGTACTCGCAGGCATTGGTACAAGAGAGCAGGCCGGACTGGAACCCCAGGGTCTCGCAGGTCTGGTCGCGCAGCTCGCCACCCTCGCACGCCTCGGCCGGATCGAGTTGGTTGTCGCCGCAGCGCCCGGTGCAGGAGGTGGTGTCGAATGTGCAACCGGAGCGGCAGCCCAGAGTGCCGGTGTAGAACCCCGCCGCAGTGCAGTCCAGGCCGCCGAGGTCGGGACCATCGCACTCCTCGCCGGGATCGAGGATCCCGTCGCCGCAACTGTCCACCACCTTCACCCCGTCGTCACATGCCCCAAGGGCCATGACCAGCGGGATCACCATCATCAGGCTTCGGAGACTATCAGTCTTCATGGGTCACCTCTTTCAGGATAAAAAATGTCATATAACGAAAGCGCCTGCCCGTCAAGGACGGCTGCGGCAACCGGCTGGGCGGGAGCATAATGGGCATAGGCGAATGTATTCAGCCTGGGCTTTCCCGCTCCCTTCGCTCCGTGATGAGATCAACGTGGGGGGCGTCAGTTAGGGGACATCCGTGACGGGCTTGTTCCAGTCGCACTTGCAGTCGCGGATCAGTGCCCGGGAATAGCAGCATTTGGGCATCTGCCGCATGGGCAGCTCGGCGGCGGGGGAATCTGTCTTGCCTGGCGCCTCGTTCCCGACCTTCGCCGTGGGCTCGGCCGGTGGAAGCTGGCCCTGCTGGGTCTGGGCCCGGGACTTGGCTGGCAGGGAATCGGTGTCGTTGGAGAGGCAGGCGGTGGCCCCCAGGGCCAGGGCCGCGATCGTCCCGACCGCCGCGATCGGAACCATGGCGACGTGCTGCCAGGCATGGGAGGATCCTCCCCCGGCCTGGAGTTGGGCACAGGCTGTGCAGCCCTGCGTGTGGCGAAGCACCCTGGCGCGCGCGGCCAGCACCGGAAGCTCGGTCTCGAGCACGTGACCGACCTCCGGCTCCCCTACCTGCAACAGGCAGCCGCGGACCCGGCCGTCCGACGAGATTCCCAGCACGGAGTCGCCGGCACCGCAGGCCACCTCACCGGGACGCCAGGTGTCACCAACCCAGACACGGGTGTCCTTTACCGTCCGCGCGATCATCCGCTCGATGGCCGGTCGGGAAAAATTCTTCATCGCGAGGTCTCCCGAAACGGCCCCGGTTCGGTCTCCCGAAACGGCCCCGGTTCGGTCTCCCGAAACGGCTGCCCACAGGAACCAGTCCGTCACGTCGTTGTCGCGTACCCACCGCGCCAGGGACTCCAGGCCGTGCACGGTACGGGAGCGCACGGTCGTGAAGACGCCCATCGGGACCTCCGCGGCGCGAAGGTCAGCCACGGCAGCGACGATGCGGTCCCACAGCCCGGGCTGCCCGCGGAAGCGATCGTGGGCGGTACCGGCCGCATCGATACCCAGCCACACACGGCCCACTCCGGCGTCCTTCATCCGACGTGCGGTCGTGGCGTCCCAGACGCTTGCGGACGTGAGCATCTGCACGGCGACACCGCCGCCTGCGAGACGACGGGCGAGCGCCTCCCAGCGCGGGTGCGCCAGCGGCTCCCCCCCAGACAGGCTGACCAAGGACACCTTCGCGGCCACGAGCCGGTCGACGACCTCCAGTTGGCGGGAAAACGCGAGATCCGCCCCGTGCTCCACCTGCCTGCTGCTGCAGTCGGGACAGGACAGCGGACAGGCCGCCGTGATCTCCCACTCGATTCTCAGTTGTTCAATCATTTTCATACCTCCGGAGACAGAGGAAAAACGACGCTTCGGCTCCTGTGAGCCTGTCTGAAAAAAACTTCGGTCGCCACGCGGATGCTCTGTCGGATTTCCCCGACAGGCTCTTTAGTCCTTCTCGACGCGGGCGCACAACGCGGTGATGTTGTCTTCGCCGCCGGCGTCGTTGGCCGCATGTACCAGCTTCTCGGCCATCTCGTCGAGATCATTCTCTGAACTCATGATCTCCAGAATCTGGGCATCTGAAATCATGTCGTTGAGTCCGTCAGAACACAGCAGGAAGACGTCCCCGACCCGGGGATAAATGATTGTTGCATCCACGAAGACGTCCGGATTGGGCCCAATGACACGGCTGACCACGTTGATCTTGGTACCCGACGCTGCGGCCTCCTCGGGAGTGATGTGCTTGAGCCGCGCCATGTCGTTGACAAAGGAGTGATCCTCCATCAGCAGTTCGAGCAGGCCGGGACGGTACCGATAGATGCGGCTGTCGCCGATGTGCGCGATGATCGCGTAGTTGTCCTCGAAATAGATCGAGACCACGGTGGTCCCCATGTTTTTGCAGGCGATGTCCTTCTCGGCGTGCTCGCGGACCCTGATGTTGGCCAGGCTGATGGCATTCCGCATGCGGTTCAGGTTCGTCTGCAGCGCGTCGAGCCGCAACGGCCACACGGTGGCGGCCCCCAGCGCGGACTCGGAGAAATACTTCGCCATCGTCTCCACCGTGACCCGGCTGGCGACCTCGCCCGAGGCATGGCCTCCCATGCCGTCTGCGACGATGCCCAGCGGGATGCTCTCGGGCAGATACAGAGTGTCCTCGTTGTGGTCATGCGTCTTGCCGATGTCGGTCTCTCCGGCAAAACGGATGCGGATGCCGCTGAACGGAAACGAAGTACTCAAGACAATTCACCTCTTTCGCGCCGTCCATGTTGCAGTGAATGGGCGTTGTTTGTCAACCCCGATTCTGGAAATCCCATGAAAAACAACATTTTTGCCGGTTTATCGTCCGGACCGATATCTGGGCTGCTCGGTCATCTGGAGTTGGGGGGACGGGGCCTGCGTCGATGCCGTGACGACGGGAGGCTCGATGGGTTTTCGGGCCTGCGGTGACTGGCGCGGCCAGTTGTCCACAAACACGAGGATTGTCCAGGTCAGGATCACGATAATGGCAAGCGGCAAAGGTTTCATGATGTGTTCTCCTGCGGAACCCGCGACTTGCATACTTTTGCACACACTTGCCGGGCACCGCAAAAAAACCGTCAATTCGGTATTTTACGAATGCAACAAATTGTTTTTATTGATTATTTTCTGATTCATTAAAGGACGCGAGCCAGTCGCGGACGACAGGATCGGCTGATTCTCCAAGAAAGACGGGATCTGTTTTCCGCGAACCGACCGTGTACAGGATCGCGACCCCCGGTGAGAAGCAGGAGACGAAGTCCCCGGGCGCAAGGTGTAGATGGGCCAGCTCTACAGCAGTGATCGGGTACGCGGCACGCGGAATATCTTCGGTCAGGGCGCGGAGCTGCCAGAACTCGCGGGCCGGTCCCTCTCCCTGCGCCTGGATCCCACCGACCGGCCGACCAATCCGGTGGGCCGCACGATCACGGGCCACCGCGACACAGGCTGCCGGTCCCCAGAACCACAGATGGAGCAGCCACCGTTTTCGGTCAAACTCCAGCGCCTGCTCCAACGGCTTCAGCGGACCCCGGCCCGTCAGGGAAAAGGCAGCCTCCAGTGCGTCGGACAGGGAGGCGAAGGCGAGGGTCTCATAGCCCGACGGAACGGCGGACGAAAACACGGCCAGGCAGGCTTCGGTCACCACGGCGGCACCCCCGTGCTCCCGGGCGAAGAAGGTGCGGGAGTCCGGCCCCACCGCCTGACGGGGACTGACGCGTGTGCGGAAGGTCGATCCGTCGGGCCACACCGCGGTCACCGCGATGAGCCGGTGAATGGACGGCCCCGGATGGAACCCCGGTACCTGTACGGAGAACAGCGTCGACAGCGGAGAGGCGCCGTGACCGGAGAAATGACAGCGCAGCGTGAACCCTTCCCGATTCAGGTGCGCCTCAAGCTGGGCCGGAGTGATGCCGGTCTGCGTGAACACCCAGGAACTGACGGGGTCCTGCTGCACCACCTGATTCATGCGCTGCAAATCCAGCAGTACGAAGGCGCCTTCGCCTTGTTCGGCCGAAGTTCCCAGCCGGATCCGGCACCCCTGCTCACGTGCCGAGCGTACCAGCGAGGCGACCTGGGCAGTGGTCGACGGACGCACGCAGATCGCGGAGCCCGGATCGGGCCAGAGCACATTCTCTGCCCCGCATACCTCGCGGGCACGCAACATGAAGGTTTCGGGATTCAGGTGGGCCATAGCGTCCCCGGATTGAGGATGCCCCGCGGATCAAGCGTGCGCTTCAGATGCAGCAGGGCTTCGACCTGGGAACCATGCTCGGACGCGAAGAAGTCGCGCTTGAGCTTGCCCAGGCCGTGGTGGTGGCTGATCGTCGCCTGGTGGCGTGCCGCCGCGGTCAGGGCCAGGTTCCACACGTGGTGATAGCGGGTGAGCGTGTCCTCGAGGTTGCGTCCGGCGCCGGCGAAGGTGAAGTGCACCGAGCAGCCGTCGTGCCAGGCGTGCGAGAAGTGTGTCATCACAAAGGCATGTTCGGCGAGCTCCTCTAGCACACTGGAGACCAGCTGGGGCATGCGGCTCCAGGTCGTGCTCACGTCCAGTGCGTCGGCGAAGGCGCCCGATGCAAACACGCGAGGGCGAATTTCAAACATTGCCTGACGGTGCTGCCACCATCGGCGGGCGGGCTCCTGCCCCAGATCGCGGCCGCCGCAGGCGACCATGATCGCGTTCATCTGAGAGGCACACAACTGGGCACCGAACGGATCTCCTGCCGAGCCGGCAAGCAACAGGTACCGGTTGCGCAGGAAGCGGGGAAGTGTCTCCTGAACCAGGCGGTTCCACAGCGGCGCCGCCCGTAGGACCAGGGGCAGCGTCTTGTGTCCCAGATGCCTCATCGGCGACAGGAGTCCCGAAGGCCATCCACCGCCGGACTCGCTCTTCTTCGGAGCGCGCAGTGCCTGCACCGCCGAGGACGGGTCGTACAGGCGCAAAAACGCAGGTGCGAGCCCCTCCTGCACGATCCGGCGCATGGCCGCCAGACCGGCCTCGGCGGAATCGAACAACGCCGAGGTCATCGCTACGTGCTCCGGGATCGGGTGCACCCCGAGCGTGGCCTCGGTGAACACTCCCAGCGTGCCCTCGCAGCCAATCACCAGATCCAGCAGCCCCCCTGGAATGCCGTCGCAGTGGAGCTCGCCGGTGCCGTCGACCCAGGTGGCCTTTTGAACAAGGTCCTCGATCTTGCCCACACTGCCGGAGAAAGGACCCG
>Ga0180007_10005761_pt1 | contig 12357 bp, 20 predicted proteins | sample MM_PC_MetaG_FD_121122 | JGI IMG/M metagenome (GOLD analysis project Ga0180007, IMG submission 121122) | Groundwater microbial communities from the Aspo Hard Rock Laboratory (HRL) deep subsurface site, Sweden - MM_PC_MetaG | ecosystem: Environmental > Aquatic > Deep subsurface > Groundwater...
GCTATCCAGGGGTGTTCAGAGACAACCATCCGGCGAGACTTAGGGTTAGTGAAGTAGTTTAGAGCTAATGCTTCAAACTCCAGTATACCTGCATACACCAACTACACTCGCAACCGTAGTGATGTGATTCTCCGTCTGGCCCTTCCTCATTGTGGAACTCCATACAGTTTTCGGGGTCAGGACAGCGTAGGATGATAGGTTTGTAGCCTTTCGGCTTGTTAGGATCGGATTTCATAGTTTCTCCAAAGGGTGGAGGCAGGTCAGGAATCTCACCTAGTAGTCTATCGTGCCTTGGGCTCTAGAAGCTTAGACCGTAGCTACGCCTTTACGCTCTGCCAAACCGTCCAAGATGTGGGGGCCTCAGCAGTTCCATAAACCCCCTTCTATATATATATAGGTAAAAACCGGTATATGGAGAGTGGTGCAAGAAGCGTGCCAACAATAAGGTAGATAGTGTTGAGAAAATCAACAGTTATCTGGTCAAACGCTGCCACACCCCATCTCCATCCCGGTAGATAACATATCCAACTTTCTGGATAATCTGCTGGCAGTCAGAACAGGGCCTCGCGTTAACCGTCCGTCCGTTCCTTTTACGCCTTGCGGCTACATACAAAGTAGAGTCCGCTAGCCTACGCCGATTAGCCCGCCTTAGACAATCCTTCTCAGCATGGCATCCTAGCCCATCGAAGCCTATATGGTTGTGGCTCCAGCTGTGGATGCCCCAATTGTCAGCTAGCACAGCACCTACGCCAACAGAACAGGTAGACCGGGATAGCATAGCTATAGCAAGTTCTCTAGGGTCCTTTGGCTTCCTCATGATTGGTTATTGGTGGGCCTGAGAGGATTTGAACCTCTACGCCATTACTGGCAACAGGGTTTGAGTCTGTCGTGTCTGCCGTTCCAACCACAGGCCCCAACTCTTTTATCTCTTTACACTCTTTACTACAGTAGTACGGCCCATCATCAGTCTCTACAACCCAAAACCACTGGGGACGGTCATTTCTTGACATACAAGTAGGGTGTGAGCACAACACCCGTTTCATATTCACAACAGGCAGGTTGATGAACCGAACACCCATCAGTCCTCCAGTACAAGCTGATTACGCTTGTTTATCGTGAGGTACTTGACCGGAAATCTGACATCATCGTTGTAGCTTGATGCAAACACCTGATGCTCCGAGATCTCCGGATGTGTCGCAAGTATGGCCTGTATCTCTTCTGCCAACTCTTTAGGAGTCAAAGCTAAACCCCTCATTACTCGTCAGTTCTAGTTCCCCTATCTTCTCCAGCAGTTCCTCTAGGGATTCCTGATGCTGTTCCAGTAACTCTAGGATCAGATCCAGCTTCTCCAGCACTTCCGCTTCGTGGTCCTTCCCATTCTCGCTCATCGCTAGTCTCCTCTAAATTCAGCTTCCGAGTATACAACCGTCGTGGTCGTATCCATGTGTCCCCCGGCTTTGTCGGGCGATCTGGTAAGAGGGACTTTGTGCCATCCCAGATCACTTCATACTCTACGCCGTCGTAAACCATCCTGTACCCTGTAACCTATACCTCTAAACTACGGCTCCTATCTTCACTTCCGTCGGTTGAAACGTGTTAGGTACAAAAACCCCATCTGACAGTGGCATCGCGGCTATCTGAGGTAGCCAACACGCCTTCAGGTATGGGCAATGCTCTCTGTTCATAGGCTGACACTGGGATGTACGCCGTTCGAAGTAGATACCACGAAGATACTGGTTATCATGACAGGCGTTTTGGACGGAGAATATCTCCCGCTCTCTATGCAACTTCCTAGCTACCCAACCGTCAAGCATCGTCTTATTCAACCCTACTGGGGGCGAGAAGTGGAACTGCGAGTCCGCTATACCCTTCCCACATGCCTGTACCCATTTCACAATCCCTCCAGGGAACTCCCATATAGGCGCGGGCTGCCATACTCCTCCGTCACTACGGATACACATAGCCCATTCATCTTTCTTGTTCCGGTAAGCCCAGACGTATGGGTGGACAAGCCTCTCGTCAACGACGCTTGTATACCCTTCTGAAAGGCCCATCACCATCCCGAAGTCTATCTGTTGGTGTATCTCTGCAGCAACCGCTGCCATCCCTACGTGGAGCCGCATATTATAATACCAGCTTTGAAGCCACTTCTTCGGCGTCAACCCAGCAGGCATTAGAACGTACTCTCGGTAAGAAACCTCCTCCGGGTCTTTCGCTTTCAGCACACGATCAGGGTAGGTAACAATGAACAGCCCTTCTCGGTCAAGGATAACCTCAGAGTCGGTTGGTACCGTCTCATACTTCTCTCGAATCTCTGGCTCTTTAAACAGCGCGAAGGCGACGAACCAGCCGATACGCCTGTAAAGCAGCTCCATCTTACTCTTATCTTTCCTGTCTTCTGGGGTAAGTGGACGGAGAATATCCTCCACAACCTCGGTGATTGCTCCAGCCCGAATGTCTTCCATCCTGGCGATAGCGCGGAGGTCGGAGTGGATCTGTTTGTTTATCGCTTCTTTCACAACATCCTCTTTCCGAAGGATGCCTTTCCCCCCTTCAATCCGGTTGTACCAGAGTTTCATCCCACAACTCTCATCTAGCTCGGTCATGGGGAACTCTATCATGAAGGCTTGCTTCACTTTCATCTCTTTCATCTCTCCAACCTCTCCAATCTCCGTAGTAATCTACGTTGGATTCGCTCTAGTCTACGCCATCTTTTGGCTTTTGTCAAGTGATACTGTACAGCAGACTCGCGGGCGGAAAGCCTTTTACCTTGCATTGATATGTCCTCTCTCTTTCAGCTTGTTGACTAACGTGGGGGTCAGTCGTATCAGCTGGCCGTAGCACGGTGGATACCGCCTTGCGATGTTTCCAAACGTGTTAGCATCTATTCTGTTTAAGACCTTCCCGCCTTCATACACGGTGTTGACAATCTTCAACTCGGATTGAACCGTCTTCCACTTAGGGGGTACGTTATAAAAGCTGTCAAAATATGAGCGTGAGCCCCAGTCTCTTACGCGCTCTTTGATCATCTTCGTCGCTCGGGTAGTGATAGCTCTAGGGGGCTTCTCTGCTTCCCGTAGTTCTACCCAACCTCGTAAACCGATAGCGTAGATGTGTTTCATGTGATGATTCTCGTTTTAGGTAATCGGACAATCCCCGGTAGTATCAGCCCTGCTCGTTTTGCTATCGCACAAGCAGTAGCGTGTTCTTTCAACCCTTTCGCCGTTGCGTACAACGGCTGCTCACAAACCAAGCAGACTCGTTCTTTCACAATATTCGCTTGTTTGCCCATCATACCCCAATGTGTAAGCTACCCCTGTCGGTCGCTGAAGGCTCTACTACTTCCTTCAGCTTCCTGGGTTCCCGCTTTGCTCTATTCGCTCTACTTGCGTTAACAGCGTCATGGTCTACTGTCCAGATCCACACTTTCAAAAGATTCCCGCTGTTCGGGTTAACGTACTCTCCAGTCTCTATCACATCTCCAAGCTTGTGATCTCGTAAATACGCTGCGAAATTCTCCCCGTATTCCTCACGGGAGCCTGCATCCTCATCTCTGTTCGCTTGGGAGAATATCACGTATCGGAAGTGGGTCAGCCCACATCGTAAAGTTTGTCTCAGGTATGCTTTAAACGCAGCAGCTCCAGTGCTGTATCCACAGAGACCTGATATCTCCCGAATCCCACAACAATTTAGATGGTCAAGCTGCATCGCATCCTCCATATATCCCTCAATTCCTCCTATCCCATTTCCACAAGTTCCGCTCGTTGGGAGCCCAAATCCACACCTTCACCAGATGGTTAGGGTGATTCAACCTGTTAGGTCTCGCTACAGACTCTCGTAACTCCCCGAGTTTATTCCTTCGGATCAACTCTGCAAACCTCTGGCCGTAAGTGGGCTTCGATCTCGGCTGTCGTACCACGGCGGTGAAGATGTAAAACGCTGCGGGTCTTTGCTGATGAAAATATCCTACCTCGTCACAAAAAGTTTTCATAGCTTCTTTCGCTGTCTTATGATACGATAGATCACTAATCTCTTGGACTGCGCAGCATTGTGTATTGGTTAGGATCATAAGTAACCCACTAATCTGTATACAGCCTATACTCAGCGTCATACCCGTCCGGGCAATCTTCTCCCCCGGTACGTGCCTTCCCGAAGTGTTCTGTCACGCGCTTTGTCACTGGGTCCATCAAATAGAGAATATGCTGGTTCCCCACAACTCTACGCAGAGTGAGAGAAGACTCCCTACTAGGTTGTGCCTCGTTCAAGTCCTCTAAGTTAAGCATCAGTCCTTCTCCATCCACCTAGCGTTCCAGATAAGGAATAAGAGTTCTAGGTGTGGGCGGGCAATCCCGAAAGACAGTACCATCATCAGTCCTTCTAGGATTCGGATAAGGCCGAGGATGACTCGGAGCGGATTCCCAGTGATTCTAGCGTTCATGTGGCCTCCGTCAATCGTTGAATAGCGTTAGCATAACACGTAACAGTCCCGCCTTCGAGTCCTGGTGCTCTATTTACTTCTAGCACGATCAACGATCCATCCGGCTTCTTACCGATATCTACAGCGCCAAACTGCAACCCTAATGCGGTAACAGCTTGATGTGCTAACTCCCGGTGTGCTTTCCTCGATGAGAACCCGTCGTACAGTATCCTCCATCCCCCGTCGTATGAACGAATCCAAGGATGTTGTGGGACTCCTTCCCGTGGGGATTTAACCCCTGCTCGGATAGACTTCTCGTTGAACGAGTGGATTCTGAACTCCTCCACAAGGTTCACTTTCTTCGCGTAGAAGTCTGGATTCCCTGTCGGATGCAGCAGATCACTCCCTCCGGTATGGTTGAACAATCTACCAAGCCATTCCTCCTGAGTTGTTGGGGGTGCGACTGGAGCAGGAGTCCTCAGGGCGGTCACGAGGCGGGTACAGGCAGTGTATAGCTCTCCTATCCCAGTCGCAAGCACGGGTGTTCTGCGGAAACTCTGGATATTGCTGAACGCATCAGCCAACTGTTGGGTTTCGTTGAAGATGGCGATAGCGGGATCTACTGGAGCAGCCTGCTGCTGTACTGTAGGGCGAGTTCGGCTTACTTCTATTGTAGGCACGCCAGCTCGCTGTAGCCTAACAGCATCCTCAAACTTGTTCCTAACATCCGTTCCGTTGATAATCCGAATGCCAGGGATAGGTGCTAGGCTCTCTCCCCAACAGATGACAGTATCTCCCCGTCGTACTTTCTGTTCGATAGGGACGACACGCCCTCTCCATCGTCTCCCGTTCAAAGCCTCTGCCAGTTCTCGCGCCCCAGTTGATGCATTCCGTCTGTAAATCCAGATCATCTTCGCTCCCTCCCTTTACTCAAACAGAGACTCTAACTCGTGGTCTCCTTTATAACTCCACAGACCCTTTCGCTCCCAAAGTGGTTGCCATATCTCAGCATCTTCGTCTAGGCTACTTCGGGTAAGCACTTTCCAAACACTCCCTGAGTCGGTCTTAATCTTGTCCGCCCGAAAGTGAGTATTGCCTAGCCAGATAGTATCTGGGTGGGTAAACTCAAGGTTCCCTGTTCCACCAAACGGACTTGGGATAACCCGTATCTTATCCCCGATGATGTGGTTGTCACTCTTGGGATTGGTCCCAAAGTCGTTGTCTCTAAAGTAGACTTGATAAAACATACTAACACCTCGACAACTGCTGTAAGTTCCAACCTGTTGACAGCATCCCACTGATTGCTACTCCGATGGCCAGCACTTTACTCAGCTTTGGCCGACTTGCGTTCAATCGGGGCAGAGTCAACGTCAGTCCCGCTGTTGCAAGCCCTTTCACGGTCATCCCGACATACGGATGAGATCGGTATGGCCCGATCTCAACACACCCGCGATGTAGCCCTACGGCTGTCGTGGTGATGTCCCCTCCCTGCGAAAGAACCACCCAGAGTAGCAATATCTTCATCTTTCCTTCGATTGTTTGCTCTTTACGTTGGTACCGTCGTTGTCTCGACTTTCTCCCATTGGTCAAGAAAGACGGCGATCTCACTAGCCATGTCCTCAATCTCTTTCTCCTGCATCGCTGTAAGCCTGTTCCGACCTCTTCGCCAAGAGGTTCTCAACAGACCATCCATCAACTGAACAACCCCCTCCAACAGCTCTTTCGCCTCACATAAGTCTTCTTCTAACTGGTCTTCCCAGTCCTCTTCGCTCTCCTCTTCATCAGTTCCTGCGGGTCCCGCTGTGGCTTGCTCAAGCTCTTCAATCGAGATCATGATCTGGCTCCCCGTCGTCCCCATCTCCGTCTATACCGTCAGCATCTTCGTCTAGGTCATCAACCTGTCGTGTGGTCTGGGGAGGCTCTGTAGGCCAAGTGTGTCCTCTTACAGCATCCATCAGTGTGTGAGCACGTCTTGGGATTAGTAAGTTACGCGCCCAAGCTACAGGGTCTTCTGCTGGTAGACCTGGCGGGGGCGGTGTGTTAGCTGTAGTAATACCCCCTCTTAGGGGGCCAGGGTCCCAGTAGTGTATTTGTGGATCAGCGCCAGTAAACTGTATTCTAGCGGTGTTTGGTAAAGTGAAAACATTCGTAGTAGTGCCTGTCGGCACCGGAGTTGGCTGCGTCGGCTGTTCGGCATCAAAAGGGGCGAAAACAGGTCTAGCTGCAGCAGGAGCAGCTCCTGGAACATCTCTGCGGCCAAGTAACTCCTCCATGTCTGGTTCAGCAGGTTCTACTACCTCTGCTGCATCTTTCAGTTTACCTTCTTTACTGCACCCACAATCAACAGTTTTATTGAGAGCGGTACTTAACTTCTTATCTATCGCTATCGTCCGATCACAGTTCTTACACGACATATACACAGGCAACTGACACCGAGTACACAGCATCACAACATCGGTACCCTCAGCAGAGAAGGTAATCATTTCCCCTCGTCTAAACACATGGTTACACCCGCCACAGGATATCTCCCGTTGTTTAATCCGGGTTGTAACCGCTGTCATCTCACTCGGTAGAAGCAGGGCCTTTCTAAGAGCTAGGAATGTCCGGGCGCTGAAGGTACTCCGTGCATACGGGAGTTGTAACGCTTGAACCATCGCATCGATAAGGTCTGCATCCTCTTTCGTCCCAGAGTTAATCTCAGAGAGACGATCAACTAGGAGCGCGATCATGTCATCCAGCGTCTCGTCTTCATACACTCTCCGATGCAGGATGACATCCAGGACGTTATCCAGCTTACTTCCAGAACGGTTGAAGAAAGACTCGGAGTAATCTCTGAGATCGTGCAACCCCCTCTCTTTCCCTCTAGCGTATAACAGGGCGGTCAGCACCCTCTCCATATACTCTTTATAGAACCGTAGCATCCCGTTCCCTCCCTTCGTCTCTAGTAGCGACAGTTACAGCGATCCAACTCGTGTAATCCCGTTCTTCGCATCTGCAAGTCGGATCAGCCGAACGTCTTCCTCGATAGCTGTCTCTGTTCTGTGCCGTTTCGGATTCAACGTCCGAACCCACTTCACCATCTCTTTTCCTAATGACGTGTTTGTTTCCTCTTCCTCAGCTCCTGCTCGTACTTCTTCCTTGCTTTCTTGAACTGTTTCTTGCTCAGCTTCCCCTCCTGGTATAATCTCACCGTCTTTGCAAAAAGAAGGCTCCTGAGAAGCACCGCCAGGCTTCTCAACGAGGTTCTCCACGGGTTTCGGCTGGTGTTCCGCACAGTAGTTCGTCCCCGGCTGCTTCGTTTTATAACATGTTGCTTCGATACAGATGTTCCCAATGTAGCGACCACCGTAATAATCACTAGCGCAGAAGTCGTCAGCATCCGTACTCTTCCATGCTCCCCGGCGAACGCCTGTCTGCCAATGTGAATTCGAGCAGTACACCTCGTTAATCAACGAGAAACCTACCCCACCTTGGACGAACTTCATCGTATCCGGCCCGAACACAACACACTTCTCGTCAATCATGTCTAGAGAGCCTAATCCGTAATGGGCAGCGAACCACGCCATCGCCCGCGAGTCAGACCACCGGTCATCCGGAAGTCTTGTGTTCTTCCTTACTACCGCTTCCAGACACAGCTTCTTCCAGTCAGACCAGTGCCCGTTATGAAACAACACCAGTCCTTTCGTCTTCCCAGACAACTCTAGTGAGACGGTCTTCTCAATCGGGAAGGGGTGACACAACGCAGGCATGGTTCCCCCAGAGGTTGGGATGCGGAAGTGCGCGACGTACGGTAGAGGCACTTGAGCGCAGAGTTCCGTGATCTGCTTCTCATCCAGTCCTTTCTCCCACCGGACAAATCCCTCCTCTCGCCACGCAATCCCCGCACCAGCGTTGTTCAACCTGTACGCCTGTTCAGCCATCTCATCTGTCAGGCGAGTTTTTGTGGCCACCATGATGACGCACACTATTGGCCTCCTTTATATCTACACATAACTCCTTCTTTCCTCCGCCGCTACTTCCTCATCCACTTTCCATTCAGCTTTCACTTTCTCTTCTCGCTTTCTATTCGTCACTAAGTACGCGTTAGTCACGTCGAGTAAGTGCTGAACAGTTTTAATCCCCTGCTGTGCGGTTTCCATCATCGGCAGTAACCTACACTCCAGCGTTCCGTTCCTTTGATGACAGTAGTTGACGACGGTGTACCGATGCCCAGGACGGTGTTGATCGTAGTCTTTCCCTGCTGTTTTAGCCTGTTCATCCGGGAAGAAGAGGAACTGAGCGTACTTGCTACGCCCTTTCAACCTATCCCAAATTGGATGATCCGGAGGAAGTTTCTCTTCTTCTGCCCAACGGATGAAATCGATTATAATCGTCGCAGGGTATGACTCCTCCATCAACCTAGAGTACATCAGCGCCGTCTTGAAACTCATATGTACATGCATCCCACATGTAGGGTTGACATACTTCGGGTAGTACACCTTCATCCAGTTTGGGAACTCTCTAACTGTGATAGGGGGTGAAGGCAGTTCTCCCACAGCTCGAAGGTCTGGGATGAAGTCTGAGAAGACAACACTCCCATCTCTCTGGATATTCGCCCCTGCTTTCACACGAGCCCATCCTCCTTCTAGCTCTATCCCAACCAGATCGACTTGGTTCTTTAGCCGCTCGCTTCTCAGAGCCTTCTGGATATCAAGAGCTTTCGTTAGATCGAGTTTCATGGACATACCTATCTTCATTCTTGGTGTATAGTAGAAACCATTGTCTGACTCGTTCTCTAGATCGAGAGACTGCTCTCCCTATCTGAGAGTAGGAAGCGCCATTCAGATACAGTTCTACAGCTATCTTTCTTCGTTCAGCCACATCTCTAGATATGTCTTTCTGTTTCATGGGATCTCCTGCGTACACACCATCACCGCTAGATTGAATGGCTTCATATACGAGACAAAGAACTTCTTCTCCGCTGCCTCTACTTGAGCCCCCATCGCCTTAACCGCTGTATCAGTGAAGACGCCTTGAACGGCGAATGTCACTCCTGAGCCCTCACTAGCTCCAACTAACCGGAGGAAGCTGACGTTCACAACATCTCGTGTATGCCCGGTTGGCGTCATCTCTGACTCCAGGATAACCCCTCCTGGCCTGTCAAGACGGAAAGCGCCTCCCGCATCCGTAGGGAGTATACCAGGGTTGAAATTAAGATCGTATACCATCAGGTCTTGGCCCCCAACTGGAAGCCAATGACGCCCCATCGTTCGTACGCTGAACACCTCTCCGCTCCCCAACCCACGGATAAACTCCTCAACTTTAGGCAGGAGTTTCACGGTGAGTGTTAGGCCCTTCAACGAGCGACGGAAGAGAACCTGGATGGGGATTTCCCCACTTTTGGCGACTGTTGCTACTACATCTAAGTCCATTTATTCGGCCCCCAGAAGATATTCCACGAGTACCCGTGAAGTAGGTCGAAGAGTGAGAAGTGCTTTCGGTGCAGCAGCCACAGAAGAAGTGTGCCGCGCCACCTACTTGTTGTACAGCCGCAGGGTAGTTTCATCAGTTTCATCAGTTTCATCTTGTTGCCTCCGCTTCAGCTCCTTCGCCTTTAAAGCCACGCTATTCGCAAGAAAACTCTCCCATCCATGTCCATGGTGGTCATCCGTAGCACACCACGCTGTCATAGGATCTTTAGGAAACCAGTACTCTAGCCCCTTCTCCTGAAGCATCTGTGTGAAGAAGTCGAACAGGGGCAACCCCTCTTTGCCTAGAGAGTAGTAAGGAAAAGACGCATGTTCGTTCAGGAAAGACTTGACTATGTTGAAGTTCGCTTTCGCCAACTCCAAGTCATTCCTGTTTATCGCGTCTTCGATAGCCTTCAGGTCGATCAAGGCCAGTAATTCGCTGGTGGCAGGCCATTTCCACTCATCTCTACGCTTCTCGGTATACAGGACACTACACGCCAGTCTTGACATCCCCATCACAAAGCTCATCAACTCCGGCGCACGAAGCCAGAAGTTAGAAAGAGTACGGTACTCCACCCCGTGTAGAGGGATACGGTGTTCTCCTGCTCTCCCATACACCTTCCTTCTTTCTGGAGCCTCGGGGTCACGGTCTATCAACACACACGTGTTGCCAACCAGAACGTCCAGAAGCTGGACTAGCTCTTTCGCATACGGTTGTAGTGTCGTAGTCCCCAGATGGATATGCCCACCAGCACTCCGCTTCAGATACGTTGCCCCATCCACACGGACGGAGGCTTTGCTGTCGTACACGTTCATACTCGGAGCGCACCCTAGCGCCTTCGACTTCTCGCTGAGTGAGTCTAGCTCTTTTTTATCCAGCTCGATAACAGACCGGAAAGACACGGAGATGTCTTTCATCCCGGCAAGATGTGTCCTCAGTGTACGGAAGCTAGCAGATATCGCGTTCGCTAACAACGCACGGCAGTAATTGGGATTTGGGTTAAGTTCCACTTGTACGCCGTCAAGGACGATTGTTTTGTACGCTAAACCCGTCTCAGGGATTACCTTCTCGGCCCCGATTACTCCCCCTTCTTTCGTGAAGAATAGCTCAGGGTCGCAACCAAAGTAAGGAGAGTAGAAACGGATTTGGGGTCGTTGTGCTGGCACACTCATAGATTCTCCAAGTAAAGCTTACAAGACTGTGCTCGCATCCTCTCGCCACCATCCGAACACTGATGTATTTGTTCGCCGAAAGCTATTCCACCACAGTACTGGCAGACACGCTTCGTTCCTCTTTCTCGGTCGTAGTAGCGGGTATGCGGTCCTATATGTCCAGCAGGCAGCTTACACAAGTCCCACGCACAACCTTGTAGTTCTAGTGGCATAAATCCTCACTCAGTCTTTGTAAGGGTCAAACTCATCACCACCGGCCATCACCACGATACGTGGCCTCAACGTATGTATAATCTCCACCGTCCCAACATGTGCGTCCAGAACAGACTGTAACGGTCGGTACACAGGTGGAGCTTCGTCTGCTCCAGCTCCACGAAGGACGATCCCACGCGCAACTAGACTCGCTTTCTCTGTGTTGAAGTCTACTAGACCTTTCCCCACACGCTGTGGGTGTTTCCGGCCATCCTCTCCACGAATCCACTTCTGCTTTCCAGCTGCTTGTGTTCGACTCATCACTCTACCGGCACCATGCACGGTGGAGTACAGCGTCTCTTTCGACGCCTCTGACTCTACACCACGCAGCACTACGCTGATATCTCCCATACTCCCACCGACGAATCCCCACTGATCTGGGAAGGCAGGTGTAGCCCCTTTCCGCACAACATACACTTCTCGTCCGTGATGAGTTTCTTTCCAGGTGAAGTTATGGTGGTTATGTACAGAGAAGACAACCTCAGCACCTAGAATCTCTAGTACTTTCCGCACAACCGCTTCACGGCCCGCGTACGCGTACTCTCCTGCGACTGTCATCGCCTCTATGTAATCCTGACCGCTTGGCGTGTGGACGTTAAGCAACAATGGCGGCGCATCCATCTCACCTTCGCCCTTCCCGTCATCAAACTTCCGTCCTTGCGCGATGTTCATAAACCCGGTTGCGGTTTTATGCCCAAACCCCCGTGATCCGAAATGCACACCAACCCAAATACAACCCGCTTCGTCCTCTAGCACGTCGATGTAGTGGTTCCCACTGCCCACAGTTCCGAGTTGCTGTGCGGCTAACTGAAGAAGTGCTTGCTGTTGTGGGATGGCAGATTGGATACGGTCTAGTACAGGAGCGTCTACTGGTTCGTTGTTCTTCCTCCCAATACCGAAACTTACTCGGTGTTGGATTTCATCTGCAAGCCGTTCAGATTCCTGTTGAACATCCGACGCCATCAAGTTAGTCTGTACGGCTAGATTCCCACATGCGATGTCATATCCAACACCAGACGGGGATACATAATCCCGGTATGCTACAACCCCTCCAATCGGCATCGA
>Ga0180007_10005762_pt1 | contig 12356 bp, 10 predicted proteins | sample MM_PC_MetaG_FD_121122 | JGI IMG/M metagenome (GOLD analysis project Ga0180007, IMG submission 121122) | Groundwater microbial communities from the Aspo Hard Rock Laboratory (HRL) deep subsurface site, Sweden - MM_PC_MetaG | ecosystem: Environmental > Aquatic > Deep subsurface > Groundwater...
TAAGGCAGGTTTCTGCTTGATTAAGGCAGGTTGGTAGCGGCAAAAAAAACCGTTATCAACCTGTTTTTTTATTGACTTTTCTTTTGCCTTGCATTACCATGTATAATGTAATGAATGATAGTGGGCAATATAGAAATTCCTGCTAGCAATGCTTACAAGGAGGGCACATGGAAGATATGGCATATTCTACAGAAGAGTTGGCCAGAGCTGTGGAGAAATGGCGCGGCCAAAACCGTAAAGGTTTTCTGGAGCTCTGTATACTGCGCTGTGTGCGAGCCCGCAAAAGAGTATACGGGTTTGCGCTTATGGATCAACTGCAGCAGTTGGGGATGGAGATCAGTGAAGGCTCGCTTTACCCCCTGTTGGCTCGTCTGGTAAAAGAACACTCACTGTTGGCCGAATGGGACACGCCTACGGAAGGACATCCCAGGAAGTACTATACGCTCAGTCTGTTCGGTCTGGATTTTCTGGCCCAGATTGAGGAGCACTATGAACACGATCACCAGGTATTCTTGAAAATTCAAGATGGAGGAAGCGATACATGACCAGGAAAACATACATCGAAGAGCTTGCGCAAGAACTGTCAATATTGCCGTCAGAAGAGCGGCAGGATATTATTCTGGAATTTGACAGTCATATAGATGAACTTATGAGCAGACAGCCAGAGCTTCCTGAAGAGGATCTCATCGCCCGTCTTCCGGCTCCGGCTACGTTTGCCGGCGAATTCCTGGCTGCTGATGCCTCTGGTAAATACCGAGAGCAGGCTGAGACCTTCTCCAGCAAGCGGGCCTCCGAATCCGGCACCAGATTCAGCAGTTTCCGTCGCTTTTTCCGCTATGCTCGCGGGGAGCAACAACAGTTGGACTGGCAGTTCAGCGATGTTACACAGATAGAAGTTGTGGCAGCATCAGCTGATATTCAAATTCAGGCGGCAGAAACCTGTTCGTGTCACATTGTTGGCTATTGGGACGACGATGAGCCTAGCTGGGAGCAAACGGGAACGCTGGTGCGCATGAACCTTGGTGCAGACGCCGACCTGCTTACCCTGGCTCTGCCCCCGGCCTTATGTGTATTGGTAATTAAAACAGCTTCCGGCGATATTCGCGGCGCTCTGGTTCCTAATGCCGATATTTCGATCAACACCGCTTCCGGTGATGTACAGGTAGAGCTAAACCACGGCATTGCGCGGGTGATGACAGCCTCAGGGGATGTTTCATTAGACGGCGTTATTACGGATGCAGATATTAAAACTGCCTCAGGAGATGTGACCTTGGACGGCCTGCAGTCTTCTCTGCGCATAGCCTCTGCCTCTGGAGACATCCGGGTTAATTACACTGCAGGCGCAGCTAATGGCAGTATAGCATCCATGTCCGGTGATGTTTCCTTAAGCCTGCCATCCGGCAGCCAGCCGGCGGTGGAGGCAAGCACAGTATCCGGAGACATTAGTGCTCTGAATGCATCAGTTCGTAAGCAACCCGGCCGCAAGTATTGTTCCTGCCCCGGAGGGCCCGGCGAGCTCAAGATCAAAACTATGTCCGGAGACATTCGCATCCAGAACTGATCATTGCGCACTTTTGTACCAACTAGCCGTATAAAAAACTGCTGCCGCCATTTCTTTTATGAGATAGCGGCAGTATTTTTATTTGTAGAAGGGAATATGCTATGTCCAAAGAAGCTGTTGCAGTATTAGGCGGAGGTTGTTTCTGGTGTCTGGAGGCTGCATTTCAGACCTTGCCCGGGGTCATACAGGTAGAATCTGGCTATGCCGGCGGTAGCAGGGAGCATCCTTCCTACGAGCAGGTATGCACCGGGCTGACCGGTCATGCCGAAGTCGTGCGGGTGGTATTTGATCCGGAACGCTTGCCGTATCGCCGTTTGCTGGAATATTTTTTTGGCATCCATGATCCTACCACCGAGGATAGGCAGGGGGCTGATATCGGCAGCCAATACCGATCAATAATCTTGTATACCGATGAAAACCAAGGACAGGAGGCAGAGGTTTTTATAAAGGATCAGGCTGTCAACTATCGCAATCCGATTGTAAGCGATGTTGTTCCTTTATCAAAATTCTGGCCGGCAGAGCCCGAACACCAGGACTTTTTCCGGCGGAATCCGGATTATGGCTATTGCCGCATGGTTGTACGGCCAAAAGTAGATAAAATACGCAAACTGATAGAAACACAGACAGTATAAAATATAAAAGGCCCCCAGCTTCTGCGTCTTCGGCAAAAGCGGGGGCCTTTAGGTAACAAAATCGGCTCAGTCTTTAAACAGCCGGTTTATTTCTTTTTCATACAGCTCAGCAATGGCATGGCGTTTTACTTCCTGCTTTGCTGAGAGCTCACGATCAACCACAAAAGCCTCGCTGAGCAGTTCGAAGCGCAGAATCCGCTCAAAAATCTTAAAGCCGGTTTTTGGATTAACCAATTGGCTTATTTCATAGTCAATCAATTCACGCGTTTCGGGTTGTCCAAGCAGCGACTCATAGTCATTGTAGGGGAGGGCATTTTCTTTGGCCCAGCCCAGTACAGTATCCTGGTCTGGAACAATCAATGCCGCCAGGTAGCGTTGGTCCTGACCCAGCACAACTGCCTGCTTGATGTAGATGCTTTCCACCAGCTTTTGTTCGATAGGTACCGGTTCTACATTTTCGCCGCCGCGTAAAACAATGGTATCTTTGGCACGGCCGGTTAATTTAAGAGCTCCATTCTGGGCTATCATGCCCAGATCGCCGGAGCGCAGCCAGCCATCAGCCTGAATGGTTTTACTGGTCAGTTCAGGTTTTTTGTAGTATCCCATCATCACTTGCGGACCGCGGATCAGAACATTGCCTTTTTTAAAGAGTCCCAGATCGTTGCCGTCATCATCACAAATTTTGAAACTAGTTCCGGTCAGCGCCGGTCCGACTGTTCCCATGGTCGGCCGTTTCTGGCTGCGCAGGCCCACGATAGGCGCGGTCTCGGTGAGTCCGTAGCCTTCCAGCAGCTTTATCCCCATGGCATCAAAGAAGCCGTCAACTGCCGGAGGAATGGCTCCGCCGCCGGAAATACCGGCAACAAAGCCGGTGCCCAGTTTGGCTTTGATTTTTTTGAAGACCAGAACTTCCGCCAGTCCGCGCAGCGGCAACAGGAACAATAATGGCAGCAAGGCAGTCAGAACATCAAACACACGGGTGCGGTCGCCAAAATTGGGATAGCGGCCAAGCAGCATATTGCGGAAGTTTGCGAAATTTTTGCCTACTGACAGGCAGAAACCGAAAATGGCTTTTTTAGTACTGCTGCCCTGGCGTACACTTTTGTTTACACCATCCATAACCGATTCCCAGATACGCGGAACACTTGCCATCCACTGCGGATTGATAGCCTGGAAGTCTGGCAGCATGATGGCGCCAATCGGTTTGGAGTAGGCAATGGTATTGGATACGCCAATGATGGCATATTGAACCATACGCTCATACGAGTGCCAAACCGGTAGTACCGAAAGCCAAATCTGGCCCGGGATAAGCACAAGCCGATCTGGCAGAGTCTCTACCTGATGCAGGAAGTTGCCGTGCGAAAGCATAACCCCCTTGGGTTCGCCGGTAGTACCTGAGGTATAAATAATGGTAGCCATTTCGCCACGCTTGCCTTTGGCTGCTTCCTGTGCATACTCTTGTGGGTTCTTGGCATACCGGGCAGCTCCCGCTGTATATATTTCGTTATATGACTGTACAGAAATACCGGCATTTTTCGCCCGGGTGATTGCCTCTGCCGAACAATTATCAAGGCTAATTACCTTTGTAAGCAGGGGCAGGTTTTTTTTCTGTGCCAGAATTTTATCAAGCTGCTTTTCAGTTTCTACAATAGTTAAGGGACATTCGCTAAAGGAGAGAATATAGCTGATTTCCTGTTCGGTTGCATCGCAGCCGCGCGGTACGTCAACCGCACCCAGACCCAGTATGGCCAGGTCACAAATCAGCCACTCTTTCCGGTTATCCGCAATAAGGCCGATGTTGTCATGCCGTTTTACCCCTGATTCCAGTAATCCGGCAGCAAAGGTCGCAACCTCGATGGCCAATTCAGCGTAGGTGGTAGGCTTAAAGGCCGTTCCGCCTTGCTTGCTGTATTGCATAACGATATTCGGTACGCTCTTTGCTTTTTCCAAAAACAACAGAGGAATTGTTTCGGCCATGGAACACTCCTGGTTAATAATTCAGCGACAATAAAAAAGCCGCCATATTTACATTTTACTGGATTGTGTAATAGTCGGCAAGTAAAAAACGGAAAATTCTGATTAATTACTGCAACCCTAGCGGGTTTTAGGTGTCGAAGTGATGTTTTGGTATTTTTGTGAATAAGGATAGCCGGGCCAGAGTTCACCCCAGTTCCCTTTGCGGTTCGGCTCTGACAGGCATTGTCCAAGCAGTTGCAGGTAGTCTGCGCGCGCAAGGTGGCAGCCGCCCAGGCTTTCCACATGATCGGTGTGCACTTGGCTGTCTATCAATCGGAAACCCTGTTCGGCCAGAAACCAGGCCAGTGGCAGGAAAACCGCCTTGGAAGCATCACTTAGCTGACTGAACATGGATTCGCCAAAAAAAGCCGAACCGAGGCTTACCCCATACAGTCCGCCGACCAGTTGGCCTTCCTGCCAGGCTTCGGCGGAGTGGGCATAGCCCAGCCGGTGTAATCCGCAATAGGCCTCTATCATGTCGCTGCAGATCCAGGTGCCATTCTGGCCGGGCCGCCAGCTTTCGGCGCATTTAGTTATTACCGACCTGAAGTCGGTATCAAGCTTCAGCTCGAAAGGTGTTTTTTTAATGAGCTTACGCATGGTAGCGGAAAGATGGGCTTGGTCCGGGTAAACGATAAAGCGGGGATCAGGACTCCACCAGATGAGCGGATCATCATCGCTGAACCAGGGGAAAATGCCCTGGCTGTAAGCGGACAGCAACATGCCGGGAGACAAATTGCCCCCGGTGCAGAGTATGCCTTCCGGGCTGGCCGTATCGACCGGAGGAAAGCTGAAACGGCTGTGCTCGTCCAGCCAGGGAAAGCGTGCGTCCTGTCTGCCCCGGCCGGGCGCTTTGTTATGCTTGAACCACATCAATAACTATGGCGTCGTTTACTGCATCCGCGCGGGCTTTGCCGCCGTGTTTTAAGCGCCCGAACAGAACTTCGTCCACAAACCAGCTTTTTATCGAATCTTCGACTACTCGGTTTACATTGCGCGCCCCGAATTCATCGCTGTATCCCATATCGGCCAGTTTGGCGATACAGGCATCAGTAAGCTCAAGCTCCACTTTTTTCTCCACCAGTTGAGTCCGGAATTCATCAACAGCCTTGATTACAATACGCTCGATGGTTTCGCGCGGCAGACGGCCGAAGCGTACAACCGCATCCAGACGGTTACGGAATTCCGGCGAGAAGGCTTTTTTGATGGCTTCATCTACAGCCGCTTCGGTCATGGTTTTTTCACCAAAGCCGATCATGTTTTTACCGATGTCGCGTGCGCCGGCATTGCTGGTCATTATGAGCACTACATTGCGGAAATCGGCCTTGCGTCCCTGATTGTCGGTGAGGGTGGCATAATCCATGATCTGCAGCAATATATTGTAGATATCCGAATGGGCTTTCTCGATTTCGTCCAGCAGTACCACGGCATGCGGCGTTTTACGGATAGCGTCGGTAAGCAACCCGCCTTCTTCGTAGCCGACATAACCGGGGGGTGACCCGATAAGCCGGCTGACTGTGTGTTTCTCCTGATATTCGCTCATGTCAAAGCGGTGCAGGGCAATGCCTAGAGTTTCGGCCAACTGGCGGGTAAGTTCGGTTTTGCCTACACCAGTAGGGCCAACAAAGAGGAAATTGGCTACCGGTTTGTTGGGCGCTCTGAAACCTGCCCGGCTGCGCTTGACTGCCTTTACAACCGCAGCGATGGCTTCGTCCTGGCCGAACACCGCCTTCTGCAGATCCGGTTCCAGGCGGGACAGCCGGTCTAGCTCATCCTGGCGTACCGATTTTTCCGGTATGCGCGCCATGCGGGCGATAACCGTTTCAATCTCCGGACGGCCTACCTGCAGGGTACTGCCGTCATCCGTGCCGTCCTTGTACGCTTTGATACGCACCCAGGCTCCGGCCTCATCCATCACATCAATGGCCTTATCCGGCAGACGGCGTTCATTGATAAACTGGCTGGACAGCGAAACACTCAGTTCCAGAGTTTCATCCTGGTAGCTTACGTTATGGAATTCCTCGTATTTCGGCTTCAGACCCTTGAGGATTTCTACCGCTTCGGCGATGGTCGGTTCTACGATGTCGATTTTCTGGAAACGCCGCGAAAGGGCGCGGTCTTTGTCAAAAAATTTGTTGTACTCGTCGTAAGTAGTTGACCCGATACAGCGCAGCTTGCCGGATGTGAGTGCCGGCTTAAGCAGGTTGGACGCATCCATCGAGCCGGAAGAAACAGCGCCAGCACCTACGATTGAATGTATTTCGTCAATAAACAGTATGGCTTTTTCTTTTTTTAAAAGCTCATCTACCACCCGTTTGATGCGCTCTTCAAAATCGCCGCGGAATTTGGTCCCGGCCAATAGAGCGCCCATGTCCAGGCTGTAGATGGTAAAGCCGGCCAGCTTGGGCGGCACCGTGCCGGCAAAAATGCGCTGGGCCAGCCCTTCGGTTATCGCGGTTTTGCCCACACCGGCATCGCCAACATGAATCGGGTTATTTTTAAGCCGGCGGCAAAGCACCTGAATCGTGCGCTCGATTTCGATCTCGCGGCCTATAACCGGTTCCAGCTTGCCTTCTTCGGCCAGCTTGCTCAGGTTGGTGGTAAATTTTTCCAGTGCGCCGCCGCGGATGCCGGCGGCACCACGCTGGCGGTTTGGCTGGCCTTCTTCGGTATCAGCCTCCGGGTCGGAGAACGGCTGCGCCTCATAGTTCCCGCTGTTTTCACCCTGTGTTTCCGCCCCACCCTGATCCTGGTTATAATTACCGTCAGCCGAATTTCCGTGTGATATTACTTCCAACAGATGTAGTCGATTAATGCCGGATTTGCGCATGTAGTAGGCCGAATAATTGCGTTCTTCGTCGAACAGCGATACGATCAGTTCGGAAACGCCCACTTCTTTTTTGCCGGAATTCTGCGACTGGGCAATAGCCCGTTCGATGACACTCTGGAAGCCGGCTGTCTGGATGGGTTCCTGGTCCTTTACTGCCGGAATCTTTTGCTCAAAGTAGCTCTCCATGCCCTGCTTGATGTGCTCGATATCGGCATCACAGGCCAACAGGATAGCCCGGACCTGGTCGAACGACAGCGAGGCATAGAGTATGTGCTCCGGCGTCAGGTACTCGTGTCCTTTCAGCTTTGCTTCGTTATATGCGGCATTAAAAATCGCCTGTACCAGTTTGCTTACTTTCATAGTGTCAAGCCTTCTCCATTATGCATTTAAGCGGAAATCCATTCTCTTTTGCCAGAGAATGTACCCGGTTGATCTTGGTGATGGCCAGATCGTAGGTATATACACCCACGGTGCCCCTGCCTTTTTGATGAACATCCAGCATTATTTTAGTCGCTTCCACCAGGTTTTTGTGAAATACCGACATCAGCACCGCCACCACAAAATCCATCGTGGTAAAATCATCGTTTAAAAGAATGACACGAAATTCATCCGGCTCGCTGGTATCTATACGCTCATCAAAAACAGTGTCTGTTGTATATCGGGTGTCACTGCTCACATCCATTAAAATAGCGATAAAGCGGCAAAAAAACAAGGCTGATCACTCTTCCTGCAGCAGACAGTTAGGAACTGCCGCAGGTTCGGGTGACCAGCCTTCGGATAGCAGCGCTGGACCGGTGGCCCGACCAGGCCGCGCGTGCCTGGTATCGGGCCGGATTAGCCGCGTCTTATTTCATTACGTAAGCGCTCAGCGGCGGGAAGCCGTTGAAGTAGATGGAGCTGTAGCTCTGGGTGTAGGCCCCAGTTGTAAGTATGTAGGCCCGCTCGCCGATTTTGGTACCGGCCGGCATCTCGTAGGTATGCTTCTCGTACAGGATGTCCATGCTGTCGCAGGTTGGTCCGGCCAGGATAATATCGAGTGCCGGGCCGGTTCGCTCAAAGTAAATCGGGTATTTTATGGCTTCATCCAGTGTCTCGATCAAGCCGCCGAATTTGCCGATATCGAAGAAAACCCAATGATACAGGTCATGAGTACTTTTTTTGGCAATATTGACCACTTCGGTGACGATTACACCACAGTCACCGGTTATTGAGCGCCCGGGTTCGATAATAATTTCCGGAAGCTCGTCCCCGAAGTAATTTTTCAGGTAGCCGGTAATGTCGCCGGCATAGTGCTCGATGGGGTTGGTCGGATCCAGGTAGGCTGCGGGGAAACCGCCGCCCATATTTACCATTTTCAGCTTAATGCCATGATCTTCCGCCCAGCTGAACAGGCTGCCTACGCTGCCAAGCGCAGTGGACCACTGGCCGATATCACGCTGCTGGCTGCCGACATGGAAGGAAAGGCCGTAGGGTTCCAGTCCCAGATCACGGGCATGCAGCATCAAGTTGCGGGTCATTTCCGGATGGCAGCCGAACTTCTTGGAAAGGGGCCAGTCGGCACCCAGGCCTTCGGTAAGGATGCGGAAGAACACCTTGGATTTCGGTGCAGCCCGGGCAATTTTATCCACATCCTCAAAACTGTCGGTGGCAAACAGGCGCACACCCTTGTCGTAGAAATAGGCGATATCTTTTTCTTTTTTGATCGTGTTGCCGAAACTCATGCGCTCCGGTTCTACTTCGAGTCTGAGCAGTTGATCCAGTTCGTACCTTGTTGCCACGTCGAATGAAGAACCCAGGTCCCGTAACAGGCTGACTACTTCATCGTGGGGATTTGCCTTGACTGCGTAAAATATTTTGGCAAATGGAATATTTCTGCGCAGTTCTTCATACTTTGCTTTGACTACATCCGTCTCGATAATCAGACAGGGGGTCTGCTTGTCTTCGGCAAATCGCTTTATCCGCTCGAAGCGCTCGGTTGACATATAGTCTTCTAGCGGAAACTGGTACTCTTCTTTCATTGCACCTACCTCTTTGGTAGTAACATGATAGCCTCGCGTAAGTTATGGCTGCTGGCCTGTGGCTCAGGCCATCAAAATAGGGCAATACTATTTCTTTGTCAAGAACTGCCAAACGATTGACCAAAACAACATATTGGCCTAATATAATCTCCAAGATGTCAATCGCAACCAGTCAGCAAATAAATCGCTATTATGAAACATTCCGCTCGATCGATGTAACATTTACCAAGGAAGTTATCAAGGCCAGCGGCCTGATTCCCCAGAATGTTTTTATCAAATGTCTGGGAGAGCAATGGCCCTGTGTGGTGTATTCGAGCTCGTTTGAGGGTACCAAGATACTGGCTACCGCCAAACCCGCCCTGATAGACAAGATTAAGAAAGCCAACAATCTGGTAAATATCCGCTTTTCTTTCAAGGTTCCTTATAAGCAGGATCCGGTTTCCTTTTTTGTGGCCGGCCGGGTAAGCGGGTTTGCACCGTATGCCCAATCCAACGGCAGCCTGCAATTTATTAATGTGCAGTATTCTCAGCGGCCGCCGGAAGATTTTGTGGAAATAATCGGCAATATACTGGAAGCCAATATAAACTCGGCCCGGCGCAGGGACGAGCGGATTATTATCAATGCCGATGCCATTCGCCGTATCGGTCTTGCCCACAAGGAAGCCATGCTGCTGGTACAGGGTGTGCCGCGCCGCTGTATCATCCGCGATCTTTCTTTTGGCGGAGCCAAGGTCATTATTGTTGGCCTGGCAAAATTCCTAGTCGGCAAGGATTGTGTCTTCAAGATCGATGTGGAAGAACCGCGCGAGACTCTGGACATTGCTGCCAAGGTTGTTCGATCGGAAGATGTAGAGGGCAGGAAGGATCTTGCGGCCATAGCCCTTCAGTATGATGATAAATTAATACCAATGAGTTACAAAATGCATGTCAACAACTATAATCCCGGCCAGCGCAAGTCCGGAACCGAAGCCGCTGCAGCCGAGCCACCGGCCGTAAGTGCTGCTACAGCCGCGCCCGCAAAATCTGCAAGCGCCGGAACTGAACCTAAAATCGGGGATGCAAATCCTGCAAGTTCCGGTAAATAAGCTGCTTAGCTGAATCGTATATCGTTCTTTGTTCCAATTTTCACCAAGGAGTCAATAATGCCGGAAGAACTGAAAGTACCAGGCAATATCATTTTTATCAGAATTCCCGATGCAATGGCCCGGCCGATCGGTGATTTTTATGTAGACCCGACTATTCCCCTGCCGGTGGAACTTGGCCGCGATGCTTCCGGTGCGGAGGATCTAAAAAACCTCAGTTGGGAAATGCTGGTAGCCGGGATGCTGCGTGTGCTGGCCTACAATCCGGACCATGAACATGCCGCTTATTATCGTCAGTTTATTGTCTCAATCAAACCGGACATTTTTAACGAACTGTCGGCAGCCGGCGTGCTGAATGCCCGCAACAAGGATTTTGAGGTAGCCGAGGAAGTTTTTAAGGCCCTGTGCGGCCTCCAGCCTGAGTCAGCCTGGCCTTTTATAAATCTGGCGGTTCTGCATGAAGACCAGGCCGACGAGCTGGAGAAAGCCGGCAAGGACGAGCTGGCTGATGCCGTACGCGAAAAGGCCTTTGCTGTATACCGGAACCTGCTGGCCATGGATCAATTACATCCCGATGCCTGCTTTAATGCGGCTTTCTTCTTCCTGAAACAGAAGAATTATGAGCGTGCCGCTGATTTGTTTGTCTCCTATCAGAGCATTGGCGACGATGAACGAAAACTGGCCAAGGCCCGCGAGATTGCCGAAAAATTGCAGGATAGGCGGCACCGTGATACTGTATTTAAAGAGGCTTTTGACCTCATCCGGCTGAATCGTGAGGAAGAAGGCCTACAGAAAGCCTTAAACTTCCTGGCTGACGATCCCGATGTCTGGAACGGCTGGTTTCTGGCCGGGTGGGCCCAGCGTCGGCTGGGCCGATACGAGGAAGGACGGCAGTCTTTCTTAAAGGCGCTGGATCTCGGCGGCCAGCAGGTGGACCTGTACAATGAGTTGGCCATCTGCGAGATGGAGTTAGGCCTGTACGCGGCTAGTCGTGGTCATCTAGAGCAGGCTCTGCGCCGCGAATCGGATAACATAAAAATTCTCTCTAATCTGGGCATGGTGGCGCTTCATCAGCAGCGGCTGCAGGAAGCCGCCGGTTTCTTCCGCATCGTGCTGGATCTGGAGCCGGAAGACAAGCTGGCCAAGCAGCAGCTGGCAGCCCTGGACGCACAGGGAATCGAATAAGCAAGCCGAACCCGGCAATAATTGAAAAGGCTGCCAGAACGACCAGCAGGTCGGCGGCAGCCTTTTTTAGTCAGCAGTGCAGGTTTATGCGAGAGTTCAGAGCGCCTTGATTGCCCTGGCAAACTCGCGCCCGCGCTGGCGCAGCATCTGCAGGGTGGCATCGTCGGCCGCACCGGCCCATTCCACCGACTCCATACAGTCCCATTTCAGCGGTGCTATTGCCGCTTCGTATTCCTTCTTGGCACCGCCAACCCAGCCCCAGCTGCCGATACGCATGGCCTTGCGGTTCCACACATGTTTGCGTTCGAACATGTTAAGTACATAGGCCATCGGCGGGAACATCTTGTATTCGTAGGTGGGCATGGCGATTACGATGCCGGCGCTCTTGTAGGCGTCTGCCAGGACAAAGCTGACATCTTCGTTGGGAACCCGGTGGATGGAGTAGGGGACCAGTTCGTCCTCGATGCCCTGCAGCAAAGCTTCCAGTGCGTTGCGGGTATTGCCGTACATGCTGCCCCAGACCACACAGATTTCTTTTTCCTGCGGACCTTCCATGTAATTGGCATATTTCAGGTAACGGTCGATGATGGTCTGCGGTTTATCGCGCCAGATCAGACCGTGGCTGGGGGCGATCACCTTGATATCCAGATTTTTGATTTTGTCGATGGCTTTTTTTACAAACAAACTGAAGCTGGCCACGATGTTGGCATAGTAGCGCAGGCTTTCTTCTTCAAAAAGCGCATGGTCTTCGGCATAGTACTCGTCGTCGAAGACACGGTTGCCCAGCCTGCCGTAGCTGCCGAAAGCATCGCACGAGAACAGAACGCCGCTTTTAGGCTCGAAGGTAACCATGGTTTCCGGCCAGTGCACGTTCGGAATTTCCTCGAAGGCCAGTTCAATACCGTCTCCCAGATCCAGCTTGTCGCCGGATTTAACAGCGCGCAGGCCATCGCTAACTTTATAAAAACTTTTGACCAGCTCGATACCTTTGGCCGTAGCCAGAATCTCGATTTTTGGATTAATTTGCTTGAA
>Ga0180007_10005763_pt1 | contig 12355 bp, 7 predicted proteins | sample MM_PC_MetaG_FD_121122 | JGI IMG/M metagenome (GOLD analysis project Ga0180007, IMG submission 121122) | Groundwater microbial communities from the Aspo Hard Rock Laboratory (HRL) deep subsurface site, Sweden - MM_PC_MetaG | ecosystem: Environmental > Aquatic > Deep subsurface > Groundwater...
ATTTTTTCATAAAACCGCGGTACGGCCGCCATGAAATGGGGGGCAATTTCCTGAACATCCGCCATGAGTGTGGCGGGGTCCGGGACCATGAAGGTTTGATGGTTCATCAGCAGAGCGCAATAATTGATCATCCGCTGGAAGGGGCTGGACAAGGGAAGCCAACAGGCTGAATGGGCCTGGTCCGGCAAGTCCTGAATCTGTAAGGAAATGGCCTTGACCGCTTCTGTCAGTTGGTCGTGGTCATAGGATATTGCTTTGGGAGCACCCGTGGTTCCGGATGTAAACAACAGGGTCGCACACCGGGGTTTTCCAACCAGGAAAAGCCTTTCGAGACCTGCCTCAGGGTTCGAAAACCCTTTTATCCGGCCATGCTGCTCCATGGTGTTTAGGCTGTTCCCCACCAGCCCAAGCTTCAGGGAAGAGAGCAGGTCCGAAGGGAATTTTTCCAGTATTTCCGGGCTCTGAACAGCCAGGACCCTTATCCGGGCCATGTGTATCGTCCGGGCAAGTCGTTCCGGGGGATCTTTCTGATCCAGGCCGATCACAACGCAACCGGCCATGAACCCCGCGTGCTGTACAATTTCCCAGGCAATGGAATTGGCCATGAGGATGGCCAGCCCATCGCCGGGTTTTACCCCCGAGAGGATAAATTTACGGGTAAGACGGGCCGCCCTGCCATAAAATTGTTGCCATGAAATCCCCTTCCAGGCATTGGACTGCTTTTCCATAAAGGCGATGGCATGGGGCGTCTGTGCCACACGGTGTGTCAGTAATCGGGGGATGGTGTCCAGATGGTTTGTTATTTTATCAATCATTTTTGCCTCCTTTTATGCCCAGATCCGTTCTTGTCAAAGACAATCGTTTCAAGACCCCATCAATGGAGTTTCCCAGCAAACGGCCGGTTCTTGCGGCATACTCAAGGGTTTCAAAGGTATACAACCATTCTTTGCGGCAGGTTTTTCCATCTCGAACCATGCGGGCAAATTCCGGTTCAAAGGATGAATAGCCCAGGCGTACCATGTCCACCACCCCCATGAGGGGAACCAGGCTGTTGTTGGTTACAAGGGGGCTTTCATCTCCTCTGGGCATCAGGTTCAGCGCCAATACGCGTTTTTTTATGAAGGACTCGGATAGATTCCAGATGAAAAAGGGGAAGAGCATCTGGGGTCTTTTCTCAAGGGGCCATGCGGACCCGTTCCACCAATGGCGCAGTTCATGGGCATCGAATATATCTGCCAGACGTATCCCGGCGACATGTTCCCTTTTTTTTGCTTCCGCCTGCCGGCTGGTTAAAAAAGTGTCAAGGCCAAGGACATGGGCCACCTGATCCCGGGACAATCCGCACAGGATATAGGGGATACCCATTTGGGCTGCAATATTTCTGGCCACATCACAAAAAAAATCTCCGTCAAACTGGTCCACTGTTCCTGCGCAGCCGCGCTCATTCAAATGGGTAAAGGCATACCGGAACATTTTTTCCATGAAGCCTGCACGGGGCCGAACCATCATATGGTCAATGCCCAACTGCTGGATAATGGCAGTGACATTCTCCATGGCAATTGGGCTCATAAAGGTATTGTCCACGGTCAGGGCAAGGATTTGTATCCCTTTGTACCGCTCGATCATGCGATGCAGAAGATAGCTGCTGTCCTTTCCCCCGCTGAAAAGAACCAGCACATGATAGCGTCTGCTGCCTGACCCCATGGCAGCCTCTATCAGAAAATCCATTTCATCCTGCATCCTGTCCTGTTCTTTCTGGGTCAAGGTGTTCCTTGTCGGCCCATGGGTTCGGCAGTGGCCGCAGATCCCATGAATCAGGGGCGAATAGGTTTCCGGAAGAAAGCACTTTTCGCACCGGGGTGTCAGATGTCGGCGGACCAGAACCCTTTGAAAGGGCCAGATCCGCTGTTTATAAAATTCAAATAATTGTATTTCTCTTACCATGGCGTGTTTTGAGTTCATCTCAGGTCTCCTGGTTGTTTGGGGTTAAGAGGCTGCCACTAGGGGCGCTTCTGGGTTGCGTGGCACCAGATTATGCCGGCGCTCCTGGTATCGGATAAAGCCTTTCCAATTGTCGTCCACCCGGGAAAATCTGATCCAATGAAGGGGTCCCCGGGACGAAAGACACACTCCTTTCACCGCAGCCACCCGATGGTGCCCCACCACGATGAAAAAGTGCGTACTGGTTTTTTGGGGCAAAAGGACATCTGCGTGCACCCGCATTTCCATTTTTGAGCCATTCAGCACGGTCATATAAACGGGCATGGGAGTATTTTCCGGATACACAAGCCCGTAACACTTCATGTCATAGCCCGGATGCCTTCCGGGGGTGCAAAAGCCCCCTTTGGCCCGGGGCAATACCTTTATGAATTGGGGATGGGCATAGACAGACGACAGCTGCCGGAGTTGTCTGTCCGAAAGTGAATCAAACAGACCCGCAACCCTGTTAAAGAAATAGTCCATTAAATCCGGCGTCATTACCGGGTCGGAGATGGAAACGTATCTTGGATTTGGAAATTCCATGCAGGCTTTCTCCCGGGTGCTGAATGCCCGGAAAAGAAATTCATACAGATTCCGGTGCAGGGGGGCTGCGCCATAAACCCTTCTGAATCTGGCTTCGGCTGTTTCAAGGTTTTGGGTTGCAATCATGGCAGGGGCATTATTGGCAAATTCATACCCGTTGATCTGCCTTTTGTGCAGGGGGACAAACAAAAAGATGCCTTCATACAGGGGCATCCGTTTCGGATGAACTGCGATGATAAAGCGATCGACACCAAAACATTCCCGGCTGTATTTGATCAGGTATTTTGTAAGGTAGAACATCACGCAGCTGGAGTGCCCCTGCAAATCATGGCGCATCGCCAGTGACGACACTTCGGCCATCCGCTTTCCGGGAACACGGAATCGGGTTAAATCAACGATATCCTGGGCCGGGATGCCGAATATCCCGTCCCGGATAATGGAAATTGTTGCGATAACCTCTTTGTTGCGTTTTGCAACCAGAGTGGTGGTTGACGGCAGACAATGGAAAAGGGTAATCCGTCGTCTGGAAGGCAGGGGGGCCGTGATGTTTTCCTTTAAATAGGCATCATACAGCAGTGAAAAGGCAGCATCCAGATCCTCTCTTGTCCGGGCAATCCCAAAGGTTAAATTGTCCGGCAGGGCCGGGAGTTTCATCATTCGCCGGAACAATGGGTACCCAAGTGATTTGGGCGCAAATTTCAGGCAGGGGGTGAAAACTTTTTTTACAATGGCTTTGGACATTTGTGACCTCCTTAATGCGTGAAAAGGATTAAAAAACAGGCCCTTGTCGGATCCAGCAAGATTATCCTTGACACCTTAAAAATAGTAAGTAAGTATTATTTACCCTTCACCAAGGGCGAATCGAGCGGAAAGATTGCGGCAAGGGCTCCAGAGCATAGGATCGGCAATAAAAAAGGTTCAAACAAGGAGAAATAACATGTCAACACCCAGTGGCCCCCTTTCAGAAGCGGACAAAAAAAGATACAGCCATATCAACAAGGAAAACATTGATTTCATCACAGAGCGCAACAATCGTATCAATCGGTGGGTGATTGCAGACATGCTCCGAAGGACCCGCTACCATTTTCCGGACAAAACGGCCCTGGTTTTCAACCAGATTTCCCGCACCTATTCCGAACTGGAAAAAGAGTGCAACCAGGTGGCCAACGCCCTGACAGGTCTGGGGGTAAAAAAATACGACCGGGTGGCGATCCTGGCCCACAACACCCACCACCATGTGCTCACCTGGATGGGCAGCGCAAAGATCGGTGCCATCTATCTGGCGGTGAATTATCTGTTAAGCGGTGAGGATATTGCCTATTGCATCAACCATTCCGAGAGCAAGGTGTTCATTGTTGAAGACACCCTCTATCCCCAGGTGAAGTCGGTGCTGGATAAAATTCCGTGTGTAAAGACGCTGATCTGGTCGGACCAGGGGGGTGGGCAGGCGGCCGCCGAGGGGTTTATAAATTTTGACGACTGGTATGCCCCCTCTCCTTGGACAGAACCCGATGTGGTGCTGCGCATTGAGGATCCGGTGCAGATGACCTATACCAGTGGGACGGAATCTCTTCCCAAAGGGGTGATTATCAGCAATCAGGCGCTCATAGCAGAATATATGGGGTGCATTATTGACGGCAGGTATGAGAGCTGCGATATTAATATCAATGCCCTGCCCATCTACCACTGCGCCCAGCGGGATGTGTTCATGAATCCGGTTTTCTGGATGGGGGGTACCAATATTTTCATGGGTCCGGATATCGGGTTGATCCTCAAAAATATTTCAGCGTATAAGGCCACCATGTTTTTTGCACCGCCCACCGTATGGATCGGTATGCTCCGCCACCCTGATTTTGGAAAGTATGATCTATCGAGCCTTGGCAAGTGTTATTATGGAGCTTCGATCATGCCAAGGGAAATCCTGAAGGAATTGCTGGAAAAATTCCCCAATGCCGGTGTGTATAATTATTACGGGCAAACCGAGCTGGCACCCTACCACACCATCCTCAAGGCAGAAGACGCCCTGGAAAAAATCGGGTCCGCCGGCATGGCCGGGCTGCATATGGAATCCAGGATAGAGGACAATGAAGGCCGGGAAATCACAGAAATTGACCTGCCCGGAGAAATCTGCGGCAGGGGACCCCATGCCATGACCATGTATTTCAAAGACCCGGACAAAACCCAGGCAGCCATGGCGGGCGGATGGTTCCACTCGGGGGACCTGGGTGTTCTGGACAAGGACCGGTATATCACGGTTGTGGACAGAAAAAAGGACATGATCAAAACCGGCGGCGAGAATGTGGCCTCACGGGAGGTGGAGGAGGCGGTTTACCTTCATCCGGGCGTGGAAGAGGTGGCGGTTGTGGGTGTCCACCACCCCAAATGGGTGGAGGCTGTTATCGCGGTGATCAAGCTTAAGGAGGGGAAAACAATAACAGAAGAGGAGATGATGACCCATTGCAAGTCCCATCTTTCTTCATTTAAAACTCCCAAGAAGATCATTTTTGTGGATGCGCTTCCCAAAACGCCCACCGGGAAAATATTGAAGCGAAACATGCGCGAAGCCTACCGGGAACTTTTTTAATGCCCCAGGGCGCCGATCTGAAGGCAAGGACGGCGCCCTATGGCTTTGGGTGGGCGTTTTTTCAGGGTCTCGAAGACGGTTCCGCCTGGGGAACCCACTTCCTGCCCACAATCATATAGACAAAAACAGAGCCCAGAATCAGATAGCCAAACATCTGGACATTTTTTGTTTTAAAAATATAGGCAAGGATAATGATAATGGATGCACTGATCAGAAAAAACACAGGTTTGGGGGTATGCTTTAAGATCACCCGTCCAAAATGGGCAAACCGGATATGACTCACCATTAAGCCGATGGACAAACCGGTCAGTCCCCATAATATGCCCGGTATTGCAATAAGAGATGCCCCCAGAACAATCAAGGCTCCCGCAGGACTGGGAAGACCGTTGAAGATGCCCTCGGGCAGGTCGGTTCTGCCTTTGTCCATGGCGATGAAGCGGATGAGGCGAAATGCCACCCCGAGGATGAAAAAACCGCCGAAGATCCATGCCAAGGATCCGCCTTTTTGTACAATCACATAGGCGGGTGCCAGGCCAAAGCTGACAAAATCGGCAATATCATCCAGATAGGGACCATATTTGGTTCCGCCATGTTTTAGGGCCATTCGCCCATCAAACAGGTCAAACAATTGTCCGATGATGATGATGCAAATTGCCCAGGCAAAATAATAATGGTAGGTCAGGATAAGGCTGGTCACGCCGCAGCAAAAATTAAGCGCGGAAAGGATATCGGCATAGAGTCGGTTGGGGATAAATTTGAATACCACAGATGCGCCTGAAAGGATAATACAGGCCATGAGTACCGCATCGGCAATATTTACCAGTCCTTGGTTTTGATCCATCAATGCACACAAAATAACAAGGCCAAAGCAGATGATGGCCTTTATTTTTCCAAAATTATTGGCAGCCCCGGAGAAGTTGGCCCAGGCCAGAATCTGCCGGGCAAAAAACTGCCCCAGAAGTTCAATGACCACGAGGATCCAGATCAGTTCCATTGACAGGATTCCTGAATGGGCAAACCCTATCAATGGCGGCAGATAGGTCAATTTGTCACACATGGGATCCAGCCATTCTCCCAGGCGGGAGCCCAGGTTGCATTCCCTTGCCACAACACCGTCCACGCCATCAAGGATAGCGGCAAAGGTGAAGATAAAGATGGCAATGGATTGATATGGGCTGAAAAAATAGAGGAAAAAGCCCAGGCCAGCCATGGCCGTTCGCCAATAGCAAATTGCATTGGGGTGTAGCAGCCACTGGTGCGACATGATGTATTTCTGCATGGGCTGTCTTTTAACCGCCCTGGAAAACCACAGGAAAAAACTGGTTCCAATGGCAGCGGAAACAATAATCACCAAAAATCTTTCCATTTTATTATCTCATATTCATTAAATTAATCAGTTGTTTATACCTGCATCTTGTTTCAGCAAGTGTCCTTTTTCAAATTTTAGTCTATCTATCATTTTTGCCATCAATAGTCATCATCTGGTTTTTAAAATTATCTTTTTACACCGGCGCTCCATTATGGCAATCTTCCAAAAATCCTGCCCCGTAAGCCTTGGCATGTCCGGTGCAAAAAAAGAGGAACCGGAGAACCTTTTTTTCCGACGGACGATTACATTACCGCTTGTTTTGTTTTGACATGGAACCTGAGCATCATCAGGAGCGCCGAGGCTGTCAGGCCGATCAACAATCCGTACCAGACCCCGTAAATCCCCAAACCAAATCGGAAGGCCAGAACATACCCCGATGGCAGACCAATGACCCAATAGGCTGTCAGGGTGATGAGGGTGGGGATTTTCATGTCCGTGATTCCCCGTAAAATACCCAGGCCCACGGACTGGGTTCCGTCGGATATCTGGAAAAAAGCCACAATCACCAGCAGGGAGGCTGCCATTTTTGTCACCCCCGTGTCAGACAGGTAAAGCAAGGGCAGAAAGTTGCGGAACAGGACAAAGACAAGGCCTGATGCGGCCATGAAACCGGCACAGAGAAAGACGGCTGAAAACCCGGCGGTCCGGACATCCCGGGCCGACCCCCTGCCCAGGGCATGGCTTACCCGGATGGTGCCGGCGCCTGCGATGCCCATGGCCACCATAAAGGAAATGGACGCCAGGTTCAGGGCAATCTGGTGGGCAGCCAGGGCCTGGGTGCCCATCCATCCGACAATGACGGCAGAAGCGGTAAAGGCAGACACTTCAAAAAAGTATTGGCAGGCACCCGGGATGCCGATTTTCAATAGTCTTTTCATCAGGCGGATATCAATTTTACGGTATCGCAGGGAGGGATCAAACCGTTTGAGTGAAGGGGCGGTCATGATCACCCACATCAGGGAGAATGCCATGAAGGTCCGGGAGAAAAAGGTGGCAATCCCGGCTCCAACGACCCCCAGGGCCGGCGCTCCCAGATTCCCGTAGATAAAGACCCAGTTGACACCGATATTGACCAGGTTGGCCAGAAGGGTGATGACCATGGCCGGTTTTAAAAAGCTCACCCCTTCGGCAAACTGGCGGAAGGACTGGAAGAGCATCAGGGGCAGCATGGAAAATCCCAGCACCTGCATATAAAGAACGGCCGGTTCCACAATGGTTTCGGGCTGGTGGAAAAACCGGATGGATTCCGCTCCGAAAAAGGTTGCAACGCACAGGAGCATTCCGGCTAAAAGATTCACAATCAGCCCCTGGCGCAAAATCACCCCGCAGTCCGTCTCCTTTCTTGCACCTGCGGCCATGGCCGTCAGGGGGGTTATGGCCATGGAAAGACCGAATCCCACCACCATTACCAGCATAAACAGGGCATTGCCGATGGCCGCAGCTGCCAGGGCGTCGGTTCCCACCCGGCCCACCATGGCATTGTCGGCAATTGACATGGCCATCTGGCCGATCTGGCCCACAATCATGGGCAGGGCCAGATGGATGGTTTCTTTAAAATGCCGCTTGAACATGGCAGAGCATTTTTTTTATAGACGGTGTCATAAAAAGCATATGGACCGCATATTAGATATGAGAATCCTTCTAAAAGCAAGATGAATATGAAGAACCCCTCTGAAAATAACCACGGCGGCAGTGTTTTGTCTATACAATTCGGCTTGACTGTTATAAGATCCCAGAATGGTGTTTGTATCTGTTTCTATCCATATCCAACCTCAAATTTAAGTGGGCCGACAGAGCAAAGCGATACTATTATCAAAGAACTTAACAAAAAAGGGGGGACGAAGATGTTTTGCCATCAATGCCAGGAGACAATGAAAAACCAGGGCTGCTCCATGAAGCAGGGGATGTGCGGAAAATCGGCTGAAGTTGCCGATCTTCAGGATCTGTTTATCTGGGTCTTAAAAGGGATTTCCGTTTGGGGAGCCAGGGCAAAAGAAGTGGGTATCTATGACCATGAGGCCGGGTTTTTCATAGCCAAGGGGCTTTTTTCAACCATTACCAATGCCAATTTCGACCGGACGGATTTTATCGGGCTCATCAACAAGGGCATAGGGATCAGGGGTCGGCTTAAAAAGCAGTTTCTCTCCGCATACAAACAAAAAAACGGCAAGGATTTTTCTTTACAGGTTCCCGAGTGTGCCGTCTGGGTCCCGGCCGATGACCAGGCAGTTCTGGCAAAAGCCGCCAGCGGGTCCGGTGGGTGGCTGGAGATAAAAAATGAAGATGAACGTTCTCTCAAGGCCACTATTTTGTATGGACTCAAAGGCATGTCCGCCTATGCGGAACATGCCTACCAGATCACAAAGTCCTGCCAGGAGGTGTTTGAATTTTTAATGGAAGCCCTTGCAGCCCTGGTTGACGATATTAAATCCCAGGAGGACCTGCTTGAGCTGGTTATCAGGACCGGGCAAATGGGGGTTAAAACAATGGCCCTTCTGGATGCGGCCAATACAAGGGCCTATGGAACCCCTGAAATTACCCATGTGAATATCGGGGTGGGAAAAAATCCCGGCATCCTGATTACGGGCCATGATCTTGTGGACCTTGAAGAACTGCTGGAACAGACCACGGGTCAGGGAATTGATGTGTATACCCATAGTGAGATGCTGCCGGCCCACTATTATCCGAAACTTAAAAAACACACCCATCTGTTTGGCAATTACGGCAGTGCCTGGTGGCTTCAGAAAGAAGACATGGCCAAATTCAACGGGCCGGTATTGTTCACCTCCAACTGCCTTGTGCCCCCCAGGGAAGAGTACAAGGGGAAATTGTTCACCACGGGTGCGGTGGGATTTGACGGACTTGTCCATATTCCGGACAGGCTGGAGGGCGGGAAAAAAGATTTTTCAGCCCTGATTGAGATGGCCAAAACCTGTGATCCTCCCCAGGAACTTGAAAAAGGTGAGATCGTCGGCGGGTTCGGCCACAGCCAGGTGATGGCCCTTGCCGATAAAATCATTGCAGCTGTGAAATCCGGTGCCATTAAACGCTTTATTGTCATGGGTGGCTGTGACGGCCGGCACAAAACAAGGGACTATTATACTGAAGTTGCCAAGGCTTTGCCCAAAGACACGGTCATCCTGACGGCCGGTTGTGCGAAATATAAATTTATCAAGCTGAATCTGGGCGATATCGGGGGGATTCCCCGGGTATTGGATGCAGGGCAGTGCAATGATTCATACTCTTTGGCCGTTGTGGCCATGGAACTTCAAAAGGCCTTTGGGCTGGCCGATATCAATGACCTTCCCATTTCATTTGACATCGCCTGGTATGAGCAGAAGGCGGTTCTGGTGCTGCTGGCCCTGCTGTCACTGGGGGTGAAAGGCATCCGCCTCGGGCCCACCCTGCCGGGATTTTTGTCACAGGGAGTTGCGGCCGCACTGGTTGAGAAGTTTGACATTAAAGCCATTACCACCCCCAAGGAAGATGTGGCGGCCATGATGGCCGGAAATTGATCTTCGGGTGACATTCCAATTAAAAGAAAGGCCTTTCTTATGTTTTGAGCCATTGGAGACATGACAGGGGCCTGAAAATATTCTGGGCGAAATTGACCGGCAGCGGTAAATAAAACCAATGCAATTTAAATGGTGATCTGTCTGCACAATGGTTTTCCGGCCACATGAGTCAAGGACAAGGGCGGTGTCAAATTTGCTCCGTTTCCCGTCCTTGCTCATGCCAGATCCCTGCAGCCCTTTCCTCTGCCGGGATCTCCCGCCCACTCCTGAGGGCTATCCTAAATATGAAAATTCATTTTGTGTTCGCGAGGGGTCACAAAGGTTCGATAGTTTTCCCACTCAGCGGTTTTCAGTGACATGTATTGGCAATAAAGCGGATCTCCCAGGAACTCTTTAAGAAATGAACTGTTTTCGGCTTCCACCAGCGCTTCAAACATATTGCGGGGCAGAAAATTTGTGTCCATGAGGTGGGAAGCGTTCTTCGTATCAGCGAGATTCCCGAGATCAGGATTTCCACAATCTATTTTCTCCCGGATTCCCTGGAGCCCCATCCCGATTAAGGTTGCAATTTGCAGATAGATATTACCGGAAGGGTCTGGGGACCGGATTTCAATTCTGGTGTCTTTGCCACCTTCAGCATAGGGGACCCTGACCATGGAGCTGCGGTTTTTGAGCCCCCACCCTCGGACAATGGGGGCTTCCTTGCCGATTACATACGCCTTATAGGAGTTGAAAGTGGCTGCCATAATGATTGATGTCTCTCTGGCATACTTGATTATACCACCAATGAAAAAACGGGCTGTTTCACTGAGATTATCGGATCCGTTGGGTTTGTAGAACAGGTGATTCCCTTCAAGGTCTTGGGCGGATATGTGAATGTGGAGCGCATTTCTATTGAAACCGTTAAAGGGTTTGGGCATAAAAGTGGCGTGCAAATCCTGCTCATGGGCCACCCGTTTTGTGATATAGGAAAATAAAACAGTTCGGTCAGCCGTTTTTAAAGGGTCCAGACAAGAAAGATTAATTTCATGCTGAGAAGGGGTGACTTCATGGTGCATTTTTTCAAACTGGATCCCGCACCGCTTCAATACCGCCACAATCTCCTTCTTGACCGACTCCCCCTTATCTCTTGGATCCGTGTGGAAGTATCCGGCAGTATCGGTATGGATATCTTTGCTGAATTCATCGCCCGTCAACAGAAAAAATTCATGCTCCGGAGCTGTCAGAAAATGAAAGCCAAACTCTGCCTCAGCTTGTTCGACGACCCTTTCCAATAAAGCCCTGGGATCCAATAGAGATCTTTTGCCATACTCTTCATTTATCTTGCCGATTAAAAAACCGAGGTTTTCCTGGGCAAAGGGGACTTTTCTAAAGGTATCTGGCAGGGGAATCAGGAGTTTGTCGCTGTTGTCAACCGTCCCGTAACCCGGGACAGAGCTTCCGTCAAAACCAACCCCCTTTTTAAAAAAAGATTCAGTATTTCCTGCATAAACCTGAAGGGTAACGGAGCGACCGTTGAGGTCGGTTGTGAAAATTTGTAGCGTGTCAACATCATTAATTTTTTGTTCTAATTCTTTGAGATTTAACATTTTGGATGTCCGGATGGTTTCGCTTTCCCTAAAACCATTAGTTGGGCTGAGATTTCTGATTGATGTCCATTACCAGTCAAGCACATCACGAATTGCATTTTGTGGTAAGAAAGAAGGTCTCTTCCATTACAATCAATCAGAATGGAAAGAATATTTTTTCGCAATGCTGTAAAGAACATAACAGATTCAGTGCTCCAACACAAAGCATTTGTTCCGGGACCATAAGGATAAGATGCTTCAATATCCCGTCAGAAGGGCGCATCAAAAAAACACATTTCCATATTGCTGGAAAATTAAGTGGGGTGAGGTTAAATAATGGGAGTGGGGATCGTGCTCCCGCCGGGAGTTAATTTGGTCCGATAATCTTCCAAATAACGATTCTCATCCCGGGCCCAATATAAAGATTGAATATCAACGGCTCTTAACAGAACCTCTTCTCTGGCATCAGAAGCCTCTGCCAGAATGTCACCCATGGGGCCCACCAGTTTGCTTTTTCCACAACTGTTATTACCAACGGTATTAACGCCCAGAATAAAGACGGTATTGTCCAAGGCACGCGCTGGCAATTGGATATCCCAACGCCGCGATGCAGAGACACTCCATACAGAAGGGCAAATAATCAGTTCCACACCTTCCAATGCCAACAGCCGTGATGGTTCTGGAAATTCCATTTCATAACAGATCAGCACCCCTATTTTTGCCTGCTCTGTTTTAAATATAGGATATTTTATCTCCCCTTTTTTAAAGATTTCGCTCTCGCGCCCCCATAAAAGGC
>Ga0180007_10005764_pt1 | contig 12353 bp, 14 predicted proteins | sample MM_PC_MetaG_FD_121122 | JGI IMG/M metagenome (GOLD analysis project Ga0180007, IMG submission 121122) | Groundwater microbial communities from the Aspo Hard Rock Laboratory (HRL) deep subsurface site, Sweden - MM_PC_MetaG | ecosystem: Environmental > Aquatic > Deep subsurface > Groundwater...
GATCAAGACCTGAAACAGTAAATCTTTCTTCATTTCCACTTATAAAAAGATCTACTTCGCTTCCGGAAAGAACAAAGACAGAGCCATTAATTGCTAGTTTTTTTCCGCTAAGATCCGTCTCTTCTTTAAGCCAATTCCTGTATGAGCCCAAAATTCCTTCAAATATTGGGTATTTGTAAATTTGATTTTCATCTAAAAGATAAAGGCTTTGGCTGTAATAGACCATATCTTTAATGCTCTTAAATGGCTGATCTGCCGCTTTTGCAACAATTATGTTTTTCTTGGTTTTCTTGTCTATTTCAACAATTCCGTCGGCAGTTAAACAATAAATGTTTGTTTTTGACGAAGCAATAAAGGAAGCTGAAGAAAGATAAGAGCCGCTTACGGCAAGCGAATTTTTTTGACTTTCAAGTTCAATTGAATAAATTGATTGTTTGTCGCTATCTAAAATATAAATTAATCCATCATCTAAAGCCACCGCATTCATCTTTGCTCCGTCCTTGATAAGCTCTAAGTCAAGGATAGAATTAAGGCTTACAATATGTTCTTTTGAAACTTTAGAAAGAAGAGCTTGAATATCGTTTATTAGCAAGTCTCTTTCTTTAAAGTATTTTTCAGTCTCTATCCGCCCTAAAAGATCCTCCGCATTCTGCAAAATTTCCTTTGATTTTATTGGATTTAAAATTAGAAGCGCTTCTGCCTCATCTTTTTTAATCTTTGCTTGAGACAAAATTTCTTTTTCTGAAATCCCTTTTTTTATTGGGTTTTCTTGCTGCTTGGACCCCAAAGCAACACTTACTAAAAGCATTGCCAGTAAAACAATCCCTACAGAAACAAATGTTTTTTTAAATCCTTTTTTGCCAGAGCTTTGATTTAAATAAACCTCTCTTTTCTCAAGTCTTTCAAGTGATCTGCTGAATAATTTTCTTGGTATTTTTGAAAAAGATCTTTTTAAAGACCCCCTTTTAAGCATTAATGCTCTTTTAATATTCTCAAGCCCTGGTTTCTTTGGTTTAAGATTAGCTGCTTCAACATCATTCTCTTTCGGAAAATCAATTGTTTTTCCGGCAATTTGCCTTAAATTGTCAACACTTTCATTTAAGTCTTTATTTTCTTCAACGCCAATTATAGAAACAGCGGAAAGGCCGTCTTCTTTTTGGGAGTGAATAATTGCCACCAAACCATCAGAAGCCTCAACAACAGATGGCTTCATTATCAAGCTGTAAGCCTGTTTTTCTCCAACAACTTCTAAGGCTTTGGCGCTAAAAAGGGAAAAACTATCTTTATCTTTAAGAAAACCGCGAGTAGTTGAAATTTGATTCTCTTCACCTTTTAAAAGAAGAGCTGCTTTTTGATTTCTTTTTAAAAATATTTTGCCAGGACCAAAAATTGCCAAAAAACAGGCATTTCCCAAAACAACTAAAGCCTCTATTTCTAAAGTGTCAAGTTCATCAAATTCTTGAGCAACTTTTTTTAAAATGCTTTCTAAGTGTTCTTCTACTGGAGCTTCTGTTGAGTTGTAGTATTCTTCACGAACTCGCGTCATCACCTCCCGACCCAGCTCTATTAAGTCCGGGTCTTGTGACTTTATGCTAAGAGCAACAACAAGTTGACCTCTTTTGAAAAGCTTATTGTTATCTGAAGGAATAAATTCATTAACTTGAGACCAGCAAGATTCACTTGAAGCACCAACAATTTTTCCTACCTCTAAAAAAAATTTTTGCATTCTACAAAGCGAGAAGGGCCAAGATAAAAAGAAAAACAATTAGCCCTAGATGGATCCAGGCAATAATTTTAACTGGAAATTCTAAAGATCCATTCAAGGCTTTGCTCATCAAACCAACTTGCCTTATAACAGCAACACCAAAAACAATATAAAAAAGCAAAAGAATTAAAGCCAGTATTTTAAGAATTGACCAAAGATCAAAACCGCCTTCAAAATTAATTAAGTTATCAATAAATTTTTCAAAAGGTGTCATCGCACTCTTCCCTCCAAAACTTCCTGCTCTTCTTCTAAAAGAAGCATGTTTAATATTTTAACTACTCTTTCTGGATTTGAAATTTTAGCAAACTCAAACTCCGGTTGTTCACCTGCTGTTTGAATAATCACGTCACCATAATTAAAAATGCTCTGAAAAAGCCCGCCCATTGCAACAGTTTTGTCTTGAATTTTGTCAAGCTTGGTATCTGAAATTCTTCTGTAAAGAAGAGTTGGATAATCAACATCAACTATTCGCTCATCTGTCACAATGCTTACTGTAAAAAACCAAAGTAGAAATTTTTCAAAAGCAAATGAGATTGTCACTGTATACCAGGCAAGAATAGAAACCATCATAAATCTTTGAGGAATAAAACTCTCTGTAAAGATATTAAAAACCAAAAGAGGAGCACCTGCAAAGACAAGCGTTAAAAAAATCCAGCCAAAATTAGTAATTGGATGTTTTCTTAAAAGAAGAATTACTTCCTCATCTTTTTCCTGGGTATCAAATTTTATTTTTGGAGGCCTTACAGAAACAGAAGCAAAAAGACCAGTTGTTCTTTCTCTTTTAAGAACCTCTGCTACTGATTGTCTTTTTTTCTTTACTTCAGCTTCTTTTAATTCTAGTTTAGCTGCCTTCTCTGGCTTGGTTTTTGGTTTTGCTTCTTTCATAACAATCCCAGCTGGTTTTTTAATAGGTTTTTCTTTAGATTTGCTGGCGTCAAAAATATCAGGCATAAGTTATATTGTTTATTTTATCAGATTTTTTCAACATTAAAAAGTCCGCTTTTAACAGCTATCCTTGCCGGTGCTCTTAAATTAAAAACTGTTTTAAATTCGCTGGCTGAAACTGGAAAGTTTCCCCTGTTGGTTGAAAAGGAAACGTTTTGAGTATTTCCGTCTGAGCCGTAGGTCACTGAAGCTGATGAAATGCTGGTTATTGCTCCACCACTTGTGTTTGCCTGATCTCTCATCTGAGAAATTGACCAAGGATCGCCGCTTGAGCCAAAACAGGAATTATAATCAACCGGAAGAATATGCTCTACCCCTTGTCCGCTTCTATAAACAACTACTGCATTTAAGATGTCTGCCATTTCTTCTTGAGTAAGCCATGGGCTTGACCGGCCGCAAGTCTCTCCTCCTCTTGACTTGTACCATCCTTTGTAAAACCAAGGGCTTCCGCCTATTTTTTCATAAGCTTGGGAGGGCCAATTGTCTCTTGATTCTCCTACAGTATCAACTATTCCCTCCCAACCCCAATTTGAAATAGTAAATCCGCCACTTGAGGCCGCGTAATAGGTTTTTGCCGGAGATCCGTCCTTAATTAAGACCCATCCTCTTGTTGCTCTTACTGCTTCTGCCCATTTGCCTGTTTTTAATTGGGGTTTGTAAACCTGACAGCTTTCTGTTGCGCAAATTGAGCCAGCTCCATTGTTGGTTGCAGAGAGCGCGTAAGTTCTGGCGGCAATAGCTTGAGCTTTCAAAGCCTCAAACCCTCCTTTATCTCCCCAGCTTTCAGGAACTTCATAAATGCCCAAAAGATAATTGTCTTCAAAAGGAATTGTGCCAATACCGCTAACAATTATTGACCCGGGAACAGGATAGCCTTTGTTAAGAGATGTCCCTTTATAGTAAGCGGCCAGAATTGTTTCTGCATTTTGGCCTGAAATAGATCTTCCAAGTGCGCCATACTGACTCATACCGGTTCTATGGGGAGCGCCAAATGAAAAAACAGCAAAGGCCGGTGAAAAACCGGGGGAACAGAAATTGCTTGATCCGGGAGGACCAGAACACGGCTCAAGTGTTGGCGGAGTATCTCCAATTGATGTTTGAAAACCTCCTGATTTCTGAGCAATAAGCGCTTGCTGCCTGCTGTTAAGCTCAGCAATTTGCTGATTAAGATCAGTCTCGTAAGCTTTAGCTTCTACCAAAACTTTTTTTAGTGGCGCCGCTTGCTCGTCAAGACTTTTCTGAAGAACAGCCAAAGAAATCTTTTTTTGCTCTAAAGCTTCTTTGTCTTCTTTTAAAGTTTTCAGCTCTTGGGAAACTGATAAAATTACTCGTTTATCTTCATCTGTCATTGTCTGCCTGTAAGACAGTTCCCGAGTCAGCTCGGCTGCACTTGCCGATGACAAAAAAAGTAAAAAGGCTGAGTTTCTTCTTTGGCGTTTGTAAAAATTTCTTACTCTTGACGCTAAAACCTGTTTTTGGTATTCAAGATCAACTTCTCTTTCAAAAATATCTTCTTCAAGTTCTTCGGCTTTTGAAGTTGCCGCATTAATACTTGCCTGAATACTTTTAATTCTTGATTCAAGTCCTGACAGAGAACTTTCAACTCCGGCAGTGGCGCTTGCAAGATTCTGCCTTTCTTTTTCAAGTTTTTCCAAATCCAAGCAAATCTGATTAAGCTCGGGATCTCCTTCATTACAACCTTCAGCAAGCACAAAGGAATGAGTTAAAAAACTAAGAAAAAAGAAACTTAAAATGATAAAAAATAGTCTTGGTTTTACCAACTTCATTCTATGGGTAAGTATAACACGAGCAAGCCATTGACTTTTTTAAATTGATTCAAGAATAAGTTTTGTGATAAACTTTTCTTGTAAAATGCGAAAGTCTATAAATCTTTTTAAAAAAATAGCGTTCTTCTCTTTTTTTATCTTGATGTTTTTCTTTGGAAAACCTCAAATTTCTTATGCCGACAGTAATTGTCAATGGACAGTTTCTCAGATACCTATCCATTCGGCAACAGGCACTATATACATTCCACGGGTGTCAATATCTTTGATTGCTAGACATGGCGAAAATATTGACCCAAACACTCCCATAGGAATATATGTTCATGATCCCGAAGGATTCCGTCATTTTATTGATCCTGGAGAAAACACAGATGACAATGGACAGGCCTCTCTCACAATCGATTATGATTTTGATGAAAGCGGAACTTACACTATTGAAGTAGGAGCGAAAGGTCTAGGCAATTGGATTTTAGACTGGGGAACATGGTGCAGAACAAACCTTATATTTGATGAGGATGGAATTTTATTAAATCATAAACCATATAGTGTTTGTCAAGAAAATGAGGAATGCGAAGAATGCTTAAGAACAGAGAAAGAAGCAAATGCTTCGGGAGAGCCCTATAAATATGAAATGGGTGGAACCTGGACTGCTCTCGGTTGCATTCCTTCTGGTTCACCCTCTGACCTTATGGGATGGATTTTCCCTTTTCTTCTCGGTATTGCCGGCGGTATTGCAATTATTTTAATGATTATTGGCGGTCTTCAGGTGGCAACCTCTGCTGGAAATCCTGAAAGAGTTGAAAGCGGCAGAAACATGATTACATCAGCTTTAACTGGTTTGCTTTTAATCATCTTCTCTATATTCATACTAAGAGTAATTGGTGTTAATTTACTTGGTATATTAGAATAGGAATATGGCAGTATCCTACGAATTTACACTTCCAAAATATGATGATTTTAACGCTTCTTGGCATGAAAAGCTAAACATTGCTGGGTTTAAATTTTCAGATGGGGATATTGGAACCATAATAAGCGGCCTTATTCCTTATGTTTTTGCTATTTCCGGAATTGTTCTTTTTATCTTTCTTATTATTGGCGGCTTTGGACTTTTAACCTCTGGTGGGAATCCGGATTCTGTTAAAAGCGCTCAAGGAAAAATTACTAGCGCTCTTATTGGCTTTTTAATTATCTTTGGAAGTTTCTGGATTATCAGGCTTTTGGAAATCTTTTTTGGGATAAAAGTCTTTTAAAGACTATTTGCCAAATCTTCTTTGTCTTTGCTGGTATTCAATGATTGCTTCTTCTAGTTTTTTTGGCGAAAAGTCAGGCCAAAGAGTATCTGTGAAATAAAGCTCTGAATAAGAAGTTTGCCATAAAAGAAAGTTTGAAAGCCTTTTTTCTCCTCCGGTTCTGATTATTAAATCCGGATCTTTCTCTCCATTGGTATAAAGATACTTTCCTAAAAGATTTTCATTTATATCTTTTTCTGGAACTGCTTCTTTGGCAATCCTTTTTACTGCTCTTATAATCTCATCCCTTCCTCCGTAATTTAAGGCAATGTTTAATTTTAGTCTTGTGTTTTTCTTAACTATTGAGGTTATTTCTGAAACTGCTTTTGAAACTTTTCTTGGAAAAGCTTGGAAATCTCCCAAGATTGCTATTTTTACTCCTTTTTTTCTGTATTCTTCTTTTTTTTCTTTGACAATTCTAAGCAAAAGGCCAAAAATTCCTTTTGCTTCTTCTTTTGCCCGTTTTTTCCAATTTTCAGTTGAAAGAGCATAAACCGTTAAAGTCTTTACCTTTAGTTTTAAACAATATTCAACAATCTCAACTAAAGCTTTTACTCCCGCTTCATGGCCTTTCACAGAAGAAAGGCTTTTTTTAGCTGCCCAGCGGCGGTTGCCATCCATAATAATGCCAATATGTTTTGGAATATTATTTTCATCAAGTGTGGCTTTTTTCATAGGGTTAATTTTAACACAAAGATTTAATGGTCCCTATTAAGGATAAAGTCTATCCCTGCTTTGATCTCTTCTCGGGCTGGAGAGTGTTTTAAAAAGGAAAGTTTTTTATCAAAAATTTCTCTTGCTTGAAGCGCTAATTTCTCGGCTTTCTCTTGAGCATAATCAATTGATTTATATTTTTTCATCAAATCAATTATGAAGCGTACTTCCTCTTCTGTCTTCTCATCTCTTGTTTTCTTTAAAATTTTAATTATTGCTTTTCTATCTTTGCTGGACGCTGTCCTTAAAAGATGAATAAGTATAAGTGTCCTTTTGCCTTCATAAATATCATTGCCTGTTTGTTTTTTTAACCCCCCAAAGTCACTTGTCACATCCAGCAAGTCATCTCTTATCTGAAAACATCTGCCTAAAGGACGAGCAAATTCAAAAAGAAGATCAAGCTGTTTCTTTGTGGCGCCGGCAATAATTGCTCCCAATCTCATTGGACCGGCAATGGTGTAATAAACGGTTTTGCCGTCAATTATAAAAAAGTAATCATCGTCGCAAAGATTAAGGTTGTTTTCTTTTGCCCATTTAATTTCAACAGTCTGGCCTAAAACAGTTCTATTAAACATTTTAGAAAATTCATTAAAAAGCTCATATGTTTTCTCTCCTCCCAATATTTTTTTGTTATCTGCCAGCATTTTCCACATAAGAACATGAAGAGCATCTCCAGCATTAACTGCCAACTCTGGACCGTAAATTCTATGAAGCGCATCTTTTCCTCTTCTTTTTAGCGAATCATCTTCAAAATCATCATGGATTAAAGCCCATTCTTCAGAAGTCTGCATTGCCGCAGCAGTTTTTAAAGTTTTTTTCTGATTAGCTCCCATTGCCTCGGCTGTTAAAAGCAAGAGAGTTGGCCTTACATATTTACCTTTTCTTTCAGGATAGTCAGAAGCCATTTCTTTGTGAAATTTAATTAAAGAAGAATATCTTTTAGGAATAGCGCTGTCTTTAAAAGACAAGTTTTCCAAATAGCTTTGAATTTCTTCCCAAACTGGCTTTTGTTTTGAGAGGAGTGTTTTTTTAAAATCAACCGTCATTTTATAAGGTGAATTGTATCATGAAGTAAAAACCCTGTTCTTTTTGCAAGTTAAGATTGGTTTTGTTAAGATTAAAGCAATATGATTTCAAAAGTTTTAGCATTAGACATTGGCGAACAGCTACACTTAAAACCAGATGTGGGAATTGGTGAATTTGATGAATACAAAACCATTGGAGGATTTATCTCTTCTGTTCTGCCAAACATTTATACTTTTGCCGGTATTATTCTCTTTATTATCTTGATTGTTGGCGGATTTATGTTTATATTGGGATCAGGCAATGATGATCCAAAAAAGGCAGATACAGGAAAACAAGCAATAACAGCGTCTTTAATTGGCTTCTTGATTATTTTTGCAAGCTTTTGGATAATAAGAATTATTGAAATTGTTACTGGACTGGAAATCTTTAGTCCTGTTTTTTAAAACATGAAAAAGAAAATATTAATTTTAGGAATTTTTTTAGGATTAAGTTTTCTTTTTTTGAAAAACTCTTTTGTTTTTGCTCAGGGTGATTTTATTGGCAACATTACTCCTCCTCCTGTTTTTGGAAAGTACGCGGCTACTGCAGAAATTGGATCACAAGCAGGAGGATTGATGATTTTATTAAATAATGTTTTGCGGCTTGTAATCGTTCTTGCCGGTCTTTTTGCTTTTTTTAATATTTTAATTGCTGGTTTTGGGTTTTTGGGAGCTTCAGGTGATCCTAAAAAAGTTGAAGCTGCTTGGGCAAAAATCTGGCAATCAATGCTTGGACTTCTGATTATTTTAGGCTCATTCGTTTTAGCTGCCATCTTTGGCTGGCTATTATTTGGAGATGCAACAGCAATAATGTCTCCAAAATTATATGGTCCTGGGCCTGGTCCATAATTAAAATAAAATATGATTATTAAAAAAGTACTAGCATATGAAGAAACTCTCCCTAAAATAGGAGGATCTGAGGGATTTGGTCCTTTTGGACTTATTCCAGAAGCAGGAGAAAATGTTGGCACTGCGGCAAGTGCTTTCGCCCAAATCATTTCAAATATTATTGGAGTAATCACTATTATCGCCGGAATTTGGTTTATTTTTGCTTTTATTTTAGGAGCGTTCAGCTATCTGACAGCCGGGGGAGATAAGGCGAAAATTGAAGAAGCAACTAAAAAAATAACTCAGGGAGTTATCGGTCTTGTTATTGTTGTCGCCGCATATGCACTGATATCACTTCTAGGAAGCATTTTAGGATTTAATTTCTTAAACGTAGGCCCATTAATTCAACAGCTTAGCCCATGAAAAAGATTTTAATCACTATTTGTTTTTTTGCTTTGTTTTTTTTCCTTAAAAATGATTCTGTGTTTGCTCAACAAATAACAGGGCTACCCTGCTCTCAAGAAAATCAATCTCAAAATTGCACGATTCCTAATCCTACTCCACACACTGGCTGTTGTGTTTGCAATGGCTCCTATTGGCAAGAAACCGGAGATTCTCCTTGTTCTTCTCAAAGTCAAGGGAATATCTCAAATCCAGTTGTCTCAGGATTGGGATCAGGTGAAGGAGCTGACGCGATTGCAAAACTTGTTGCCACTGTCCTTAAAATCGCCTATTCTGTTGCCGGTCTTATTCTTTTGGCAATGCTTTTGTCAGGCGGTATTGGCTTTATGACTGCTGGTGGAGATAAATCAAAAGTAGAAGCGGCTCAGGGAAGAATTAGCTCAGCTATTATTGGCTTTGTTATTTTTATGTCTGTTTTTGTGATTATTAACTTTATTGCTCCGGCTTTAGGGTTAACGTTTTTGCAAATATTAACAATTGAGTGGCCAACAATATTATGATAGGAAAAGTTTTCGCAGCAACCAGTGATATAGGACAATATCTGGATCAAGCTCCTGGAGGAAACCCTTGGAAAGACATTCAGAATATTAACACCCTCGTTCCTGGGCTTTTAAATGCCGCTTTGGTTATTGCTTTTGCTATCTTTGTTTTCCTTCTTATCTTTGCTGGAATTCAATGGATCACAGCAGGCGGAGATAAAGCAAAAGTGGAAAGTGCTCAAAAAAAATTAACTGGAGCAATAATTGGAATTATTATTGTCATCTCAGCCTGGGCAATTTTAGGATTAGTCAAAAACTTTTTTAATCTCTCATCAACTACAGGTTCTGGCGGTGGAGGTGAAGAAGAAACTCGGGATTGTGTCACGGTATGCAGGGAAGAGCTGGTTACTTGTCCTGAAGCCTACGCTGCGGTTTGCTTTAACGGCTGTATTTGTCAATGCAATCATAGAGGAGAAATGTGGTCTCATGGAGAGTGCGAAAATTGACAAAACCAAGTTCTTGGCTTTAAAATAAACTTAGAATAAATTTTGAAAGGAGGTGAAGATCATGAAAAAATTAACAAAAATTGCTGTTAGCTTTCTGCCTTTATTGGGATTAGTCTTGGTTGCCCCTGTTTTTGCTCAAGATACTATTAATCTTGCTCCCCCATCAGGATGGGAAGGATTAAATTTTACTATCCCTGCTTTAGTCAGCGGGCTTATTAAACTTATCCTTGTTATTGCCGCTTTAATTGCTTTCTTCTTTTTAATCCTCGGTGGAATTAAGTGGATTACCGCTGGAGGAGACAAAGCAAATACGGAAACCGCCAGAAATACACTTACAGCCGCTTTAATCGGACTTTTAATTGTGTTTGGCGCTTGGGCAATAATCAGGCTTATTGAAACATTCTTTGGGATTACTATTCTTCAACTGGAGATTCCATCAATATAAAAAAACTAACAGCAAAAACTTTTGAAAAACGCCTATGCTTGACGATAGGTGTTTTTCTGTTGTAAAGTTAAGCTTATGAATATTAAAAAAAACAAACTAAATCTGTCTTTGATTCCTCCTGTTTTTGCCCAATCAAGTCAATGGTCAGATAGTGTGGATGATGGAGTTGTAACAATTCAAGGAGTTAATGTTCTTTTCAAGCTTTTTTTAAACAACATCATTAGAATTGGCGGTATTGCTGTTTTTATAATGATCTTGATTGGAGGATTTAAATACTTAACCTCAGGCGGAGATCCTAAAAAAAGCGAAGAGGCTAAAAAAGTTTTAAGCTACGCCGTAATGGGCTTGGGGCTAATGATTGGAAGTTGGTTAATTTTAAACTTTGTCAAGATTTTCACAGGGATTGATGTAACTCAGTTTATCTTCCCTGGCCCTTAAGGCTTATGAAAAAAGTCCTGCTTACAGCGATCATCTTAATTCTTTTTATAACCTTTCACTTATCACTTATCACTTATCCTGTTTATGCTGATTGCACTCCACCAACAGACTACAGCAGTTGTGTTGACCAGCATCCTGATTATAATTTGAATATCCGTGGCTGGGAATCCATTTCCGGCAGCTTAAATTTAATTCCTTTTAGCCATCCTATTGACTCAGCTTCTCCTCAGCTATCAACCATGTCTGAAAGCGCTACTCAAGTAACCAGCTTAAGACAGGTTTACGATTGGGACTGGTTCACTAATAGTCGCGGCGGGCTTATCTCTAGGCCCTCTGATGCTCCTAACGATTTTGCCACTTTGGTCGGTTTTGCCGCCAACGGCAATATCCTTGTTCCTGAATCAGGTTATGATTTGGGTGGTTTTGAGGTTTTAGTTCTTTATGCTACTAGTGATCAGATTTTAATTAAATACACTCTGGAAGACAGTATTGTTACAGGCTACGCCATTCACTTCTTAAATATTAACGTTAATCCGGAACTAGTTGCCTTTTACAATCAACTTAACCAGGCTGGCCGAGGAGAACTACCAGCTTTGGTAGCCGGAGAAATTGTTGGTCAAGCCAGTGGTGAAGTTTGGGTCGCGATCCGCGATACCGGCTCTTTCATGGACCCCCGCTGGATCAATGACTGGTGGCAAACCAATCGCCCTGGCTCAGCCGTGCCATTCACTCCCAAAACTGGCGGCGTTGCCGGAATCTCTCCTTTTACTCCCTTTGATCCTCTAGTCTGTAAACCAATTATCGGAGAAGACTACATGCAGGGTTGCGGCAGTCCGATTGAATTCAACCAAAGTATTACATACTCTGGCTCGGATCCTAATTGTATTTCAAAAAATTTTGAAGGAGAATTAAGAATTACCGGATTTGACATCCCCTTTGCAGAAGATTTGGCTGATTATTTTGCTGGCGTACTGGATATTGATCATGTTTCTCCTTCAACTTCTCAAATTGCCTGGAGGCAGTGTTTGCAAAATCCTGTTGATTGCCTTAAAAAAGCAGGTGTTTCCAAAAAACTACTTGACCAAATAACCCAGGATAATTTAAAAATCGCTTTCCTGGAAGAAGTTATTGAAAGAAAAGCTATGAATCAAAATACCCGCTACCGCGATCTTCGGCTTTCCGGCATGACGCCTGAAGCAATAAGGCACAGGTTTTTAGGAATTAGAGATAAGCGCGCAAATAAAGAAGAATTAACCAGCGAGGATATTACATTCTTAAGAGAAGTTTGGTTTTTAATTCCTCTTTTTGCAAATGAAGAGTCAGAAGGATCAATTAATATTTCTGGAAATGGAATAAGTGGAAATGTTAGAACTTCAATTCCGGATATTTACAGACTGGCAAAATCAACTGAAATAATTCAGTCTGTTCTCTATCCAGATGAATCAAATATTGGCGCTTACAATGCTCCGAAACAAACGATAGTTATTGCTGATTACAAAAAGCCACCATCTCGTCTTTCAGTTTTGGCAAAAAACACTCTTTCTGATTTCCTTATAAATGTTGGCTTGAAGAAAAAAGAAGCTTCTGCTCAAGAAAAAATACTACTTGCCCAAAACTGGGAAGCTTGCTCTGAA
>Ga0180007_10005765_pt1 | contig 12351 bp, 8 predicted proteins | sample MM_PC_MetaG_FD_121122 | JGI IMG/M metagenome (GOLD analysis project Ga0180007, IMG submission 121122) | Groundwater microbial communities from the Aspo Hard Rock Laboratory (HRL) deep subsurface site, Sweden - MM_PC_MetaG | ecosystem: Environmental > Aquatic > Deep subsurface > Groundwater...
TCCAAAAGAAGCCACAAGATTAATAGCCGGATCCACTACATTAAGCGCCGCAGCCGGCGCCGCGGTGCCTATACCCACTTTGCCCGACGCGCGATAAACATCCGGACCGCTTACTATCCAGGCGCCGCCTGCACCGCACTTCCAGCCGCTGGCGGAAGCGGTATCACTGACGGCAACCTCGCCATCAAGACAACCATTAGTACCCAAATGAACAATTTCAGTAAGATCCGTTCCGTCATAAATTTTGTAAGCTTTTTCACCGGTTACCGGAACATTATCTTTTAGAACATCGAGCCTGGCCAGGCAGTTGCCGCTGACCATAACGCCACCGGGGCAAGCCGGAGGAACGGGAATACTTGTCTTATAACAGCCGCTGGCGCAGTTAAAGTTCCATGTTTCCCCGAGCGGATTGCTGGTAGCGCAGGAATCGGCGATAGGTCCTATCACCTGATTAATATGTTTCTGGCAGCTGGTGCCGTAGTAGTCCTGCCCGCCTCCGCATTCCACCGCGGGATAACAGCCTTCCGAAAGGCCCGCATAAGCAGCCGGAGCCGCCGCAAGAAGAAAGACCAGAAGCGGTATTGTACGAAGAAATTTTCTCATTTTAATAAAATTAACGATTTACATACAGCAGGCGAACTTTCTTGTCATATTGCAGGGTGTCACGTAACTGGCGTCTTTTATACCATTCCAGACGTACCCGAAGATTGTACTGCTGGCCGACTGCCATCCGTCACAATCATTTGTCACATTACTGATATACCCCGGAGGTCCGTTATTAATCCAGATGCTTTCAGCAAGAGTAGTAATAGTGCCGGGAAGATTATTGTAACTGTTGATCATTTCCGAAGCGGTACAAAGATGACTGCCGGCGAAAGCAGCCACACAAAGAGCATTGGCAGATGAATAACCGCCGCGATTACCATTATAAGTACTGCCTGTTGCCCCAACATACACTCCGACACCCGCAACGGCACTCGGCCAGGCAGTAATACAGTCGGCGCCCGAAATACAATACGCATCCGCGTCGGCCGTACCAACCACATCCAGGGCATAGGCAGGCGCATTCGTGCCGATTCCTACATTGCCATTTCCCTGAATTGTTAAAACATCTTCCGCAGCGCCTCCCCCCTTATTAATGCCAAGATTCAGCTTTCCGGAAGCCCATGAGCCTGTGTGCTCATAATTCAGTTTTGCGGCAAGCTGACCATCGTTAAGAGAAGATGTCAGTCCGATACCCGCATCAGAGCCCACATTGATATCAAGCATTTCTTTTGGGCCAGTCAGACCAATGCCAACTTTACCGTTCAGTAAAGTCATAGTCTGGATTGCATTACCCACAGTATCCGGTACGGAAAAAATAAACGGAGCTGTCGCCCAGCTACCGGTAGGCGTACCTACGTAAGCCCTGCCAGCCCAGCCATTGTAGCCGCTCGCGTTTCCGGGGCCGCTAAACCACTCGATTCCATCTGTACCAACAGAACCGCCTACTCCGCCTATGCTGAGCAAGCCATTCGGACTTGTAGTCCCAATACCAACTTTACCGGTACTGCGGTAAACATCACTGACGCTCAAAGTCCAGAGACTGGACAACTGATCCTGACACTTCCAGCCGCTTGGCGAAGTGGAATCCCGGACGGCTATTTGCGTGTTATTGCAGCAGGGCAGACTGGTATCGGTATTAACGCCGGCTGTGGGACATTGAAGAGCCGGTTGTGTTGGAGGGGGTGTATAACAGCCGCCGCTTGAACAACTTAAAGAGTTCGCTGTTACGGGACAAGTTATTAGTAACTGGCATTGGCCTGACGCCGAATCCCCAATCCACTTATAGCCACTGGGACAACCACCCACTTGTTCAATAATGGTGGGGGCTGTACAGCACTCACTCGTCGCGGCGGGACCGGTTTTTGGACAAACCTCACCTACCGCGTAAACCGATTGCGCGAAAAGGAGGAAAAGAAATAAAGACGAAATTTGCAGAACTTTTTTCATAAGTAGTTTATTTACAACAGGCAATGGGCAAAGCGAAAGCGCAGGGAAGGATGCCGGCGAAATCATTACTGCCAAAACTCCACACATTACCGTAATAACTCAGCGAATTATTCTTCCAGCCATTACAGTCGTTGACAGCGGGGGAGGTATTAGCGGGAGCTCCGGAGTTGACCCACACCGTTCCTGTTTCAGCGGTCACAGATGAAGCGTTGTGATTGTAGGTATTCACAATTTCCATAGGGGAACATATGTGACTGTCCGGTTCAACACCTGCGCACACCGCATTCGCCGCCTGATAACCGCCGATATTGCCATCCCAGGTGCCAGCCGTCTGCCCCACATACAGCCCCACTACTCCGGAAACGGGATTGGGCTGACTTGACGGATAATTCACCGCGTAAGCGTAAAGCGCCATTCCGAACACGGCAAAAACGGTCAGGCCCCTTAGAGACGCGGACATTAAAGATTTTGAGAACTTTTTGACGCTATTCTTTTTCATCTTTTTTTGTTTTGTGAATACTTTCCCAAAAAGTGTACCAAAAAGGGCCATCTTTCTCAAATAGACGGCCACTTTTCACTTGTCTAAACCTAAAATTATGATTGTACAAGCTAACTCGTAATTCGTAATGCGTAATTAATCTTATGCCATTCCGCGCTCCGTCTTGATTTTTTCTTCAACGTTCTTTGGCACCTTGGCGTAATGCGAGAATTCCATGGTGTAACTGGCCCGCCCCTGGGTCATGGAGCGCAAGTCGGTGGAATAACCGAACATTTCGGACAAAGGCACCTTGGCCAGAACTGTTTTGGCCTCGCCACGGTCGCCCATGGCTTCAATCTGTCCACGTTTTGAATTAATGTTACCCATCACGTCTCCCATAAATTCTTCAGGGGTCACCACTTCGACCTTCATCATTGGTTCCAGAAGTACCGGATTGGCTTTGCGGGCGCCGCGCTGGAAAGCGATGGAAGCCGCCATTTTAAAAGCGATTTCAGAGGAGTCCACATCGTGGTAAGAACCGTCGTAAAGTTCCACTTTGACGTCCACCACCGGATATCCGGCAATCACACCGCGAGTCAGGGCTTCCAGAATACCTTTCTGCACGCCTGGAATATACTCTTTCGGTATGCGTCCTCCGACGACAGAATCTATGAATTCATAGCCCTTTCCGGCTTCATTCGGCATGATGCGGATCAAAACGTGACCGTACTGACCGCGGCCACCGGTTTGCTTGGCGTATTTTTCTTCTTCCTCCACTTCTTTCTGAATGGTCTCACGGTAAGCCACCTGAGGCTTACCGACATTGGCTTCCACTTTGAATTCGCGTCTCATGCGGTCAACGAGCACTTCCAGATGAAGCTCACCCATTCCTGAAATAATGGTTTGATTGGTTTCCTCGTCACTGCGGACACGGAAGGTGGGATCTTCTTCGGCCAGTTTTTGAAGGGCAAGACCCATTTTCTCCTGATCGGCCTTGGTTTTTGGCTCAATGGCAATCGAGATAACAGGTTCCGGGAAGGTAATGGATTCAAGAATAATTTTTTGCGCCCCGTCACCTACCAACGTACTGCCGGTACGAACCGATTTAAGACCTATAACCGCCCCGATATGGCCCGCGGAGATCTCCTGAATTTCTTTTCGATCATTGGCATGCATCTCAACCAGACGGCCGATGCGTTCTTTTTCACCCTGAGAAGAATTGTAAACGTAAGAACCTGATTTCAGAATGCCGGAATACACACGGGCAAAACAAAGACGGCCCACAAAAGGATCGGTGGCAATCTTGAAAACAAGCGCGCCCAACGGCTCATTTGGATCCGTGTGTCGTTCCACAACTTGGTCCTCATGATCAAGCACATGCCCATGGATTGGCGGAATATCAAGCGGAGAAGGCAGGTAGTCGTTGACCGCATCGAGCAGTAGCTGAACCCCTTTATTCTTAAGTGCCGTACCGGTAAGAACAGGAACAAACTGATTGGCAATCACCCCCCTGCGAATAGCTGCTTTCATTTCTTCAACTGTAAATTCTTCACCGCCTATATACTTTTCCATAAACTCATCATCGGCTTCAGCTACCTTCTCGATCAACTTTGCACGCCATTCTTCAGCCTGAGCCTTCAAATCTTCAGGAATAGCAATAACTTCCATTTCTTTACCCATGTCATCCTTATAAATAGTGGCATTCATCTCAACCAAATCAACAAGCCCCTTAAACGAGCTTTCAATGCCAATAGGAAGCTGAATAGGAGAAGCATGTTTGGTCAGTCTGTCCAAAATACTCTGAAACGATTTTTCAAAGCTGGCACCCGTGCGATCTAGTTTGTTGATAAAACACATGCGAGGCACATGATATTTGTCGGCCTGGCGCCAGACAGTTTCGGACTGAGGTTCGACTCCGGCCACACCGTCAAAAACAACGACTCCGCCATCCAGAACACGCATGGATCTTTCCACCTCGGCCGTAAAATCCACGTGCCCGGGGGTATCGATGATGTTGTACTGATGCTCTTTCCAGAAACATGTGGTAGCCGCCGCCGTAATAGTGATACCGCGTTCCTGTTCCTGTTCCATCCAGTCCATAGTCGCCTCACCTTCATGAACTTCGCCGATTTTATAGTTCTTTCCAGTGTAATACAAAACACGTTCGGTAACAGTCGTTTTTCCCGCATCTATGTGCGCGATAATACCAAAGTTACGTACTTTTTTTAGAACCTCCTTATAATCTGCCATTGCTTTGAAAAATTAAAAACTTAAAAATTTAAAAATTTGCGGAGCTAGTATACAGACTGGCGCAAAAAAGACAAGTAAATGATTGCCATTTTGACCAAAATACTGTACAATAAAAGGATTAAAATATTGATTTTGCGCCGAATTTGTAAATTTCATCAATGGTCTCAAAATGATCTTCCGGAAACATCCCGTGAATTATTTGAAGAAAAAAAAACAATCTCCGGCATTCAATCCGAAGATGAAACAAGCATGGCGGACACAGTAAGGGTGCCGGAACGGTATTTAGAAGATGAGGAAGAGCCCAGTCCGCCCACCCTGAGAAGCGCTCAGCTTAGGACAGTGTTGCCGAAAATTCTGGAAGACGCCCAAATGGAGACTGCGACCGGTGTAAGAAGCTCGGTTTCGGAGACTATGGAAGAAGAAATAACGAGGTTGGAACGGGAAAAGGCGGCAATGGAAAGAGAGCTGGAAAGGCAGAGACTGGAAATTGAGGAACTCAGAAATTTAGTCATCATCGACAAACTGACCGGCCTGCACACAAGAAATTATTTTGAAGATCGGATTTTACAGGCCGCGGATGAAGCGGTAAGGTACGGCACAAACTTCAGCCTGATTCTTGTGGATCTTGATAAATTTAAACCAATCAACGACGAGCTGGGTCACCAGGCCGGCGATGAAGCGCTCAGGTTGGTAGGAAAGATCATTAACGAAACATTCCGCCCCTCCGACGTAAAATGCCGTTATGGCGGAGAAGAATTGGTTATTATTCTTCCGGAAACCGAGAAACAGGAAGCCCAAATTGCCGCGGAACGACTTAGAGAAGCCATTGAAAGTCAACTCAAACCACATTTGCGCCAACTGTATGGCGAAAAAGCCGAAGCACAGATGTGTACCGCGTCTATTGGAGTCACCAGCTACCTCGATGCCGAGCCAAGAACCGAAAAAGACAAACAAAAACTAGCAGGATCCATCATTGCGGAAGCCGACAAAGCCCTTTATGAAGCAAAAAACGGAGGACGCAATAAGGTAAAAGTATACGGCGAGGTACCTTCTGGACGCACTAATAAAATGATTTTCGAAACAGTGATGAGAAAAGAAGAATTGGAACAGCACTCAGGCGTACTCAAAAAAATCGCTGAAAAAACGATTCCGGAAGAACTGCGCGAAGAAGCCCTCAGAGCAGCGGCAGATAGTATAAGAATAGAAAGGGAACGGGAAAAAGCGGAAAAATCTTAGCCGATATATTTTGCTACGTTCGCGTATATTCGGATGGGTGCGCGTTAATATACTCCAGCCTGGCGACAAATTTTTCGACAGCCCTTCGGGGAATCTCACCTCCGGCTTCTATATCAGCAATTTGTTCACTAGTCAGCCCCATGGCTCTTTGAGCAATCTCTTCTTGCTCATAAAAAGGACTAAGTATTCCTATTACGTGTTCTCTGATATCGGCAACATTTCTACCCTCATCAAGAAACCTCAGATATATTTTCAGCGCTTCCAAAGCGCCTGCAATTCGCCTAAGTCCAACATAATCCTGCAAATCAACAACATTGTTGGTATTATTTCGAGCTTCGCGACTCATGATAAAAATGGGTTCAGGGGTTAAAAAAATCAGTTAGACAGTACCGGTTGTACGGAAAAGAAAATTATCAAAATAAATCTTTAATCTGGCAATAGCATGATCTGTTAATCGACCTTCTTGGAGATGTCTTTGGTCTAATTCATTCAGATTCATTTTTCCGGCTTCAATCGGACTTGTCAAAAGCATACGAACTGTTATCACAAGTGACTGTGCAAGATCCATTATTGACCTTTCTATTCTGGCGCGTTTTTCAGAAGTGCCAACTACACTTTCGTCGTTCAGCAGGACTCTGAGCTGACTTCTGAAATGAACAAGCTCGTCCAGCTCCCACTGCATTAATCGAAAAACCTCAATATTTCTCTGTCGTTCCGGCGACATGTTTTCAAAATCTTTTTCGGTCACTTTAAACAAGGAATTAATGGAGGTGAAAATACTATATATGTAAATTTGTGTCAATGATACCAGACCATATTTCGTAAACCTTGCAATATAAAACTCTTAAACCAATAAATATTAATTATGCAAGATGTCATTTCCCCTTGCAAGCCAGCTTACTCGACCATCCTTAAACTTTCTGATATAATATCAAGATTTATTCTCAAATATTGAGCAATAATTCCAAAACAAAAACAACAATAAAAACAAATTATCCAGTGCAAAATATCACATTCAAATCAATTTTGATTCCGATACTGCTGAGCCTGACTCTTGCCCAATCGGTTCTTGCCGAAGGCAGCACAAGTGCAAGCTACCGTCTTGACTACGCAAGGTTCAACAGCGACGCGGAACAGAAAAACAGCGCCAGCTACACGCTTACCGACTCGATTTCGGACATCAGTGTTGAAGGGGCGTCATCCAGCTACAGGCTCCGCAATGTTTATTCAGCAGGATCAGTCGCCACGATACCAGTTTGCGGAAACGGAGTCATTGAAACAGGCGAACAGTGTGAAGGCGTAAACTTTGGCGGACTTTCATGCGGTAACTACGGCTATACCTGCGGTCCATTGCAATGCGTAAATTGTCTGATCGTAACCACCAGTTGTTACAACTGCGGTGGCGGTGGCGGATCTATCTGTGGCGACGGCGTTAGAGACGCCAGTGAACAGTGTGACGATGGCAACAAAAAAAACGGGGATGGCTGTTCAGTCAGCTGCCGTATTGAACAAAACATATGCGGAAATGGAATTAAAGAAATGGGGGAAGAATGTGACGACGGCAACATAAATTACAACGACGGCTGCACGCCAATGTGCACCCTGGAAGTCCCACCCGGACCTGGCCCAACACCTCCGGGACCAACACCTCCAGGCCCAACGCCTCCGGGCCCAACGCCTCCGGGCCCAACGCCTCCGGGCCCAACCCCTCCGGGACCAACACCTCCGGGCCCAACGCCTCCGGGCCCAACGCCTCCGGGACCAACCCCTGAGCCAGCGCCTGAACCAGAACCTGAAGAACCGCTGAAACCGGCAGCTCCTACCTTAACAACAATCACTCAGGTTTTAAGCAAACACGCTTATCACTTTGAAAATTACGGCACCGATCAGGTTATATATATATTGGATGAGACACCGTTTGTCGCCACGAACACTGAACCCAACGGAATTTATGAAATGGTTGTTTTAGATGAAAATGGGAACGTTGTCACAAGGCAGGGTGTACAAAGTACGCCGGAAGGTATGCTGATGTTCGAGGTTATTCCATTCCTTGAATACAAATCATATGACATTGCGCTTTTTGATAAGGAACGGAATCTGTACCGTTCATGGCCTATTATTATAGAAGACAAAGAATACCGGGAACATGACAACCTTTTTGTTAATGAAGAAATCAGCCGTGATTACATAGCTCTTGGTTCCTTCGGCGAATTTGGCAGCCTCTCCGGAATCGGTGAGACCCGAACCAAATACCATGCCTATGTGCAGAAAATAGAAGAACAGGACAAAGAGATCAGCAAAATTGACTATATGACCGCCGAAGCGGACGAAAACGGAAATTACAAAATCGTTCTGCCGGAAAATCCGGAAGACGGTACCTATATAATGCACGTCGTCCAGGTATACGAAGACAGTAGAATATCAAGAAATCAACGTTATATTTTTGACATTAATCACCCAGGTGACCATCGAAATCCCTGGCCGCTTATTGCTATTTTTACCATTCTTATTATGGGACAATTAACGCGAAAAAACATTAAAAAGGGTCACAAAATGCGAAAGTTGCTTTCGGCAATCATCGCTCTTTGCCTGATCATGCAGTCGACGGCAGTTTATGCCGTAGTAACGACGCCAAGTGTGTTCGTATATGAAGGCAAACTGCTGGATAGCACCAACACACCTATTATTACCGCTCAGACGTTCAGATTCTCACTCTGGATTTCCGACGATTTTGTGGGAACTGATATTACAGGCGCCGGCGCCATTGATGTAACGGCCCCTAACTACGGAGGCTGGTTTGAAACACACACGCTCACGCCTAACTCCGATGGAACTTTCTTCGCTGAACTGGGCAGTGTGACCCCTTTGCCAAATATGCTTTTGGCCAGCCACCAACATTTAATGGTGGAAATAAAAGTTTCTGGGGCTGCTGATACAACTTACGAACTACTGGATCCAACCGGCGATAACGGCGTGGATACGGACGACCGCCAGACCATTGGTTCCGTACCTTACACAAACAATGCTGACTTTATTGACAATGCCGAAATCGGTACGGTCGCTGGAGACCTGGCTGTGCTGGGCATCGGAAATGTATGGGATATTGCTTATATTCCCGGAGGAACCAACGCGGACTCATGGACTATGGACGTGGATGACACAGTAGGAGCGGGAGGTACCATTGATTTGACTTTCGGAACCACTTTGGCCCAATTTTTGAGATTTGACGTAACAAGCGACTGGTTTGAATTCAGTAACGACCTTCTTGTGAATGGAGATATTAGCCAGAACGGCAATATTCTTACAATGGATACCGATAATGTTGGTGTCGGCGCGGACGTGGATATAGTGGCCAATCAGGGCGCGGATAATGACGGCACGTTACGTTACAACGCCACCACAAACCGGTGGGAAATCAGTAATGACGCAGGCGCCTTCAATAAGATCATTGCGGGAACTGTTCCATGGAGCGATATTGAGAGTCGGGTAAAAAGGATGACCTTTAATCCGGAATTCGCGGATGCCACGGCTGAACCGGACGGTACAAATAACAGATGCACTCTGGTTACAGGCTTTGTGGACGGAGGAGGTACTGCTAAGTACAACTACTATGAACTTACAACCAGTCAGGTCACACTGCAGGATATTGATGTAGTGGTCGAATTTACTCTGCCGCTTGATTTCGCGAGTTTCACTGCCACACCTTTAAGTGTGGTTTACCAGACATCAGATGGCGTGGTGGCCAACAATAAAGTTGATGTGGAACTCTATGATACAACTGGAACGGCTGTGCCTCTTGTGGGAGGAGCGAACCTGGTAAGTGCCGCATGGGCGACTGCCGCCATTACTTTCGGCGGCGCTCCAACCTTCACGGCCGGAGATACAGTTACACTGCGAATCAGACCGTCCGCCCTAACCGGCAAATACGCCCGCGTATCGGATGTCACTTTTGAATACAACGGAAAATAAACAATAACAAATTACCTACCTATATATACATATATATACATAATATGAACACGCAACGTAAAAATGTCAGTCATCATACGCGTCTTACAGGCACCTTAGCGGCCGTTATTCTGTTAATTCCCGTCTTCGCGGGACAGGCTAATGCCAGAATTGTTTTTGAAGATGACGCGGCATTCAATATTCAGTCAGAAGGAATCATTATGGATTCCAACAATAACGCGGGAACGGATACCATTGAATTGCAGTTCGGAAATGACGGCACAGATGCTACAATAACCTACGATCCTACAACGCAGGACATAACGTTTGCGGCTCCAGGCGGTGATTTCTTATTCAGTGATGACAACATTACAACCACGGGAGATACCAGTACAGGCGGCTTAAGCAGCACCGGAATCACAACGCTGGGCAACGGAACTGCAACAGTTCAGGTCGATTCCACCAGCTGGGATATAAGTGCGGCAGGTATAGGTTCCGGATTTACCGGATTTACTTCTACGGGCATTATTGACTTTGCCGGCGCTACCCGCCTTGCCCTGCATCAGGGAGCGGCTAACCCGGCTACCTGTACCGAGGGTGACGTTTTTTACAATATTACAGACAATTTGCTGTACTTGTGTACTGCGTTAAATACCTGGACGGCCGCTGGCCCGCAGGATTTTGAGGCAGTCTACAATTATGACGGCGATAGCACGCTGACAACCACCAACGCGGATTTTACGATTGATACCGGCACAGCTGACTTTCTTGTAACAAGCAACGACTGGACGGTGGATGCGAGCGGAAACATAGATGTTGAAGGAACAATCACAGCCGGCTCAGGCAATAACACAATTACCAACGCGGTAGGTTTGCTTGACGCGTCTGTATCTTTTATTACAGATACCTTTAACAAGTATACCTCTACGACTATTGACGGAGCGCTGGACGAGATTGGATCAACAGCCGCCGGCGATGGTGCCACCATTGTTGGCATTGAAGACGCGAGTGCCTGGTTTACGGGTGCGGACGTTGAAACCGCTTTAAATGAAATTGAGGCTTTATTCGGAGCCGCTACGTCAGCTACCTTTAACTTCACGGAAAACAACGTGCTGGCCGATGACGACCCGGTATATACCGCACTTAACAAACTCGATCTGAAATGGGGTGACCTGGGAAGTGTAGCGACAGGAGAGGGCGCAAGCCTGGTAAGTATTGAAGATGCCGGCGGATACACTGCCGTAACAGATGTGGAAAACGCTTTACAGGAGCTTTACGCTTCTGTCGGTTCCGGCGCACCAAACGTGGAAGATATGACCTTTTATCCTGAATACCCTGACGCGACCATATATCCGGATGGCACCAACAACCGCGGTACGCTGGAAAGCTTTTATGACGCCACAGAAGAAACCGGATACTACAACTGGGTTTCTGATCAGGTAGTTACTCAGGATATCGACATCCGTTTCCAGTTTCCGCTACCAACAGACTTCAGCGCGACCGGCGACTTTACCTTCCGTTACCGGACAGGATCAGCCGTAGAAGCGGATAACGACGTGGAAGTACGGCTATACAACCTTACCGATACCACAGAATGCGCCAATGACTTAACTAATGGCACGGCAGGCACATGGGCTACCGGCACAATTGCCGCGGCCAGCATAAACACCGGTTGCACTGGCGGCACAGCCCTCAATGCCGGCGATATCGTTGAAGTACAAATGAAACTTTACGACAATTCCGGTGCCGGCGATTACGCCGATATCGGACAACTCGTATGGAATTACACAAATTAATATCAATTAGATAAAACTTATCGCATCCTTACAATGGATAAAAACAAAAACCAACATATAAGAATAGGAAAATATTTCAGAATCCTATTCACAATAGCAATCCTGCTGTGTGCAGCTACACCTGCACATGCTCGTCTATTGTTCAGCCAGGATTATCTGGATGAAGTCTATCGTCTTGATACGGATAAAATAATGACGGTAAATAACATCGCAGGCCTGGAATTTGAAAGCCAGACTACAGGAAATGTTCTCGTAGATCTGCAAAATACGGGAGATTTTATCTTTCAGGATGCGGGCACACCCTTTGCCACTTTTGACGACTCAGGAAATGTAACTTTTGAAAATCAATTCGACGCCAACGGCAATACAACACTCGGTAACGCACTTACCGACACTCTGACAATCGGAGCGACTGTATTAGGCGGCTCCCCTCTCGTTTTCGAAGGGGCTACTGCCGATGGATTTGAAACAACTTTTGGAATCAATGATCCAACAGCCGCCAGAAACATAGCCTTTCCGGATGCCTCCGGAACAGTGGCAGTTTCTGCCACAAGTCCGGTGACATTATCTGCTACAGGTGATATCGGACTTGATCAGACTGCCAACTTCACCTGGACAGGTATTCACGATTATTCAGGCGCCACATATTCA
>Ga0180007_10005766_pt1 | contig 12350 bp, 12 predicted proteins | sample MM_PC_MetaG_FD_121122 | JGI IMG/M metagenome (GOLD analysis project Ga0180007, IMG submission 121122) | Groundwater microbial communities from the Aspo Hard Rock Laboratory (HRL) deep subsurface site, Sweden - MM_PC_MetaG | ecosystem: Environmental > Aquatic > Deep subsurface > Groundwater...
AGAGCCCCAATCTTGATAGTCTAAGATTGTGCCCATGGGTACAATAATACGATATCTAAAACCTATTATTGGCTGTTTAAGAACCAGTATTGAAAGAAGTAACAAGAAACTGCTGCTAGCAGCAGTTATTTTATTTGGCCTGAGCTCTATCTTAATTAGCCCAGTTAAAGGAACCGAGCGAATTATTTTAGGATATTTTGACAACGGTCAATCAGATACAGTTGAACAAACAAAACCATTTACTGATAATCAATCTTCCCTAACAGCTAATACTCTAGCTGCTTTAATTAATCAACCAGAATCAGAAGATCTTTATCAAGAATCTAGTTTAGTAACTTTCCAAGAAAATGCTCTCCTAGGACAAACCACTCCCATTACAACTATTAGTCAAGAACCTAGAGGAGAAATTATTATATACATCGTCCAAGAAGGAGATATCCCTTCCAGTATTGCTGCTAGCTTTGGTATTAGCTTAAACACCCTCCTTTGGTCTAATGACTTAAAAGAAACAAGTTTAATCAGACCAGGTGATGAACTAACAATTCTACCGGTTAATGGCTTGGTCCATCGAGTTAAAGACGGAGACACTATTGGTGCTATCGCTACTAAGTATAAAGCTAATACAGAAAAAATTATTGCTTTTAATGACTTATCAGCTGATGGAGCGATTCAGATCAGTCAGAAGCTTATCGTCCCTGATGGACAAATACCAGTTGTTCAAACAACTAGCCAGATTGTTAGTCAAACATATACTGCTGGTCCGGGCACAGGTAAAAGTCGCGTCTTCTCTTATGGTCAATGCACTTGGTATGTAGCCCAAAAAAGAGTTGTTCCTTGGTCAGGCCATGCTAAATCATGGCTAGTTAACGCCAGAGCTTATGGCTACAAAACTGGTAGCACTCCCCAAGCTGGTGCCATCATGGTTTTATCTGAAGGTGGTTGGATGGGTCGAATGTATGGCCATGTTGCTTATGTCGAATCAGTTAATGGTAGTTGGGTCACCATTTCCGAAATGAACTATATTGGTTGGGCGCTAAAAAGTGTCAGAACTCTCAAAACCAACGATTTGCGTATCCGAGGATACATCTACTAAAAAACTGCCCCTCGGGCAGTTTTTTAATTCACACTTTTTAAAAATTATATCTTAAAATTATCAAAAACCTTTTTATCAATACCTAATTTTGCTCCTGCCTTAGCTATTTCTTGATTAATTCTTCTCTTTATCAAACAAAAATATTCCTTACCAAATTTAGTCTGCATTGCTTCTATACTAAAATTACCTTGTTGATCAGAAAATTCAGCCTGAACTTTTTCAAAAATATCATTTTCCTTAAAATATTGAAAAATTTCTTCTGATTTCTCGATTAACTCACCTACTTTTTCTTTAGCTTGATCAGAACAAACATATTCATCTAAAACTTTTACTCCTTTCATTACATTTTCAAAATTAGCTTCTAAGATAGTAATACCTTTCTTTTTAACAGTTTCTTGATCTTCGTTCATATCTTTTTCATTAAATCTAAAAGTAACATTTTTGAAGCCAATATTAGATAGAATATCCGCATCAGAAACAATTTTATCAATATCATCTTCTGCTTCTGGAAATCTTTCACCTTTGTTCATAAATATAAGATACGGATGATTCATGTGACGATCAATCGCCTCTTTTACTTTAATAATCATCTTTTCATCCACTTCCACCTCATTAATTTTTTGCCCTTTTAACTTTTCTAACATCTCTTCTACTTGACCTGATCCTCTTTTATGATGTTTTAAAAGCCATTCATTATAATCCTCAAAAAGTAAAGAATCCATTTTGCCAACATCGTGAAGAATAACAGCTATTTTAGCTGTCGTCTTGTCTCTCGGTGACAGATCAGGATAAGCTTTAATTAATTCATCGCCAAATTGACTAACAATTTTTTCGTGCATTTCTAAACTATCCCGCATATTTTTTAATCGAGGGTCTTTTTTTTCTAGACTATCATAGAACTCATCTTTTAGTTTAATAACCCCAGGATATTCTTGTTGTTCTTTTTTTTCCCGAATATCAATGACTTCCCCAGATTTTTTAAGAGACTCTTCTACTTTGGTTGTATCTTCAGAAGTAGGCTCTTCTATTTTTTCAGCAGACTCTAAGTTAAACATTTTTTTCCTTACACTTAATACAAAGCTTAGCCTCGGGAACTATTTCCAATCGTTTGGGTTCAATCTCAAGACCGCAAACCTCACAAATCCCATACTTCCCATGATTCATCTTCTTTAGAGCCTCTTCTATTTTTTTGAGTCGTATTTCTAGAGTATGCTCAATGGGTAGCAAAGTCTCATAAGTTTCTATTCTCTCAGCATTCTCATCCTCGTCAGAAGAATCATTATTCAAAAAGGGTAAATTGGTTAACCAATTCCCTTTTTTCTTAGGATCTTTCTTAGCGAAAGAACTAAGATCCTTAATTAGCTTATCTTTTTCTTCTTCTAATAATTTCTTGAATTGTTCTAATTCTTTTTTATCCATCTTAGTTATATCTTACTATAAAAAAAATAAGGGGTCAACCATTTTTTTAGTAAGATGAGGTCAGTTTTGGTAAGGTCGTACATTATTTTGTCCGTACCTCAGCACCTGCCTCGCCGGCCCGCTTCGACTCAGCGAGGCGAGCAAGGCGGGGAGGTCCGGCAAAACAAGGTCCGACCTTAATTCTGAAGCCACATTCCGCAGAGGTCGGACCTCTGCTGAGGTCCGACCTCGTCTTCTCTTTCTATATTAAAATAAGGGATTATCTTTTACCAGTTTTCCTAGTTTAGATAATCCCTTAATATTTTTTAGGGGGGTCATAATGTAGCTTGTAGTATATTACTTTTAAGCTTTATAACCCTCCGGTTTTGGCGTGAATAAGACACTCTCGCACTTATTTTAAAATCTCTTTGTGCAATAGATGCCATTTATTCTTCGACAAAACATTTTATGTTATACCAACTATACGCTCCCCTCCAGAAGCATGTTTTAAAGAACTGTCTTTCACTAGCACAGTTAGTACAACTGCCCTCATTGGATCAGACATCTTAAGGACACTATTATTGTACTAATTTTATTAACTCTGTGTCAAGCCCAACTTTTCCACAACTTATCCACCGATAATAGAATCTATAATTTCTCTTAAAGATTCTTGAGAATTGCTAATAATCAAATAGTCCTCTATGAGAGCATAAGAATATTGAACTGAAGAACTTAAGAGAGGATTTAATAAGGTCATCCTAACCTGACGATAATCTTCAATAGATATATTAAAATCCTTATTCATTTCTGACTTGATTTTATCCAAAAATTGGCTTACTTCAGCCAAACCTCCTCTTTTCTTTAAAACTATCAAGAAGGGTAAGCCCGTATTGTTGTTAGCTGGCAAGGTGATCAAAGCAGCTTGAGATTTAAATAAAGGTAGAATATCACTTGAGAAACCTAATCCTGCTTGATTAAAATACTGATTTAACCTATTAATTGCTTCTTGTCCAAAAAAGCTTTTCTCCCCTAAGGATTGGATAAGAGAAGAAACTTGTGGATAAACATCTACTTGGTTAATAATAGCATAAGCAGTAGCATCTTTAGGAATCAAATCTGTGAAAGATTGTCTTTGAGAAACTGAAAACCAATAGTTTAAACCCGAAGCAGCAATTATTAAAATAAGGGAAAGACTTAAAAACAGCCATTTTCTAGAAGGCTGCTGAGACTCCCCTCCTTCTTGTTTCCTCTGGAAATTTTGTTCCAAACCCCTAGCTATTTCCTGAGGAGAAAACTTATCTTTTTTTGTAATAGGTATTTGAGACATATTTATTCACTTAATAAAGCATCGATGGTAGAGAACATGCTCTCGCGTGAGGTTGAGAGAACTAGATTGCCAGGGACTAAACCGTAATCCAGACTTAAATCAGGTGTATTAAAATTCATGTAACGGATATAGACATCATTATGAGTATTATCCTGGAATCCTTCAGTAGCTGGAGTAGGTATTTCATCCATTAGAATCATTGATTTGAGATCATTTAAAGCAGTTATTTCCCAACCCTTAAGATCTTCAACTAGTGTTTCACTTTCTCCCATTTTAATAATTAAACCCAAACGATTACCCTCTCTTTGACTATAGAAGAAGAGGGTATAGTTATCTGATTCTTGAGTAACTGCTACTATAATTGGCTCTGGAATACTTATTCCCAAAGCTAAGATTAAGGTATTTAAATCAGCGTATTTTGTTTCTGTTTGATTAGTTAACTTTACCAAAACCCGTTTAAAGGTATTAATTTCTTGTTCTTGAGTAATTAAGGCACCCAACTGACCAATCAGTAAATTTTCCTGTCCAGCAAATAGCTCTATTGTTTCAGTAGTAGTTATCGGAATAAGTGACTGAGGTTCAATTATGATCGGCTCAATTATGATCAGCTCTTCTATAATCGGCTCTTTTATCTCTTCTTCAATAATAATTTCATGGACTACTTTAATATAATTCCACCAGTAAAAAAATCCGCCAATACTAGTGGTGATCACTATAATAACCAAAGCTAAAAATACAAAAGTTGATTTTATTTGTTTTTCAGTGGTTTCTATTTCAAAAGGTTTTGGCTTGGGAACAATTGATTTAGGAGGAATCAGAGGATTGGGAGGAGTTGGTGGTGCCAATGGCTTAGGAACTAACTTCTTCTTAATATCTACAGACTTAGATTTAAAGAGTCGATAAAATATATTGGGACTTTTAACCTTTATTTTCTTGATCTTAGGATTTGGAGAGATCGGCAAGTTAACTGGTGGAGTAGTATTAGGGAGAAGCGAATCTTCCCCCTTTAAGTCAGACATATCCTTAGCCATAGTTCTAATAAAAGAACTATTTATCTGATCTACTTTATTTAATTGGGTTTTCTCCTTTGTTATATCCATCATTGCTAACATCCTTAAGGGTTAAGCTAATCCGACCTAAATCGTCAATCCCCTTGACTTTGACTGGAACTATTTGCTCAACTTTAACAATGTCTTCAACTTTTTCTACTCGATAATTGGCTAATTCTGAAATATGAGCTAAACCTTCTTGACCAGGTAGAACTTCGATAAATGCACCGAAGTCAGTAATTTTAACTACTCGACCTTGAAAAATTTCACCAACTTTAACTACTCTAGTTAAATCTTTAATCCATTCAAATGCTCTTTTACCTCCTTCTTCATCAAGTGATGTAATACTAATTAACCCATCATCTTCAATATCAATCTTAGCCCCAGTCTTATCAACAATTTCATTAATCATCTTACCACCTGGACCAATAACAGTCCTAATTTTATCCTTATCAATCTGAATAGTCATAATCCGAGGAGCTAGAGGAGAAAGTTGGGCTCGAGGCTCTTTAATTGTCTTTTCCATCTCCTCAATAATACCAAGACGCGCTTTTTTAGCTTGAGCAAAAGTCTTTTTAAGAATATCTAGAGTAACTCCATCTACTTTAACATCCATTTGACATCCTGTCACCCCATGCTTAGTTCCAGCTATCTTGCAATCCATATCTCCGTGATGATCTTCTGGTCCTTGAATATCAGTTAAAATCTTATAATCTTCATCTGATTCCATCATCAGGCCCATAGCAATTCCACTAATATGCGTTTTAATCGGAATACCTGCATCCATCATAGCTAAGCTAGAACCACTAATTGAAGCCATTGAAGAAGAACCATTAGAAGAAAGAATCTCAGAAACTAAACGAATAGTGTAAGGGAAATCTTCTTTTTTAGGAATCAAAGGTAAAAGAGATTTTTCAGCTAAAGCACCATGACCAATTTCTCTGCGACCCGGACCACCAAGACGACCAGTTTCGCCAACAGAATAAGGAGGGAAATTGTAATGATGCATAAACCGTTTGACCGTATCAAGTTTCATGCCATCGATTGTTTGTCCTTCACTTGGTCCACCCAGGGTGACAACTGAAAGAGCTTGAGTGGTTCCTCTATTAAAAAGGGCTGAACCATGAGCTCTAGCTAGAAGAGCAACTTGAGTTTCAATTGGCCGGACTTCATCCATTCCCCGACCATCGGGTCGCTTATCATTTTTAAGAATGTTTTGATGAACTGAATTATCAACCAAATCATTGAATATCGCTCGAATCTCCCCTTCTCGGCTATTTTCCTTGTTATCGAGCTCTTTAATTAATTCCCTTTCTAAAACAACTAAATCCTTAGCCCGCTCAACCTTATCTGCCTGATAAATAACTTTTTCTAACTTGTCAGCGAGCCAATTCTTAACTTCCTTAACTAATTTTTGATCTGTTTTTTCAATCTCTAGCTCTATTTTTTCTTTACCTAATTCTTCAACAATTTCTTTTTGAAAATCAATAATTTTTTTAATATGAGGTTGAGCAAATTCTATAGCAGCTAAAAGTATTTCTTCAGGCACTTGAGAAGCGCCACCTTCAAGCATATTAATTTTATCATCTTTGCCAGCTATGATCAAATCAAAATCACTTTCTTCCCTAGTTTGATAAGTTGGGTTTAAAACCCATTCTTGATCGGAACCCGCTTGACCATTTGAAGAACGGCCAATTCTTATTCCAGCGACCAAACCACTCCAGGGAATATCTGAAACTCCCAAAGATAAAGAAGCAGCAATTAGAGCGGGAATATCAGAATCATTTTCTTTGTCAAAAGAAAGGACTGCTAAAATAACCTGAATAGAATTCCTAATCTTCTGGTTAAAGCCAGGTCGAATAACTCGATCAATCATCCGTCCAGTCAAAATTGACTCATCAGATTGTCGACCTTCTCGTTTGATAAAACGACCACTTTTAATCTTACCAGCCGCATAAAGTCTCTCTTCATACTCAACTGAAAGAGGCAGATAATCTGCGCTGGATGGATCTTTATCTATAACAGCTGTGGCCAAAATGGTAGTTTGACCATAGCTAAGTAAAACAGAGCCATTAGCCTGACCAGCTAATTGACCTATTTCTACTTTTAATTCACGACCAGCCCAATCGGTCTTAAATTGTTTAGGCTTCATATATTATGACGGCCTATTGTTAATAGAGATTACAGTTTTCGTACAGGTCTTTATTTAAAATACTCTGAAAAGTATTTTAAATAAGGACCTAAACGAAATATCCTGACATCAAAATTAATAATAGAACGTTTATTTATTAGCAGGAGACTGACGTCTTCTGCTTTTTATTAAATACTTATTCTTATCTTCACTTAAATCGATGAAATCATCAACTGCTTCTTTTAGCTTAGCTGAAGCACTTTTCTCAAAAGCGATGGCTTCTGTTTGAATCCCTTTATTCAACTTAAGATATTCTACTAAGGGAACAAAATCTCCATCACCGGTAACTAAAACGATAGCGTCAACCAAACTTGAGAATTTTATAGCATCAACCGCAATCCCAACATCCCAATCGCCTTTTTTCATTCCTCCAGCAAAAACCTGCAAATCTTTCATCTTTAATTCTAAACCAGCTTTAGATAGAGCATCAAAAAAGGTTTTTTCTTCTGGAGTTTCGGTTTGGATAACATAAGCAATGGCTCTAATTAGCTTTCTGGGACCAACCGCTGCTTTTAAAACTTCATTGAAATTAACTCGAGCACCATAAAGATTCTTAGCTGAATGATACATGTTCTGTACATCCATTAAGACAGCTACTCTTTGCTCTTTGTGTTTAATTATTGACATTAACGCTTAAGTCCTAATTTCTTAATTATTTTTTTGTAACGTTTTTCATCCTCATGACTAAGGTAATCTAGAAGTCGTTTTCTTTTAGAAACCATCTTTAAAAGACCCCGACGAGAATGATTATCTTTAGGATGTCTTTTTAAATGCTTAGTTAATTCTTCAATTTGTGTCGTAAAGATCGCAACTTGGACTTCTGATGAACCAGTGTCCTTTTCATGCGCCTTGTACTCATCAATTAACTTCGTCTTCTTAGTTGGTTTTATCATGTTTTTTATTGTAGCAAAGAAATAAAAAAAAATCAACTCTTCTACTCTGTGCCCCGTGTAGGGATCGAACCTACGGCCAATTGCTTAAGAGGCAACTGCTCTACCGCTGAGCTAACGGGGCATACATTTTTCTGGTTGTGCCCTCGGCAGGATTCGAACCCACAACATCGCGTCCGAAGCGCGACGTGATATCCATTTCACCACAAGGGCATATTCTAAATATTATCTTATCCTGAAAACAAAATTTAGTCAATCCAGCCAAGCGAGATAAATTGCTAAAATTCTGTTTTTGATTTATGATGTATGTACTAATGATAAAGATGAGGTCGACAAAGATGAGGTCGGACTTCAGCAGAGGTCCGACCTCTATGCACTGACATGAAATTACCTAAAGAGGTCAAGGATATTTTAATCAAGTTAGAAAAAAGCGGATTTGAAGCCTATTCTGTCGGGGGCTGTGTCCGTGATCTTTTGCTTGGAACAGAGCCCCAAGATTGGGACGCTACCACTAATGCCCAGCCTGAACAAATCCAGAAAATATTCCCTGATAATTTTTATGAAAACAAGTTCGGGACAGTGACGGTTAAGACCAAGAGTAAAAAAAATAATCTTAAAGAAATTGAAGTTACCACCTATCGAACCGAACAAAACTACACAGATAAGCGTCACCCCGATAAAATTAGTTTCACTGACGACGCTAAAGGGGATTTAGCCCGTCGCGACTTCACTATTAACGCTTTGGCTTTAAATAAAGAAGGGAAGATACTTGATCCATTTAAAGGCCAAAAGGATTTAGAAGATAAAATCATTCGAACAGTGGGTGAGGCCAAAGAACGTTTTAATGAAGATGCTCTTCGAATGCTTAGGGCCATCCGCTTTACTGTAACCTTAGGCTTTAAAATTGAACCTAAAACCCTTAAGGCTATAAAAGAAAACGCCAGTTGGATTCAAGCTATCGCCAAAGAAAGAATTAAAGACGAGTTGGTTAAAATGATTATGACTGACAAAGCAGACCAGGCGATTGAACTATTAAAAGAGACTGGTTTGCTTAAATACATTATTCCAGAATTAGAAAAGGGGATTGGCGTTGATCAAAACTTACATCATGTTTATACCGTCTATCAACACTCAGTTCTATCTTTAAAATTCTCGGCTAAAAGAAAATTTGGCCTGGAAGTTCGCCTAGCTGCTCTCTTGCACGACATTGCCAAACCTCAAGTTAAACAAGGCCAAGGCCCAGAAGCCACCTTCTACAACCATGATCATTTAGGTTCTAAATTGACTCTTAATATTTTGTCTCGACTTAAATTCTCTAAAAAGATAATTGAAAAAACAGCTCATTTGGTTCGTAATCATATGTTTGTTTACGGTGTTGATGAAGTGACTGAAGCCGGAGTCCGACGCCTACTCCGCCGAGTTGGCCCAGAGAACATGAATGATTTAATTGATCTGAGAGTAGCCGACCGATTAGGTAGCGGTTGTCCTAAAGCTATTCCTTACAAGCTTCGTCATCTTCAATACCTAATTGAAAAGGTTTCTAAGGATCCTATTTCTGCTAAAATGCTTAAGATTAATGGGAACGATTTAATGAAAATTCTAAAATTAGAGGGCGGACCAAAATTGGGCCTACTTATAGAAGCCCTTTTAGCCGAAGTCCTTGAAGACCCTAAACTTAATACCAGAGCCAAACTTTCTGAAAAAGCTAAAGAGTTGAATAAGTTGCCTGACAAAGAATTGAAAGAAAAAACTAAAATAGTCATAGAAAAAAAAGAAGAAGTTGATCTGGGAATGAAAGGCAAACATTGGATAAAATAACGGGCTTATAGTATAGTGGCAATACACTGCATTCGCATTGCAGAGACGTGGGTTCGATTCCCGCTAAGTCCACTTGGCAAATTAATTTTATTACTATAGAATACAACATTATGGACTACTTTAAAAAATCGTTAGAATTACACGCAAAGAAAAAAGGTAAATTAGAAATTAAATCTAAGCTACCTTTAAATAATAAAACTGATCTAAGCTTGGCCTATACGCCAGGTGTAGCTGAACCTTGTCGAGAAATAGCTAAAGATCCAACCAAGGCATATAAATATACAATCAAGGGGAATAGTGTTGCTGTTGTCACTAACGGCAGTGCTGTTTTAGGATTAGGCAACATCGGCGCTCAAGCAGCCCTTCCAGTTATGGAAGGCAAATGTGTCCTTTTTAAAAAGTTTGCTAATATTGATGCCTACCCTATTTGCTTAGATACTCAAGACCCTCAAGAAATTATCAGGGCTGTTAAATTAATTGCTCCTGGTTTTGGCGGAATTAATTTAGAAGACATCAAAGCTCCTGAGTGTTTTGAAATCGAAGAAGAACTAGAAAAAGAATTGGACATTCCTGTTTTTCATGATGACCAGCACGGTACTGCTATTGTCACTTTAGCCGCTTTAATTAACTCATTAAAGATTGTCGGCAAAAAAAATAATCAAATAAAGATAATCATTAATGGAGCTGGAGCAGCTGGTATTGCTGTGACTAAACTGCTTCTGGCTTACGGAGTAAAAAATATTATTCTAATTGATAGCACAGGAGCCATCTATTCAGGAAGAGAAAAATTAAACCCAGCTAAAAAAGAAATCGCTAAAGTGACTAACCTTAAAAAAGAAAAAGGGAGAATTAAAGATGTCATTAGAGGAGCTGATGTTTTTATTGGCATTTCAGTAGCTAATGTTCTTGAGCCGAAATGGGTTAAAATGATGGCACCCAAAAGCATTATCTTTGCCATGGCCAATCCAGTTCCAGAAATTATGCCTGATAAAGCTAAAAAAGCCGGAGCTATGATCATAGCGACCGGTCGAAGTGACTTCCCTAATCAGATTAATAATGTTCTTGCTTTCCCAGGAATCTTCCGAGGACTTTTAGACAGCCAGGCTAAAAAAGCAACTCTCGAAATGAAACTAGAAGCCGCCAGAACATTGGCTTCAATGGTTAAAAATCCAACTCCTAACAAGATCATTCCTAGTGTTTTTAATAAACAAATAGTTAAAAAAATATCTCAAAGTATTAAAAAATGTATCCATTAATTATCATTGGCGCTGGGCCAGCTGGTCAGACAGCTGGCATTTATGCTAAGCGCTATGGAATAAAATTTTTAATCATTGGTCAAATCCTTGGAGGAACAACCAATGAAGCTCATCTGGTAGATAATTATCCTGGTTTTAAATCTATTTCTGGACCTGATTTAGCCAAAGAATTTCAAAAACACCTCGATACCAAAATCCAAGAAGAACAAGTAGAAAGAATATCCAAAGATAAAGATGGATTTAAGATAACCACTAATAAGGATAAGTACCAAGGACAATCTTTAATCCTAGGTATGGGTATGAAAATTAGAAAACTTAATTTTAAAAATGAAGAAACATTTTTAAATAAAGGAATCTCTTATTGCACTTCTGTTAATATCAATCAATTCAAAGATAAGATTTTAGCAGTCGTAGGCGGAGGAGATAGTGCTTTAACTAACGCCTTAAAACTATCTGACTTAGCTAAAACTGTTTACTTAATTCATCGCCGAGATGAGTTCCGAGGAGCCCCAGCTTTAGTTAAAAAAGCACAAAAAGAAAAGAATATTGAAATTGTCTATAACGCTCAAGTTGCCGAAGCTCAAGGTAGAGATAAGATAGAAAAGATAATTTTAAACACAGGTCAAAAATTAGATATTGACCAAGTATTTATTGATGTCGGTGGAGTTCCTAATGTTCATTTACTCGGAGAACTAGGCATCGAAATGGAAAATAATTTTGTGCGAGTAAACAAAAATCAAGAAACAAATGTTCCAGGTATTTTCGCGGCTGGGGATATAACCAACAATCCCTTAAAACAAATTGTGACAGCAGCCGCCGAAGGATCGATTGCTGCAACTAGTGTCTATAAATACTTGGAGAAATAGGACAGTCTTCCGCAGAGGTCCGACCTCGTCTAATTTGAAGAATATAAATACTTAAAGAAAAATATTTAGAGGTCGGGTAAGGTCGTACATTGTTTTGTCCGTACCTCAGCACCTGCCTCGCCGGCAAGGCGGGGAGGTCCGGCAAAACAAGGTCCGACCTTAATTCTGAAGCAACTACATTCCGCAGAGGTCGGACAGTCTTCCGTAGAGGTCGGACCTCTCCTGAGGTCCGACCTCGTCTATCTCATCTATTCTTGACAAGTAAACCAGCTTTGTGATATTCTTAAAGTGTACAGATATGAAAGAGAAGCTTATCCCGTCCGGATGAGCTTTTTATCTAAAAATATGGATATAAAATCATTTGTTTCAGCTATTGAACAAATTTGCGAAGAAAAAGGCATCTCTCAAGATAAGGTTATGGAAACCATTGAGATGGCTTTGGCTGCAGCTTATAAAAAAGAA
>Ga0180007_10005767_pt1 | contig 12349 bp, 11 predicted proteins | sample MM_PC_MetaG_FD_121122 | JGI IMG/M metagenome (GOLD analysis project Ga0180007, IMG submission 121122) | Groundwater microbial communities from the Aspo Hard Rock Laboratory (HRL) deep subsurface site, Sweden - MM_PC_MetaG | ecosystem: Environmental > Aquatic > Deep subsurface > Groundwater...
AGGACATTTCAGGCTATTCCTTTGGGATTGGGCATTCTTGGAGGATCACATTGTTCGATAGCGGCGATGGTTACGTTGCCGGACCGGTTAACGGCACGACAACAGGCGGAGGCTTCACGAGCATGCCTGCCATGGTACTCCATTATGCCATCGAGCTCAATTCCCCGGCCAACATCACATACTCGGTGAATCATACCCTGATAAACATCTCATCATACTTCCCTTACAACAGGACGATATGGTATGAGTTCAACGGCCAGAACGCAACATTATGCACAGAGTGCACAGATGCCACGATGAACCTGACAGGCCTGGCAGACGGCAACCACACCATCATCGCCTATGCGAACACCTCCTATGGCGCTGTCAAGAGCCTCACTGCCATGTTCGCCATAGAGGCAAAGGATTACGCACCGGTCATCGACAGTTCTGTGCCTGCAACAGACCCTTCAATGACAGAGCAGCAATCCCTGGAATTCGCAGTCAACGCCTCTGACAACAACACCGCGGACACCCTTACGATAACATGGTATAAGGACGGCACCCAGACTGCCCAGGACTCGAACTATACCTTCATCGCAAACTTCACCGGCACGGATGATGCCGGCACATATAACATAACCGCACTGGTGACTGACGGAGTCTCTACGAGGCAGCAGACCTGGACCCTCACTGTCACGGATGTCAACCAGCCGCCTGACCTCCACATAATCGGGGCGCAGACAGCCATGATGGATGAGGAGTTCAACCTTGATGTCAACGCCACAGACGGCGATGATGACACGATAACCTACTCTACCAACACCTCTGTATTCACGATCGCCCCCTCCACAGGCATAGTGAGCTTCACCCCGCAGCAGAACGGTACCCACTCGATACTCTTCACTGCCACGGACGACCGAGGCAACTCCAGCTCTGAGGTCGTGTCATTCACTATAGCCTTCCAGAACCAGCCGCCGGTGTTCGACAGCTTTTCCCCCTCATTGCAGCATTCGATGGCCGAGACCCAGTCCTACTCATTCGCTGTGAATGCCTCTGATCCCCAGAGCACAATACCTTCGTTTACATGGTATCTCGACAGCTCCTTGCTCGCGACCACATCATCTTCATATACCTATGGCCCATCGTACTCAGATTCGGGGACACACAACCTTACTGTAATAGCCACCGACGGCCTGCTGTCAGTGCGTCTCAACTGGACCTTGACTGTGACAAATACTTATGGCTGCGGTGATAGCACTTGCGGCACAGGCGAGAGCTGCTCTTCCTGCCCAGGTGACTGCGGCGCGTGCGCAGCAGCTGCATCTACAGGAGGCGGCGGAGGATACGCATCATCGAGCAGGAAAGTGACGAAGTCGAAGAGGTCTGAGCCAGTGATAATATACTCTGATACGATGCTTCACAGCGCAATCGTCTATATGGACTCTGACTACAGCGAGATAACAGTGAAGCAGGACGTCCCCGTGCCAGACACTGTCCTCGAAGTGATGAACGTGTACGAGTCTGTCGAGCTCGGTGTTTCAGAAGGCAAGGTCAACAAGACACTATTCGTCTTCAAGGTGCACAAGGGATGGCTGAAGGCCTATAACCTGACTATCGACGATGTCATGATCGCCAAGGTCGAGGACGGAAAACCCAGGTTCCTCAAGTTCGAGTCCGCGGGCGAGGACAGGGAGGCCGTATACATACAGGCCCAGGACCTTCCAGGCATATTCATGCTCGGCACCTCGACTGAGACAACAGTGCTCCCAGAGCCGAGGAAAGAGCCCATCAACGCCACTCAGGAGAATATGGATGTCAGTAGGGGTGGTGTCATATACCAGCCGACTGACGAGGAGATCCAGAGATGGCTGCTCATACCGCTGATATTCATAGGCTTGCTGGTCATTGCTTCGATGATACACAGGAAGAGGTCTGACAGCATCCCGTCAGGCAGGTTCCGGATGAAGGAGGAAGAAGAGGAAGACCTGATCGATGAGGTGCTTGAAGAGCCGGAAGAGGGAGGCGGGGATAAGGCTGGGAGAAGCGAGGGGAAGAAGAAAGGGGGAGGAAAAGATGGGAGTCAAGGCAAGATTGAAGATACTCAAGATGGCAGGACTACAGACAGGAAAGCGGAGGCCGGAGATGGGAAGGATGAGGCTTAGCGCATTATCATTTTTGGTCCTGTTCCTGGCGGTTGCGGCTGTCTCAGCCGAGACCCAGACTGAAGGCCAGACGGAGAACCAGACAGGACCGAATATTAACCTGACACAACCTCTGCTGAGGAATTTCGTCTATGATATACGCCCCGGTGCGCCATGGACAGAGTTCGTGATGCCTCACGACCAGTTCAACGTGCGGGCAGCAGACGTGATCAGCCATAATCCGACTGTCCTAGGGATAACCTATTACGACCACGACTCGCAGAGATGGATACCCTACCTCAACATAGGCCAGGGGGTGGGGAGGAATTTCGTGCTCGCGCCCGGTTACGGCTACAAGTTCCTCATCAAGCAGGATGTCCTGCTTCATTTCCAAGAGGTCATTGAATGAGGGTATTGCTATTAGGGGTGGTGCTGCTGGTCATTGTGGGTGCCGTGGAGGCGCAGGAATACGTGTACGGCTGGGTCTTCGACGCCAAGGACGGCCAGCCGGCGGACGGCTACAACATAACCCTCTGGTATACGGGAGAGGCGCGCTCGAACAACGCCACGGATGAGATAGGACCTAATGGGCTTTCAGGCTCCAGCAACCAGTACGTCATCGACTGTGAAGCCTTGACCCCCTCCTGTAGCATCGATGATAATCTGACATTGGCTGTCATTGACCAGGGCGACAGCTACATCGCTGGGCCGGTTCATGTTCTGGTGACAGGGGACGGGATTGACTATCCTGACGACATGACCCTGACCTATGACCATCCCCCCCCGATAAACATAACCTCACCCCGGAACGGGACCTCGGTCAACATGACGGTGCTCATCAACGCGACAGTGAGCAATGTCACGTACCATTATGTCGACGACGTATTCTACAGCATCGACAACGGCACTGATAACATGACCAAGACAGGAGTGGTGGGCAAGAGCATCCTCTACAAGAACAGTGATACAGATTTCTACAACGATACCTGGGACACCTCGGGCTTCGAGAACGGCAACTATCTGCTGTGGGTGTGGGCCAACAACACTGTCGGCGCCTGGAACTATACCTTCTCGAACATCACCATTGACAACCTGGCCGAGCTGCACATTGTCAACATCACCTTCAGCAACTACACCCCCAGGGAAGGGATCAACCTAACAATCAACGCCACCATCGTGAATTCAGGCACTAAGAACGCGACCAACGTCACGGTCTCTTTCTTCATCGGCAACTACACGATAGGCGGCAACAACATCGGGGCCAACATCTCGGTGAACGTGACCGCCGGGGAGAATGCCACAGCCCAGGCCACCTGGATAACCTACATCGGCTCTCACAACATCTTCGTTGTCGTCGACCCGCCGACTTCCGGATCAGGCAGCATAGACGAGATGGACGAGTCCAACAACGAGGCCAACGAGACCATCACCATCCTCGGCTGGACGTTCATCGTTGGCAACCTGTCCGGTAGCCTGGTCTTGGGTGATGAGCTGAACAACACCCTCCTGACTTGGACCGTGACCAATTTCTCCAAGAGCCTCGTATTCGTCACTGATTCTGAGTCAGTGATAGATTTCACATCTCTCTCTGCTCTCGGCCGGAACACCAGCAACGCCTCATTGTTCGATGACTTCGCCGAGCTGGATAAGATGCTCAACATGACCAACCTCACCGATTCGATCAACAGGACCTTCACGCTGGCCAGCGAGCCGATCACCACGATGAACTTCACCATCTTCAGCAACAAGGTCCACTGGGTGCCCGTCATCAACAGCACAAACTCGACAGACTACCAGACAGGCATCCTCTGGGATACCACAGATGACACGGACGGTACATTCAACTCCACCGACTCTGAGGACATACTGTTCTTCACCCAGGCCAATCCCGGTGGGTGGGGGTACTTCGGCCGATATGACTATGAGATAACCGTGCCCTCTTATCTCAGGAACTTCGACACTAATGATAAGCAGCTCCTCGTACTATATGCCGAACTCAAATGATATTTCTTATCACTCTTGAATTACCACAAAACTATTTAAATAGACTTGTGAAAAGGAATATGTGGTGTTAAGGTGGCATTACTGAATCTCAAGAAGGATAAGGGAAAATCCAAAGAGGAGTCTAAAGAGGAAGAAGTGCCTGACAAGCTACCCTCCCTTGAAGAGGAGAAGAAGGAAGGGGAAGGCGAGGAGAAGCCTGCTGAAGGTGATGCTTCCGCTGAAGGCCAACCTGCTCTAGTAGAAGGGGCTCCAGTTGAGGGATACAAGCCTCCTGAAGGGGTGGAAGGTGAGGCTCCTGTTGAAGTGAAGAAGGAAGAAGGCCTAGCTCCTGACGAGCTCCCGCCGTTGGAGAAGACAGAAGGAGACGCTGGGGCCGCAGAGGCGCCAGCCGACATGCCCGCTGACAAGCCGAAGTCTGCTTCCAAGGTCGAGGATGAGCGCTTATATTTTGCCAAATTGATGGCCAATTTCGGGGCTGATTCTGTCGAGCCTGTAGACGAGAAGATCTCTGGCGAGGATGTGATGGCAGTTCTTCAAGATAACTGGGAGATGCAAAACCGGAAGACTCAAGTGACAGAGACGAATAAGAAGATACTCACTTTGATTCAGCCTCTTAGGGACCTGGAGCAGGAGTGGTACGGCATCAAGGACGAGATAGCCAAGCTCGAGCTGAGCCTGAACGAGAAGAAGGCACTTTTAAGGGCCAAGAACGCGGAGATAAAGAAGAAGACAGACGAGCTGGGAGAGCTTTTCGGCGGCAGGGAGCAGGTAGCCAAGTACCTCCGCAAAGACTGATTCTGCTTATCATTCAGTATATATAGTATTTCAGTATATTATAGTATTATAGTATATATGGTATAGTCTGGATGTATCTTGAGCCCATTTTGAGTGCATTTTGAACCTATTTTGAATGCGTAGGGGTATTTATAAAGGGTTGTTGTTTCATCAATTTCTATTGATTGGGCTGATTATTATCATTTGATGCATCGGGTACAGGCCTCGTCGATGCTAAACTTACCTGATCAAGGCGCACTTATCTCATTTAACATATACTTCTTAAGCATCATGTTAAACGAAACATTTATATATGAGTATACACATTTCACTATTAAAATGCTAAAAGTGGAGATAATTTAGCATTTAATATTCAAGAATATGGATTAACCTGAAAAGGAGAGGTGAAGTATACATGGTATCGCATGGGATTAAGAAGGCAATTGCTCTATTTCTGGTGATGTTAATACCACTAACAAGCGTCTATTTCGTGGTCGCTCAATCAACCCCTGAAGGTCCTGGGACCTTCACTGAGGTTTCGGTCTCTAAGAGGGCTGCGAATTACCCCTCTGCGCGCAATGTGTACGCAGGCAATATAACCTGGATGCAGGTCAACGCTTCTACCATAACCCAGGCATGGGCTGGTTTCCTCGGGAACGTGACAGGTGTCGTTACGTTGGACGATTCCAACAACAAGACCCTATACGATTGGCAGATCGCCAAGCCGAGGGGTGAAGTATATGCTGTTGAGGATGGGGTCATCAATTGGACCACTACCAATGTCTTGTGCTGGAATTATACCGTGGGCCATGATGCTGAAGAATATCTTCACTATTTAGAGTATCAGGGAGGCGCTTCGAGTGCGAAAGTGGCATACGTGGGCCTGAACATATCCGCTGATGATTATGACTCGGTGAACAACACCTTCGTCAACACCAGGACCCATAAGAACTTCTATGTGGGGGGCCAGGGGATATTAGGTGACGTGGCCGCGAAGAACGTTGATGCAAACCCTGCTAGGGGGTGTCCGGCTGCCTATATGTATAATAGCACAAGTCCGTCGGGTTCGGGTAGGTTTAACGAAGTCCTCCTTTATTCACACAGCGACGCCAAGCCGATATACACGGCAATCATCGAGGATGATTACAATTCTTTCGATGCCTCAACGGCAGACTTCGAGATGATAGTGGCAGAGAACGGCCATAACGGTGACGTGGCGACAACAACATATTACTTTTTTGTGGAGTTGAGTTGAGGTGGCCAAAATGACAACGATAAAAAATCTCGGATCCGCAATCTTGGTGATGACACTGATGATTGCAGCTGTTGTGAGCGTCTACGCAGTGGTGCTACCCTCTCAGCCAGACGGAATGCACATAGAAGGGAGCGCAACAAGGTCTTACATAAATGGCTCTGTCCAGAACCAAAGCCGCGGTTACATCTATTATTCAGAGATGAACATGTCACAGATGTCCAACAAGTGGATAGCTTATGTCGGGAACATCAGTGGAACATATGCCATAATGGATCCCGCGGGCTACAAGCTTTATGACTGGCAGATCACTGACCTGACAGGCGAGGTGTACGCTACCAAGGAGAGCGGCAGGATCGCCTCGACAGCAGACCTTTATGCAGGCGGCATCCCGAACTGGGCTGTTATGAAGTGCGCCAACAGCTCCATGCTCAACAGGGAGACCAAGGAGTTCAACCATTCGGGCTCGGACGTGGACAGGCTGAACAACACCTTCACTACTGCCAACTTCCAGACCCCGACGTTCTACGTGGGAGAAACAAAGATAATGGACTCCAACCCCGATACGACATGGGGTACGGAAAGCACGTGTTCAGGCCTCAATCTCTACACCTATAGCAACGACCCAGGGGAGACCGCCACAAGGAACTGGACCCAGATCGTGCTGTCAGACGGTACGTTGGAGGACTCGTCCGCCTCGACCATGGCTCACAAGCAGTACGACATCACATACGCTTCCCTGATCCAGAACTACAGCGCTGGCTACAACGGCGGACGGTATGACTTCCAGATGATACTGCCTCAGAGCGGTCTTGCGGGAACGGTGGACAACATCGCGTTCTACTTCTACGTAGAACTCTCATAATTTCTTTTTTTTATACCATTTTATTCTTACAATAAGCACAAAGACTAAGGGGATGCTTTTCATCCCATTTTTTTCTTTTTGAGTCAGATGAGAATGATAATTTCTATGACCTGACTACCCGTTGCCAAGATTGCGGTACCTGGCGGGGCTAAGCGATAAGGAATCGGCTCTACCAATTCTAGAATAAAGCATATATGAACGGCGACACAGCGCTGCTCTGCGCCAGGATTATGAACACGCCTACTAAGGCCAGCATGATTATTATGGGCGTCAGCCACCAGGCCTTCCTCACCTTCAGGAATGACCATGCCTCTCCGAGCAGCGACTTGTTCTTTGCCATCGGCCTAGCTGAGAAGTTCCTGATATAATAATCTTGCGGTGAGGTCATGGGCCAGGGCTGTGAAGTGCCTGTCGTGCTCATAGTACAGTTCCTGCTCAGACTCATGGAAGTAAGACAGCAGGTCCAGGCATTCCAGGCCTTCTTCTTCACAGAATCGCATCATCTCCTCATTGCCTAGGTTGATATCAAAGCCCTCAGTCATCTCGAACATCTCCTGCTTTGCCTCGTAGGCCTGCTCGACTGTGGGTATGAGGAGGATCATCAGTTTCGTATTATCCTGCTCCAGCTCTTGATTGAAGGCCCGTATGAGCCTGATTGTCTCATCCAGGTCCTCTTGATAGGCTCCAGGATCCTTGGTGAAATACGGGCTCCATCTAGGCATGAAGAACCCCCACCTGATCAGGAGGTCCCTGAGGGCATCATTCTTGATGAAAGTCTCCAGGACGAATACGTATGTGTGGCTTTTCCTGGCCATCCACCTCCTCAGCCTCATCTGCAGCCCTGGCTTGGGCAAAGGGCCGTTCTCGACCAGCTTCCCGTCTGAGATGTTCAGGAGGGTCACGTCATGGATGTCATTGCCCATGAAGATGGCCATCAGCACGATGTCAGGCTGGTAGTTGCTGATCTCATGCCGATAGTACATTATCTCTTCCTGCGGGCCATAGCCCTTGTGTCCGGCGTTGATTATCTCGATATTGTCTTTCCCGATCATATCTTCGAGCACCTTTGAGAAGGTCTCCTCGAGCTCCACGCCGTGGCCGTTGGCATATGAATCCCCGAGCACGACGACCCTCCTCTTGGAATTGCGCCAGTAGTTGTACTCATGGTCTCGCAGCCCCCTGGAATTGATCCTTATTGCAGTATTGAACTCCCCTGGGTAGAGCGATTTGAATGTTCCTTTATAGCCCGGAATGTGTTCCCAGGCATACCACTCGTTGAACACCGATTCCTCCGTGTTCTGGGGGTTCAACAGCCTGAAATAGGCCTCGATGATGAGGAAGCCTGCTAAGAAGACGATGATTAACATGCATATTCCGACCAATGTTGACCTTACTTTCATGTCCAGGCATATTAGGTCCGGGAAGGCATAAAAAGGTTACGGATTTCCCGGCTCTGTCCTAACTCTGATGAATCGGTTGCGCTGGATGTTCCTTGCTCTCTTTTCCCGCCCTGCCCAGGCGAGCTAGCCTTTACCAAAGGCTAGGACCCAAAGAAGTGGGATATAAAATCCCACGCCGCAGCTTTAATAACTTTCAGCGAGCTGCGGTGGGGAGCCTTGTGCTCCCCGTCTTTTGCTCGAGCTTTTTGTAAAAGGTCGGGGGAAAAGAGAATCTGCCCGGAAATAGGGCCGGCAAATTATGACTCAGGACAGAGCCGGATTTCCCATGACCAGTTCTGCAACCGCTTCCGCTGCCACCTTTGAGCCTTCAGGTGACAGATGCCCGAGCGGGCGGTTGTAAAGCTTCCCTTTGGTCTGCCTGAATATGGGTGTTAGGTCTATGCTCCCCGCGCCAATCTCCTGCCAGGACTCCATGAGGAACCGGTTCATGTTGTCGAAGTCGAAGTCTGCAGGGTCAAAGCCATTATAGAAGTGACTGGCAGTGCTGATCGGGCTGTCATCGACCTGGAGGCTGCTGGGGATGTAGACGAAAATGATTCTGGTGCTCTGGTTCTCCCCCAGCTGTAGGATGTTCTGGGAGAATCCCTGCAGAAGCTGGTAGTTGGCCTTGAAGAGCTCGTACGAGTCCTTCCTGAATGGGGCCAGGTTCGCATCCTTGATTGCCTGCGCATCCATCTTTTCCCTTCCGAAGGCACCGGTGATGAAGCTATACAGGTGCGAATGCCGGAGCAGGACCCTTGAGAATATGTTCATGCTTAGATAGGCTTCTGTCCTCTCAGCCTTTTTCTTCTTGAGGACTTCTTCGTATTGCTCAGGGGTGATCTCGACTGGGAAATTCTGCAAGGCCAGGGCTCCTGCCTCTGTCGCGACATAGAATGGCTTCATCGGAATCTCCTCGAGGCTCATCATGTCAGTGAGGTCATGGGGGTAGACGAAGAATACCGCGAATTCAGGCTTGAGTTTCGGTGCGACGTGGTACTTGTACAGGAGATATTCCTGGCCGAGGTGCCAGCCCGGCAAGCCGAAGTTCATGACCTCATACTCCTCGCCAAGGATTTCCTGCATGTAGCTGCTGACGGTCTCGTCCTGGTCGTTGCCGAAGCCGTAGGTGAAGGAATCACCGAAAAGGGCCACACCTCTCTTGCCTTCGATGATGCTGTAATCCGTGTCAGACCTGAAGCCCATGCTGTTGTGCCTGACTGTGATGATGTCGTTCAGCTCCCCGTACCTTTGGGCTTCAGAGTTGGGTTCAGGCATGATCCCGAAGGGTGATATCATGGTCTGCGGGTCATAGTCCGGGTGGTCAGGATTCAGGGGTGTGAGAAGCCTCTGCGGCGCTGCTAGCCAGACGATGGCTTCAGACAGCAGGAGGCCTATTATTATTTTCGAGACGACCCAAGTCAACGTCATTGATTTCCGCATGATGTTACCCTCTCTTGAGAATTATCACCTTAATTACTATTTAATGATTCCCCTAAGCCTCTTCAGTCCTTCGCATACTTCTCGCTGTCCCACATGTCGCGCTTGTTGTCCCCGCGCTTGATGAGGAACTTGTCCATGATGAGGTAGTCGATGCCGGTGCCCATCATGCACTTGTATGCATCATATGGCGTGCAGCAGATGGGTTCTCCCCTTATGTTAAAAGAGGTATTTATCAGGATTGGTATGCCTGATAGCTTGCCGAATTCCTTGATGACATCATAGTAGAGGTGGTTCTGGGCCCGTCTTATGGTCTGGAGCCTTCCGCTGCCGTCCACGTGCGTGACAGCAGGTATCTTCTTGTGCCATTCCTTCCTTATCGGGTAGACCATGAGCATGAAATCGGTCGGCTCAGGCACCGGGTAGTCGCAGTCGAAGTAGGTCATGGCATCATCCTCGCATACGACAGGTGCGAACGGCCTGAACTTCTCGCGATGCTTCACCTTGAGGTTGAGTATGTCCTGCATCTCAGGGTTGCACGCGTTTGAGAGTATGCTTCTCGAGCCTAGGGCTCTGGGACCCCATTCCATGCCGCCTTGGAACCAAGCGATCACGTTGTCCTCGTGGAGCAGCTTGGCCGTTTCCTTGACGAGTTCGTTGTCGTCCTTGAACTCAGAATACTTGATCTTGTGCTTGTCCAGGAAGGCCTTGATTATCTTTGTGCTGAAGGCAGGTCCCAGGTATGCGTCCTTCAGCTGGAAATCCCTCTTCTTTCCGAGCAGGGTATGATAGATGTATGAGGTGACACCCATGCTCGTCCCCCCGTCTCCTGCTGCGGGCTGTATCCATATCTTCTTGAAGGGCGTGCTCTTCAGTATCTTCCCGTTGTGCACGCTGTTCAGCGCGCACCCGCCCGCCATGACCAGGTTGTCGCACTCGGTCTCCTTGTGCACGTGGTGCAGCAGCTTGGTCATCGCATCTTCATATATCATCTGCAGCGCTGCAGCGATATCTTTGTGACGTGATTCGACCGGGCCTTCCCTCGCGCGGATGGGTCCGCCGAGCAGCCTGCACATCTTCTTGGATGGCATCCTGTCCGCATGGTGGAATATGAAGTAGCTCATGTCCAGCCTGAAGGAGCCGTCTTCCTTTATGTCGATGACTTCCCTCAGTTTCTTGTAATACAGGTTCTTCTCCCTGTCCATGATGCCGTAGGGGCTGAGACCCATGACCTTGTACTCGGAGTTGTTGACGCTGAAGCCCAGGTAGGCGGTTATCGTCGAGTACAGCAGTCCGAGTGAGTGCGGGAACTGTATCTCCTTCATCGGGTGGATCTTGGTGCCTTCTCCCAGGCTGTAAGCAGTTGTGGTCCATTCGCCGACACCGTCGACGGTGACGATGGCCGCTTTCTGGAACGGGCTCAATAGGAAGGTGCTTCCTGCATGGGCGAAGTGGTGCGGCACGAAGAGCACGTCTCCCTTGTACTTCAGCTTCTTCCTTACAGTCCTCATCACCCTGAGCTTGGTGTTCAGCCATGACGGGATTGAGCTGAGGAAGGTCTTGTAGCTCTTAGGGAAGGTCTCCAGGTGCTGAGACAAGATGCGTTCGAGCTTGAGGAAGGGCTTCTCGTAGAAACCGATGTAATCCAGGTCATCTATCCTTATCTTCTGGCTTCGCAGGCAGAACTTGATGGCATTGTGAGGGAACGAGGTGTCGTGCTTCTTCCTCGTGAACCTCTCTTCCTCTGCAGCTGCGACTATCACACCATCTTTCAGCAGCGCTGCCGAAGCATCATGGTAGTAGCACCCTATCCCTAGTATGTACATGTTTTCACCCTAAAACTGCCTGTAAAATTGGTCCATCGCCGTGTCTGTCTCGTGCTTGACCCAATAGCTCTTCCTCTTCTCTGACAGCTTCATATTCAGGAAGTGCCTCTTGAAGAGCTTGGCGAACAGGGCTGTCAGGCCCACGCCGATGAGATACACCGCGGTCAGCAGTATCGAGTTCACCACTGCGCTGATGGTGTGGCCGAAGTCTGCGAAGCCCTTCTTGAAGCCTGTCATGAATTTCATCTTGAATACCTCAATAGTCTCTGCATCATTTTAAAAGCCTCTGTATGATGATGCCTATGGCGGCTATCACGAAGATGACGCCCATGAAGTGGAGGTAGCCCCAGCTTTCAGGTATCTTCTTCAGCAGCATGAATATGAGGAACACACCGGTGGTGATGAAGAAATAAGCTGTCAAGAAACCTATCTTTTCACCGACCTTTTCAGCAGTGCTATGCCTGTCGAACTCCATGCTTTTCCGGAATCCGCCGTCATTATTAAATCTTTGTTTTTTACTCGAAGGGGTCCTGCATATATTCGTCATACTCGTTCTTCAGGGGCTCCACAGCAATCCTACAGCATTTGCAGGATACTGATCAGTGAAGGCATATTTCATGGTCGAG
>Ga0180007_10005769_pt1 | contig 12345 bp, 3 predicted proteins | sample MM_PC_MetaG_FD_121122 | JGI IMG/M metagenome (GOLD analysis project Ga0180007, IMG submission 121122) | Groundwater microbial communities from the Aspo Hard Rock Laboratory (HRL) deep subsurface site, Sweden - MM_PC_MetaG | ecosystem: Environmental > Aquatic > Deep subsurface > Groundwater...
AAAGATAAAGGAACTGAAAGATTTTATAGAAAAGGCTCAATACAGACCAAAGCCAAGAAAGCTTGATCCAACTCATAGGATAAAAAGACTCAAAGAGGCCAAAGAAGGGGTTAAATCTGTAAACCTCAAATCCATTTCTTTGTCCAAGATTCAATCTTCTGAATACCTTAAGGAAACACCACCAGAGATACAATTCACCCAAGAGATTATTGATTTAGCTAACTCTCTTGATAACAGCCCCTTAAAGATTTATCAGTATGTGAGGGATAACATTGCGTATGAGGTTTATTATGGTAGTTTGAGGGGAGCGATTGGCTGTCTCCATGATGGCTCTGGGAATGACCTTGATCAGGCATCCCTACTTATTGCACTTCTTAGGGCATCCAACATAGCCTCAAGGTATGCCTATGGCAAGGTAGAGATTCCAATAGAAAGAGCCAAATCCTGGGTAGGGATAGATGACCCCTGGAGGGTAGCAGATATACTATATTCTTACGGTATCCCAGCAATAACCTTAGTAGAAGGAGGAAAACCAAAGGCAATCCGAATAGATCACTTCTATGTTGAGGCTTATGTTGACTATATTCCTTCAGGAGGAGCAATCCATAAGGAAGGAGATACCTGGATACCCTTAGACCCAAGCTTCAAACTTCAGAAAATAGATGAAGGAGCGGATATATCTGCTAATGTTCCCTTTGACAAAGATAGTTTCTTAAGCAAACAACAAGAGATAGAGATTCCCCTATATTTCTGGCTCAATCAACTTGGAACTTATACAGAGACAAACTTTCCAGATAAAAGGCTCTATGAGTTTTCAAGGAGAAAGGCAATTGTCCCTGAAAACTTTGAGGTTCTTCCTTGCTCTCTTCCTTATAAAAGGCTCGAACAACCTACCATTTATTCTGAGATACCCGATAGTCTGAGATACAAGATAAGTATCAACCTTTCTTCAGAAGACATCTTTGGCTCAGATCTATCCTATCAAACATCCCTTCCTGAGTTAGGAGAGAAAAGGCTGACCCTATCCTACAAATCTGACTTAAGCCCTTATAATACCCCTGCCTACCTTGTTGAACTCCAGCCTGTCATAAAGGTGGATGGCCAAGAGAAGGCAATAGGTGACCTCATAGGTGCTGGCAAGGATCAAACCCTGACTATCAGTATCTCTATGCCAAATCAAGATGGAGACTCTATTCAAAACACCATCATTGCAGGTGAATTCTATAACCTTTGTATCACCTGGCCCTCATTCTCCAACGAGCTTGCCACTAATCTTGGTCAAAGGCTTATTGCCAACATAGAAACTAAAGGCCCAGACTTCCTTCAAAATGGCTTCTTCTCAGAGGATGTAGCTGGAGACTATCTCTTTATCTTAGGAAAGGGCTACTTTGGTCAGGTAGGGATAATGGATGAGATTGGTTCATCTTACATTCATCTCCCATTCTTCAAAGATATATGCTCTGCTAATCTCTTTGTTGAGGCAGATGTTAATTATATCTTTGGTATGCCCTACACAATGAGTATCAGGGGTCTTTCCATAGATGCAGATAGAAATATCTGTGCTGTCATAGGAGATCAAGGAAAAATTAAGGAATTTATGACCATCTCAGGATACACCTCATCTGTATTAGAACACGCCATCTGGGAGAAATGGTATGGAGAGGGTGCTGTCTCTGCTATTAAGGCTATTCAAATAGCCATAGAGATAGGAATCCCTGTTTATGACATAGACAGCTCCAATGTAAATATTGTTGATGGCTTCAACATCACAAGCCTTGCTAAACAAAACATTAAAAATGCCATCAATGCTGGCAACATTGCCAAATGTCCCCAATCCAGTATTAGCTATAATGGTTGGCAAGGCGTAGGTTATATCATTTCTGATCCAACCACAGGAGAGGGAAGATATGAGATAGCGGATGTGAGTGGAGGACTGTTTCTGGCTACACACCCATCAGCTAAGTCTTTTAGCTATTACGATAAAATAGAAAAGGATGCTATTATATTTGCTAGAAACCTGTCAGGAGGCTGTTCAGACTTTGCCAGTTTTGCTCAATTTTTGGCAAATAAATTTACCGACCAAGAGTTTCGAGACAGTTTCTTTTTGAGTGCCTTGTATGATTTGAGTGTTTCGGATGAATTTGCAGAAGATAACCTTTGGTTCTTTGGTTTATTGGGGAATATGGGTCCAAGACGCTTAAAACCAAAGTGGTTGAATACACATGATGATGCAAGTGGATTTAAGCTAATTGTTCCATGTGATTGTGGAGCAGAAAATGGAAGAAAAGACCATTTTGTTACCAATGCTACAAATCCTGCTCTTTGTGATATTATTGAGTTATTTATGAGGGTGGATGTCTCATGGCTCCCTTATGAAGATTGTCTAAATGATTTAGAGTATAACGAATTAGGACGACTATTTGGAACACAAATACCAATAGGGGGCATTCCTAAAAGTGATGTAGGAAGTTGGATAAAGGAGCATCTTCAATGAATGAGTGGAGTTGGAACTCTTGCCTGTTTAAGATTTTCATAGCATATTCTGCAGGAGCTTTGCTTTTAGCAATAGGCATAGGTTGGCTTATCTCTTATCTTTTGAAAAGGAGATTTTTTTCCCGAAGGATGATTGGTAAAGTTATGGGTTGGTGGTTGGCCGTTTCTATTGGAATTGGAATATCAGCAGGCATAGATTCGGTAAATGTGTTTGGAGTCAACTGTTTTTCAGATTATATGGGATGTTTACAAGGAGGGTGTAAGATGTATGCTGAAAAACATAATGGTATTTACCCTACTTATGGTGATGAATTGGAATATCCTGAAAGAGTTATTATAGGAAGTAAAAATAAGCGGTTAATTTGTCCAGATACTGACGCACCTTATGAATGGTCTAAAAAACGCTATACAATCAATGACCCACCAAACAATATGCTTTTTTGGTGCGGGAAACCTCATAAAGGAATTTTTGTTAAATGGAGAAATGTAGGGTTTATTGGTTATGGAATACAACGAGTTCCTGAAAAAGAATTCCAAAGACTCCTAAAAGAACAACAAGGCTTTTTAACAAAATAACGATGTTAGCCTCAGAAAAAATAGCTGTCTCTATATTTCTGGGTGCGGTAATCAGCATATATGTCTTTGAGGCTGTGTTGCTGGTTCGCTTAATTAGAGATAGATTGAGTCAGCACAGGAGAGTTTACACTGTCTCTCAGCGTATTATTCAATGGACCCTACACTTATTGGCAATAATTGGTATCTTCTGTGTTCTGTATGGGTATTTTATTGAACCATATTGGATAAAGATAACATATATTAAGCTTAACACATCTAATTTAAATGGCAAGTTAAGGGTGGTCCAGATTTCTGATACCCATTGTGATAAAAAGATAAGAAATGAAAAAAGGCTTCCTATAATCGTGAATGGGTTAAAGCCTGATATAGTAGTCTTTACAGGCGATGCCATCAATACCCCAGAGGCATTGCCTTCTTTCAAAGAGATGCTTTCGTCTATAAAGACGCGTTTAGGAAAATTTGCTATAATGGGTAACTATGATTACTGGCCAGGTCTTGATCTGTTCAGGGATACAGGATTTGAGCTTCTTGATAGTAATCATAAAGTCATTTTTTGCAATGACAAAACAATCTATATAGCAGGAATATCATATGACAATATGAGCAAATGGAAGAAGGCTATTGCTGGAATCAGCCAAGATCTATTTTGTATATTTCTTTACCACACCCCAGACCTTATTGAGGAGGTTTCTGAATCAGGCATAGACCTATATCTGGCTGGCCATACACATGGAGGACAGATTGCTTTACCGTTTTATGGTGCCCTTGTTACCCTTTCAGATTTTGGCAAAAAGTATGAGGGGGGAAAATATGTGGTTGGCAGCACAACCCTTTATGTTAATCAAGGGATTGGAATGGAAGGAGGAATAGCCCCAAGGGTCAGATTTTGGGCACGGCCTGAGATTACAGTCTTTGATATTTATGGAAAAACTAAGGAGGTGCAGAAATGAGGATTAAATCCTTATTGGTATCAGTTTTTGTAGTTTTGAGTCTATCTTCAGCATGGGCCCAAGAACAGACTATTGATAGAGGTGTTGTTTGGCTTAGGGGAAGTCAGGACTCTAATGGAAGCTGGAGTAGCACCCTTGTTACCCCTTTTGAGGCAACCTGTGTGGTGGCTGATACCCTGAATTGCCTGGGAACGGCAAATGTTGCCTATTCAAATGCCATTTCTTGGATTGGAACGCAGACTGTTGTTAGCCTTCGCTATCTTTCCCAGAAGACAAAGTCTTTGGCTGAATATGGCTCTGACACGACAGAGTTTGTTGGCACACTAATAGCCTTTCAGAATGAGGACGGTGGCTTTGGGATTAGTAAAGGGTATGGAAGTGATGTTTTAGACACCCTCCTTGCCCTATCTGCCCTTAAATCTGCTAATTACTCTGACACCACAGTGATTGAAGGTATCCTTTGGTATCTCTTATCAAACCAAAACACAGATGGAGGATTCGGATTAGCTGGGAAGCTCTCTTTGGCTGATGAGTCTACAAAGCAGAGCAATGTTTATATCACATCCTTAGCCCTACTTACCCTAATCCAATACCGCAAGGATTACTACCTTGAAGAGGCAATAACAAAGGCATCAGATTGGCTTATAACCCAAGCTCCAGAATCCTTATGGGAGAAAGCACTTATGTATTCAGCAATAATGAGACAGGATATTCTGGAATATATCTTAGTCAATCAACAAGCTAATGGCTCCTGGGATAATGATGCCTATGCCACTGCCTTATGTTTGAGGGCAATCAAGGATAGTATGCCACAAGAAGCATTTTTGGATTTGGAGGCTAAATACATAACCTATACTCTCAAAACACCCTCTGCAGGGGATTTATTGACCCTCAAAGCCTCTGTATTCAATTCAGGAGATACTGAGATAGAGGGTGCAGAGGTTCAGTTCTATGATGGCACATCTACCATAGGACCTATGTTATATCTATTAAGATTAGCAGCAAAGGAATATGCTACAGTTACCACAGGTCTATCCCTTTCCTCTGGAACCCATAGTATATCTGCTGTTATAGACCCAAGAAACATCATCCCAGAGAAAAATGAGACCAATAATACCCTATCCACACTTCTTTTTGTCTCTGAAGCCGTAGTATCTCCCCCTGACCTTATGATCATTAGCCTCTCATCCTCCAATCTAACCCCAGTTAGAGGAGAAGATATACTCATCTCAGCAAGGATAAAGAATAGAGGAGAAGGCACAGCCACAAATGTTTTGGTTTGCTTCTTATCTAATGGCAGGCAGATTGGCGATGATTTTATATTTGGCAGTCTAACCAAAAACCAGGAGACAGTGGCAGAGATTAGGGTCTCTTTTGATACAGGCACCCATAATATCACTGTTGCTGTTGACCCTTATAACACCATTTCAGAGCAAGATGAAGCCAACAACTATGCCACTATTACCATATTTGCCACAGAGGTTAGAGAATTACCCGATATCTTCATAAAGGAGATAACCTATCAACCACCAATACCTTCTGCTACTGATACCGTGGAGTTTAAGATAATCATCCAAAATTTAGGCAAAGGGGATTGCAGGAATCCAGGATTAGAGATTCTTATCAACAACCTTCTCAGCGAATCCTTTATTATCCCCCAGCTCTTACCACTTGGCAGTTTCACCCTTATTCTTACTACCAACCTGAATGCAGGCACAAATACCCTGATGATAATCGCAGACCCATATTCTGAGATAGCAGAATTAAATGAGCTAAACAATACAGCCTCTCTTGTAGTCTATATCTTACCAGCTATTTTGCCTCCACCTGACTTAGCCGTGATAGAGTTGTATTCAAGCTCTGCTACCCTCACAACCACAGACCTGGCTACCTTAACGGCTACCATAAAGAACATTGGCTCAACTACTGCCTATCATCCCACAGCTATATGGAGGGTATGTGAAACCCAGGGATGGCATAACCTAACCACAACCTTTGCTCTCTCTGACCTTCCTCCCTCTTCTACCCTTGTTTGCCATCTTCTCTCCTCAATTCCCTGGGAAGGCACTATAAATGTAGTCTTGAGCATAGACCCTGAAAATTCCATTGAAGAGCAGGATGAGACTAATAACATTGGCACAACAACAGTAATAGTCTATCCACCTGTTGTTGGTCTGGCTGATTTAGAACCTGCTCTAAAGATTACACCTGTTTCTCCAAAGGCAGGAGAATCAGGGACTATCACACTAACTTTAGTGAATAAAGGAGAAAGTACTGCCTATAACTTTATAGCCTCTTTGTTGCTTCAGGGTAAGGGGATAAATATGAGCCGTGAGTTTTGCATAGAGAGCCTTTTGCCTTTCAGCACCTACACTATATCTTTACCTTACAACCTCTATGCAGGTAGTTACACACTGCTCTGTGAGGTTGATATTCATCATACAGTCTTAGAAGAAAATGAGACAAACAATGTAGCAGAGCTTCAATTTATAGTTAGTCCACAACCCCCATCAGCCTTGCCTGACCTAACAATAAAAACTGAGGATATTACCATATCACCTGTTTTACCAACTACAGCCCAGACTATCACCATAACTGCTATAATAAAAAACATAGGTGATACAGAGGCAAAAGATATTTCTGTCAGGTTATACGATGGTGAGCCTAAATGGAAGAAGAAACTGGGAGAGACTACCATTGGCTCTATCACTCAAGGAGGAACAGCCTCAGTCTGGTATGAGACACTATTATCCCCTGGTACACATAGCCTCTATCTCCTCATTGATGAAGGGAACATAATTGCAGAGCAGAACGAGACTAATAACTCTGCTTCTAAGACGGTCTATATCCAGGAGGGACCCCCTGACCTTATTATCACCAACATTCTCTTCTCTCCCATATATCCTACAGATAAAGACACAATCAAGATAACCATAGATCTCTTAAATCAAGGGGATGAGCCTTGCAAGAACATCTTTATCAAGGTTCTCCTTGACTCAGAGGAGATAAAAGAGCTGGCAATACCACAACTTAATGGCTCAGAGACAAAATTCCTTTACTTTACTACCGGTCCTATCTCAGAAGGAAGCTATACCTTCACTATTATAGCTGACCCGGACAACCTCATTCAAGAACAAGATGAAACCAACAACACCTTGACCACAACACTAATGGTAAGAACCTACCTCAGGCAACCACCAAAGGTTATCACTGTTCCCTGGGTCTCAGGAAATCTTACTACTCCCCATGATGCAATAATTGGTAGCACAACCACACTTAAAGGAACTGCCCATGACCCGGATGGAGACCAGACAATGCTCTTCTACAAATGGGAGTTTGGTGATGGCATAGAGAGCGACTGGATAGAGCTACAAGACCCATACATCCTTGAGGCAACCCATATCTACACAGGAGAAATGGCTGATGGCACACCATATTCTCCAGGCAAATACTTCACAGCCTACCTCTATGTCAAAGACCAGGATTCTCTTATAGCCAGGGATACATACTTTATAGCCATAAGGGAGAAAACCCAGGATGTTGAGGTGAACATGGCTATTGACAATATGCTCTGGTGGCTCCATAAGACACAGAGCCGATATACATCAGATGAGATAGACTATGGCTATTGGCCTGGCATTAATGTCTCCTGGACTGCTGCTTCAGTTGAAGCCTTTGAACTGATGGGACACCTTCCTGAGGGTGACAGCTCAGAGGACCCATACATAGAGACAACACAAAGGGGTCTAAACTATCTATTCAACAATTTCTATACCTATAGCATCAGCCAGGATTCTACATACTGCCCCTTTGGAAACCCAGATGTAAATGGCAATGGGATTGGTCTTGTCTGCTGGGATTACAGAGAGATTTATGACACAGGTATGGCTTTGATGGCTATCTCAAGTAGTGGTGCACCCAATAGGATAGCCTTAACTGGAAGCCCAAATGTGAAAGGACGCACCTACAAGGAGATTGCTCAGGATATGGTTGACTGCTTGGCCTGGGGGCAGACAGATCCTTATGCAGGAGGCTATGAAGGTGGATGGAGGTATAGCCTGAATTATGGTCAATCAGACAACTCTGTATCTCAATGGCCAGTCATAGGTATGGAATCAGCAGAGAGAAACTTTGGTGAATCTGGACTCAAGGTGCCTGAGTTTGTCAGACCTGAACTATTAAAATGGCTATCCTACAGTCAGAATGCAAATGGAGGGTTTGGTTATGACTCTCCAGATAACTGGTTAAACACAGCCAAGACAGGTGCAGGTTGTGCCATGCTTTCCTGGTGTGGTATTCCAGAAAGCGATGACAGATTCCAGAGGGCTATCAGTTTCCTGAATAATGACTGGTATAATGCCGATTCCAGCTATACCAACTTTGGTGACTATTACGCGATGTATGCCATTATGAAAGGGATGAGGCTACCAAATCCTGATATAGAAATGATTGGGACTCATAGCTGGTATTCTGAGTATAGCAGGTTTATTATAGATGAGCTGAATAAGCAAGAAGGAGGGTATGTGCTGGATACCTCATGGATGGCAGGTTACATAAACCCGACATTAGCCACTGCCTGGGCTGTAGCTATTTTAGTGCAAACCCCTGTTACCCCTTCACCTGTAGCTGATGCAGGTGCTGATATAGATAAGTATCCACCATTGATACCAGTCAATTTTGATGCCAGTGGTTCTTATCACCGCGACCCAACAAGAAGGATAATCCTCTATGAATGGGACTTTTCCTCTGATGGAGTCTATGATGTAGGTAGCCCACAACCCTTAGCTACCCATACCTACCCTGCTTATGATAGCCAGGGCAATCCAACTCTTATCCCTGATAAGATAGACTGGGCAAAGACATCTAATGATTATCAAGTGAGACTTAGGGTATCAGATGATAATACCCCTTCCCTTTCAGACACTGATGAGTGTCTAATCAAAATAACCTCACCACCATGGCCACCTGTGGCTAATGCTGGTGGTTCATATCAAGGCACCAAAAACTGTAACCTGATCTTAGATGGCTCTGCCTCTTATGACCCAAATGGAAGGATGTATCCTGAGCCTGACCATCCCTGGTATGGATATATCACTTCCTGGCTATGGGATTTAGACAATGATGGCAAATACGATGATGCACAAGGAGAGAAGATAGAATGGAAAGTTCCAGGTTCAGGGATATATCCGATAGGGATAAAGGTAGCCAACAACTTTGGTTACACTGATCTGGATAATACCTTTGTGAATGTTGAAAACCATCCTCCAATTGCCGATGCCAATGGCCCTTATATAATGACCCCTGAGGGAGAGGTTATCCTTGATGGCAGTGCCTCGCAAGACCCAGACGGAGATCTGCTATGGTTCACCTGGGACTTTGACTCAGATGGCGTATACGATACACCAGCGATGCTGGGTCCAATATCTACCCATACCTATACATTAAGAAAGCAATATGTGGCTACATTAAAGGTATCTGATGGAGAGGCTTATAGCCTATCCACAGCTACAGTATACCCTCTGCCAGAGATCCTCTCTTCTGTGGCAACTGATAAACTCTTCTATTCTGCAAATGAAATAATCACCATAATCTCCAAGGCAAAGAGCGCCATTTTGAATATTATTCTTTATGACCTGCCATTAGAAATAGAGGTCTGCCATGATAGATTGACCAGGAGAATCCCAATCCTTTCATATCAATCATTATGGTCTTCTAAATCTTACTGGAACACCGCAGCCCATACACCAGGAGATTATTTGGTAACCCAAACCATTTCTTATGGCACACAGAGCATTTCTATAGCAACCTGCACATTTACTATTGTCTCGGATACAGTTGGGATTTCTGGAAAGATTGATGTTACCCCAAAAGAGGTAAAGACTTATGGAAGCCTTACCTTTAATTATACTGTTAGTAATACAGGGAATACTGATCTTTCTAACCTTGGCTTAAACATCCTAATTATTGACCCAGACACCCAAGAACTAAAACATATAATAACTGATGTAGCCACCATAACCAAATCTGCCTCTTACACCAACACAAAGGTCTGGGATAGTGTTACCTTAAAAGAACCAAAGACATATCTTGCCATATTACAGGCAGGCACAAAATCCTTAAACTCTGATACATTCAAGGTCTTGCCTTATGGTTTCCTGTATGGCACCGTAACCGAGGATACCAACTTACCTGCATTTAGTTTTGCTATCTTCTCTGATGGACCACAGAGATATTGTGGCTGCCAAAGACCCTTTGTAAAGGAGGGTAGTGTTCATTCCAATAAAAAGGCAACTATATCCTCAAGGAGGGGATTGATTGTTGAACTCTCCTTTATCAATGACTCACCGATAATTGGGAAAGGAAAAGGTATTCCAAATCCAGAATATCAAGGAGCAATACCATTTCCAAAGATAGACCTTGACTACTACAGAAACAAGGCAAAGGACGCAGGAAGGTATTACACCACAACCAAGAATGTCCAGCTTCCCAATAATGACGGAGTAACTATGGTTGAGACAGACCGAGGAACAATCAGGTTTTGTGGGAATAAAAAAGGGGATGGAACACTCATTATTATTGGAGCAGATATAGAGTTTGCTGGCTGTTCTCAATTCTCTGGTCTAATCTATGTAGCAGAGAATCCAGGCTGTGGTAATGGTGGGTCAGTAAAGATAGCTGGAAATGTAAAGATAAATGGTCAGATAATCGCAGAGAATAGGGTTGTTGTATGTGGTAGCTCTTTAGTTTACTACAAACCATCAATCATCCGTCTTCCAATAATTCCCATTTCTGGTGCGAGTATCTTTGTAATTAGAAATGATAGCATAGTTGCCACTCAAACTACATCTGCCTTTGGCACATACACCATTCCTGACCTTCTCATAGGAACATGCACAGTTCTCTGTGAAGCAAAGGGTTATAACCACAAGATAAGGGATGCTGAGATATTCCCTCAAACAGGCACAGAGGTAAACTTTAGCCTTATTCCATCTTCTGCTATCTGGGGAAAGGTCTTCTATCCCCCTCCACCCCAATATCCTGACCCACCTATACCAGGTGCCTTAGTAGAGGCCTTTAGGGATAGCATCCTTGCTGGAACAGATACCACAAATTGTCTGGGAAGATACAAAATCCCAGATCTCCTATCTGGCTCATACACAGTAAAGGCATCAAAGATAGGTTACACAGAAAGAACTAAAGAGGCAATCCTCCTTCCCTTCCGGGGATTAAAACTTGACTTTCCCCTTATTCCAATAAACTCTGAATATGCTAAGGTTTATGGAAGTATAACCGACAAAAACACAGGAGAGATAATTGAGGATGCCCTGGTTCTGGTTTATAATCCCCAATACTATCTCTTTGATTACTGCTGTTGTGATGGCTATGAAATATCCTCTATCCCGGCTCAAAGATACACCATAGTTGCCTCAAAAGAAGGGTATTGCCCAGCTTCAAGGAATATAACCCTACAGGGAGGTCAGGAGTTAAATGTTGATCTGGCACTTAGACCATCAAACAAGTCTTCCTCAGTACAGGAGATACGAGACACATTAGAAGACAGAAATATAATTGCCGCCTCCCTGATAGCAACCTGGCAAGGGGATTATCCTCTCTACTATGAACCAGGAACACCTACAGTCTTGAAAAGAAACGAGAACAATCAGATTAAGCTGGAAATCTTTCTATTTGGGCTCCTGGGAGGAGAGATACAAGGCTCAGAAGATATATCTATTGAGGATGTAAAGACAGAGAGAGGGAATGGAAAGACCTGCTTTGTGCTCTCAGAAGATAGGGATGAGATAGAGCTTACAATGAAACTTCCTGAGGAAGAAACAAGGCTCAGTCTCAGGCTATGGGATACCTTAGGAAGAATCCAAGAGGTAGAGATTGAGTTCCCACAGTCTATTCCAAATGCAAGTGAGCTACTCCAATCCTATCCAAATCCAGCTAACAATGGATGCTACATTCCATTCAAGCTCTCAGTAGAGAGCAATGTCACCGTAGAGACATACAACATCCTTGGTCAAAGGGTTAAGACTATAGAGGCAGGACCAAGAAAAGCTGGCTCATATACCCAAAAGAACAGGGCCATATTCTGGGACCTGACAAACGACTATGAACAGAAGGTAGCAGATGGGTTATACTTCATAAAGTTCTCTGCAGACGATTTTTCTGCTACAAAGGCTTTGGTAGTGAGATAACACCCAATTTTATTATTGACAAACCAAATCCTCATCTTTAATAATCTCCTTAATGAATGGCGGGGTGAAACAGGTTTTGAGAGGCTGTTGTTGATGTTGCGGTTTCCTGAAGGAGATATCCCACC
>Ga0180007_10005770_pt1 | contig 12342 bp, 26 predicted proteins | sample MM_PC_MetaG_FD_121122 | JGI IMG/M metagenome (GOLD analysis project Ga0180007, IMG submission 121122) | Groundwater microbial communities from the Aspo Hard Rock Laboratory (HRL) deep subsurface site, Sweden - MM_PC_MetaG | ecosystem: Environmental > Aquatic > Deep subsurface > Groundwater...
ATGGATATGAGATACAAGGGGATGGGAGTGGCTGGCCCTATATCAACTGCTGTTACCATCCCTGATGATATACAAGATGGTGGGTTTGAGAAGTGGACTTCCGCCTCGGCAGCAGTGTTCTGGACACTTGCAGCTACGGTAGTAAGAGAAAGCACCACGGTTCGCACAGGCACATACTCGGTAAAACTACCAACCAACACCACTGCCCTTCAATACCTGCCGTGGACAACCGAGTTAAGGGGCAATGAACTAACCTTCACCTGTTATATGTTAAGCAACGATGTGGACAAGGCACGCCTTCAAATCATAGATAGTGCTGGGTCTGATGCTGGTGCCTTCCACACTGGGGGAGGTGGATGGGAGCAATTAACAGTTACCAGAACGATAAATGCTGGAGCTACCTATGTCTATCTGGCAATCCAAAATGTTGCTGCTGGTGGCGATGCCTATGCCGATGATGGGGCACTTTCTCATTCTATTACTCTTACTAAGGGACAACCCGTAGCGTTTGCTAACTTCAATGACGAACTTTATCTAGGTGCTGGTGAGTGCCTATTCAAACTGGTTGTGTCTGGCTCAATGCTCAAGTATATCAATCCAGGGGCAGATTGCTTTACTGCCAGCATTACAGACCTAGAACCATTTACGGATAATAAATTATACATAGCGTTAGGAATATCTGATGCCTACTGGGGAATGACTGCTGCCGAAGCGTTTACTGAAAGCACGGAGACCCCCAATGCCTTCCAGTTCTTTCAAAGGGTGGATGCTGCTGCCCCGACAATGTGGGGGAATGGGAGTGCTTACCAGATTTACTCGTCAGCCGACCCCGCCAACGCTGGTGCTAACTGGTCGGCAGCTACAATTGTTGATACATCATATAATTCTATAACCGATTTAATAACCAAGTCTGGGGCACTCTACATTATGAAAGAGGATATGCCCTACTACTTAAGTTCAGCAGGGGCTGTTCAGAATGACCTCGCACCAGAGCTTGTGAGTGATACTGCGTCAACAAGTGGTAAGAACTCCTTTCTGTGGAAGAATAAACTTTATATACCATTTGGAGCTCAAGGTCTTTTAGAGACTGATGGCACAACCAACACCTTCCTTAACCCTGCTTCTTATTGTACGAACCTATCAGACTTCGTGGGTAGGGTAATGGCTGTTACAGGTGACGGGGAATACCTGTTTGTAATAGTAGATAACGGCACAAAGAATGAACTTCTAGCTGGTAGAGAAGAAACCATAGACGGCACTACAGGTTGGGTATGGCATCCTATTCACGAACTTACCTTAACCCCTACCTCAAGTGGCGTAGAGACAATGTGGGTATCCAGTGTTTATCAGAAAAGGTTATGGATAGCTTCTACTTCTGGCAGTGATGACCTGTATTATATTCCCTTACCCACAGGATATGGCAACTTACTGGCTGATGCTAATAGAAGTTTCAAGACGGGCTCGTATATGATAACCCCGTATCTACACGGAAACTTCAAGGGAGATAACAAGGCATTTATTAAACTTGTCTTAACAATGACCAATACCGCTGTGGCTACCACCTACTTTACGGTAGAATACCAATTACTGGGAAGCACTAACTGGACAACTATACCCTCTACTTGTGCTGTTACAACCAAATGGTATGGTGCTACAGCTACGGGCTATATTCCCGTTGATGATGTTTCTGCAGCTAAACCAGTTGGGGTTGCAATTAGATTCAGGATAACTACGGTATGCTCAACAACTGATACCCCTATCCTGTTGGGCTACGATTGCAGGGCAATCCTATACCCCACCAATAGAAGGATAATAGAGTGTGAGGTTATCTGTGATGATGAGATAACATTAAAGGACGGCACGGTAGAAAGGGGACAGTCTGCTACTATCAAAGCTGCGTTAGAAGAAGCGAGGAACGCAACGTGGCCTATTACCTTCTATGAGATAGGGGAATCCACAATCTATGTTAAGTTCCTACCTTTACAGATGGCTGTTACCAAGAAGGAAAAGGATAGGGGAATGGAGAGGCATTACCTTTTAAGATTGCAGGAGATTGCGTTAAGTTGATGGATGTAAGAGTTGGTGATATTGTAGCATTCAAACTAACCAGTTCTGGTGCTAAAATCTTATCGTTTATAATTGGTATCTTTGAGCCAGAATGGAGGAAACGCAAGCAGAAATACTGGCATCTGGCAGTAGTCTCCGAAGTATTAGAAGACCAGAACGCAGTTAAGCTAATCGAGGCAGTCGCACAGGGAACAAGTGAGAACTTCTACCAGATAAACGATTTACTACAAAGAGCCTCCGTATTTCATTGGTTCGATAGACCTATAACCAAGCATAGGATAAAGCACTTCAAGGAGATTTACTTAGGTAGACCTTATGATATTTTTGGTGCTTATCTCTTAACTATTGTATCCTATTTGACTAAAAAATATTTACACCTGCCGTTTAGGTTAGTAGATACATTCTTCCAATGTTGGGAACTCGTTGGTTCTTTTGCTAGATTTAACGGTAATCCCTTTCAACTAGAATGGGAGTACCCAATGATTCACACGATAATTAAAAGGTTGGAAGAATACAGAGATGAGGATTTTAATGGGGACGATGATATGGAGGGATTAAAGAGATGACCAGAGACGAACAAGCGAAACTAAATGAAGTGAGAGACTTATTAAACCTTATCAATGAGAGACAAGAAGTGATGAAGGATGTATCCCTCAAGGATATTGACACCCATTTATTAGTCCTCAATGGCACTGTTCTCAAAAATACAATTAGAGGAATTGAGAACGAACAGAAAATTAAGGGTGTTACTACCTCTCTTGGCATGTTCAAGTGGATAATAGGGTTAGAGTTCCTGATGCTCACAGCAATCATCGGGCTTCTAGTCTGGCTGATTTAGATGGAACAAGTAAAAACATTTGAACAATGGCTTTCCCAAATGCTAAAAGACTCTAAAGAGAAACTTGATATGACCGATGCCACGATAGCCTACCTTTTATTGCGAGAGGGGACTCATTATTACCTGAAAACTATATGTGAGACGCACCACGATGAAAATCTAGGGGCATTATAATCTTTTTGAGTAGTTTGCTATTACCCACCACAAAGTCGCTACAAAAAACAAGGTAACAAGTATCACTACAGAGAACTCGGTTATTAAGATAATCGGGTTTGGCTCATAGAACTTAACAGAACCATCAATCAGAATCTTATAGAATGCGAATGCCCACGTTCCTGCCATCCATATCCCAAGCCAACTACATATTATCAATAGGATTTTCATTTCTTCACTATACAGTAATCGTCAAGTAATCTCTGTATCTTATAAAATGTTTCCTCTATGCCAGTTGTGATAAGTTCATGCCTATCCCCATTCAAGGCTAATAGAGTTAAATCAATCATATTGCGAGCAGAAAGTAATCTTTCCTCAAGGTCGTTATCTAATTCAGTCGGGTCTTTCATTCTCACTCTCCAATAGTTTTATCAACATTCTTCTTGATTTTGCTATATCACTTTTCCTGCATTCGCACTCTTTCACTACTTCCTCTACGCTGTATCCATCTATAAACCTCATTCTAAAGACCTTCTCTAAAGTTCCCAGTTTCTTTAGTGCTTTATCAAAGTCCCAGTTCATATCCGCAAGTTCCTCGTAGGGAGAGTGGCTTCTTAATCCACTGATAAACTCTTCTCCCCTGAATACACCCCTTGTTTCAAAAGGGTTAAGCTCATAGTTTCTCAACTCCTCGTAATACTCACACCATAAATCTATAAGTTTTGCTGACCAGCGCACTTTGAGACTCCTTGCCCAGACTCAAGGTTGTCCCTTCCGCTGGTCTTTTCTATTTTAATATAACCTATTGTAGAAGTATCAGGTTCCCAATAGGGCACATTTATCACTACCGCACCAGGGTATTTATCAAACAGTGCTTCCGCTTCTCCCCTTGCTTGTATCCTGATTCCTCTCCGCCAATCTTTATACTCTTTTCTGTTCATCCTTATTAACCTTCTCCGAGATAATTACCTTGTAGTTCTCCAGACTTCCGTTGAATATGTGGTTCTCAATAGTACCATAGAACATCTTACCATCAGCCCCCACTATCTTATGGGCTATGATATAATTCTGGAGTTCTTGAATTGTTATCTCAATCATCTTGCATTCCTTTTTCTCTTTACAACTAGAGGAACATCTTTCATCCTACGATTTCCTTTATCTTCTGCCACGACTTCACCCTGATTAATTGTTTCTCAATATCGTAACACCTTGAGTTCCACTGCTGATGATACAAAAGTTTAACACTGGCATTAACATCAGCTAGTTTTGCTGGTCTATCATCTATGGCGTAGTCGTAATTACCTGCTCCTTCGCAGTCTATCCCAGAGAAAGGTATCTTGTTTTCTATGAGCCACTTCGCTAACTCAAACTCACCCATATAGTTCACCCTGTTAGAGAAGATTGCCAATTCATAGCCTTTAGACTCCCACTCTTCCAAGACCTCTAGTGAACCATCAATAAAATTAGCTTTTCCATAGACCTGCTCCTTGAACATCAAATCTATCATCTGCTTGGAAACTCCCAGAATATCCGCTAAATCATAGGCGTAAATTACTAGAGGAGATATATCTACCCCGAAGAAATCTTTAACGAGCTTAGGGAAGTTGTATTGAACTATTGTGCCATCAAGGTCGAGAAGTAGTTTCATTCTCACCTCCTTTCAGCATATATTATCTGATACTTCTTCTCCATATCTATCCTTCTAACCCATCTAAGTAATTCATTTGGGGAACTCCTGCCGTAAAGCATTGCCCAATAAGGACTTGAGGTTATTCTTCATAAAAAGAGGGATATTGGCTACCTTACACGATGCCTCTATCCGAGCTATCCATTTTAATTTAGGTAGTGTTGATTTACTAACAGGCGTTTGCTGTCCGACAATTGCCCAATCAATCATATCATCCCATTCTGCGGGTAGCACTTGGTCAAGAATATTCTCCAATAGAGGCTCTAAACTCAGGAAACGCTTGTTACATTGAATGTCACTTAGTTTCCATATGGCTGGTCGTAACTGCTCCTGCGATGTAACACTTACTCCTATCCAACAATTGTCGGGGAACGGACTCCATTGTTTTAGATTTTGCGGTTGCTTGGTAAGGAAGATAAAAGTTCTTTGCGGATATGCTCTTACCCACTTGAATATCGTAGACATCCACCAATCTTCAATCCACTCACCAAATAACTCTATAGTTGAACCAACAAAGTATTTATCGCCTTGCTTGCCCGTTAAAGGATTCCAATATACACTATCATCCCATCGTATTTCCTCACCCCACTTAAACCGCTTATACAGTCTGCGGGCATAACAATATGATTTGCCTTGATTATCCTTGCAGTCCATAGGACAAAGTCCTTTAACAGGATTGATGGTGAAACCTTGTGAGCCATCTTCATTTCTAACCCATTCTATTTTAGTCTTGTTCATATCTATCCTTCTAACCCCTCTACTAACCGCTTATAAATGGCTATTCTACGCTTACAATAAGTGATGTTTAATTTCCTATTTCGTTTCTGTATTCTAATCCAACCTTTTATCCAATGACTGAAGTTTAATTGGCGTTCAAGGTCATCTTGGTATAGTTTTAACCTTGCCGGATAGCGTATCTTTTTATCTTTTGAGCAACAACCACAGCCCACGCATATTTCGCCATAAGAATCTGGATTTATACAATCCTTAGTAATCGAGAAGCATATATGCCCAGTAACTTTATTCATTCTAACCCCTCTAGCCTTGAGATTAGGAAGTCTAACTCACTCTCTGTTCTTGCGGGTCTTATCTTAAACTTCGTGGTGGTTTTCTCGCCCTTCCTATCAAACACGGGGTTGTGAACTCGCCACTCTTTTTCTATGACACACTTATTCGCCCATATTGATAAGCGAAATTTATCAAGGCGTTTCTGCCGTTCAATCTCATCAACCATAGGAGCAGGGAAGATACATTCCCCAGATAAAAACTTCGTATTCATTCTAACCCCTCTAATAGTTAAACTTTACATTATGGCTTATTCTTGTGGCAAATTCATCCTGTTCTAATTGTCTAGGCGTAACAACGATAATATGCTTTTGACAATCTCGGCAATAATAGGTGTCCGTTGTCTGTTCACCGCCAAAAACTCCACCAGTTCTAATCATATCCTTGCCACAAGTGCATATTACCTCTTTAACTCCAACTATCATATCTACTCACCCATTAAGTCTAATAGTTATTCCCCTAACCCTTTCTTAATATACTCAGTTATCCGGTCGGCTACTTCCTTAATCTCTATGGTGGCTTCACTTAATAGTCCTTCAACTATCCTGAGATTAACCAGTATCTTTAGTAACTCTTTATCCATATCTATCCTTCTAACCCCTCTAAATTTGACCATTGGGTTGCCATAGCATCAGCTATTCCTTGGAATGTTCTGGCTCTATTAGCTTTCCTTTCTGGCGATGGGGCTTCTCGCCACACGCTTTGTTTTATCTCACTCTTGTCAAGGTAGTGTGTTCGCTTTAGTAATGGTAAGTTCTCCAACCACAGGCAGGTAGCCTTGCTCTCTGGCTCACCGAAGTAATGTGGATGTATAATCTGGTCATAACTCCTTATCCACTCCCTGGCATATCTATGTTGAATGGGGTTCTCAAGGCACTTTCTCTTTATGTTAGGGGCATTGAGGCACAGATTAAAAAGTTCGCAATCATCAATCATCCTCTCATATCTACCAGGAATAACGAATAACCACCTTACACCGCTGTTAGCCACTCTTGTGCAATCAGGATGGAATATACCCAAGTCCCAATGTTCAGAAAGCAACTCCCTAAAGTCGCACTGGTGATGATTGGGAAGTCCTTGTTCTCCTGGCTTCAGGTCGCAACTATGAGCATCAACCCCCATATCTAAAAGGGCTTTCTTAATCCGCTCGCTACATTCAAAGAAAACACAGGCTTTCATATCTATCCTCCTACCCTAGATTAACTACCTTCTGGGGCTTCTTAATATAAAGGTCGCAATTCTTACAGTAGTTTCGCCCAGTTACCATAAAGTCCATTAACGACCAGCAACCCATAACTCCACATACAGCATCAGGATAACTACACCATACAGGTTGAGGGTAATCCTTTGCAACTTCAGCCCAAGTCAATTTCTTATCAACTAAGTCTTTGAATTCATCTTTTGTTAGCTTGTGAAAGTATTTAACCATATCCATACTCCTCCTAACCTAGATTACTTAAAATCCCTTGTTTTTATCTTGCCTATAATGCGATGTCCTGACCTAGTTTGTAGTTCAGTTAATGGTCTTGCTACTATACCTTCAGCACTAAAGTTTCCCCATTGAGAATTCAATCCATTCTTTACTTTGGAGATTGCCTCTGTTAAAGTTCCATAGCCGACAGCTGGCACTACCTTAACACCCAATTTTGAGGCAATACCAGTAACATCTTCCCGTTTCAACCACCATTCACCAATCTTCACGTCAAACAAAATAAAGTCAACACCATCAGATTTGTAATTACCTCCACCCTTCTGAATTTTAGCTCCATATCCCTCACCATAGAGGCAGATTGGGTCGGGGAATATACCAACAAACTTAGTCGGTGGGAATAGCTCTTGGAGTCGTGAAAGTAAAAAGGTTGGTATTTGGGCATTGTCGGTTTTACCACCCCACAAAAGAGCTTGCCCATTCCACATCACACGAATATTAGTTCCATCAACCTTTTCAGTGAACTCCCATTGGTTATCTTTCAGGTATTCAAACTCAGGCAACCGCCATTCACCTTCAATAACCCCAAAAGTAGTCTTATCTCGATTTAGTAATGTCTCTATTTTATGATATTCTTCCATTTCATTCCTCCAATACATCCTTTAATTGAAACTTATTTACTACTGTGTGAATTAAAGCTACAGCGTTATCTATATCGAGTTTATGCCTTGCTATCTCCGAGCGCAGAAAAAGAACAAAACTACGAGCCTCAGTCTTATTCATTGAGTCTATGATGACTTTACATTCTTCACTGAATTGCACTTCTCATACTCCAACCATAACTCAATACTTACTTTACTAGGCGTATAATTCATAGGCGAAACCTGATGTGCTTTGTAGAGCCAATCTAAAAACTTCTTCCATTCTTTATCTTCTATCATCCCTCTACCTTAATCTCTTGTGTAGATGGCTTTATTGTAAAAACGGGGCATCCGATAGCTGAAGGTGGATAACTGCGCTTCTCTCCATACGAAGCCCTGACATCCTGTGAGTAAGTCCTGAACCAGCACCCAGTAACCGCACCGACTTTCTCTTTCTGTTTGATTCTATTATTTGCGTCCAGTGTAAGATAGGGTTTGGAGTCCGTTATTATATCGTGCATATGACCGCAAGCATAGAGGTCGGCATCAAATGACTCCATCAAGCGTTGTAGTTTATTCAGCTTTGCCCCTTTAGTTATCGCCCACCCAGAACCGTGAGTAAAGAACCCGATAAACTGGTGTGCCTCGTTGCTCTTGTTACGCCTGAAGATAAACCTGATGAAGCAAGAGTATCCCAGATTGTCCACCTCAAATCTCTTGCAGATGTTAGTTTGAATATCAACATGGCTGTGTGTCCTTAATGCATCCTCGTGATTACCCTCTAATAGACCGATACATTTATCCTGAATAGATATATGAGTCTCTAGCCAGTGTTCAGTTTCGCACTCGGCTATGTTATCGGGCTTCACCCAATCTGAAATGACACCGACATCCCACCTGGGGTCTGAAGGGGTAATACATTCCGCTTTATCCCCCATTCCTATCCACATACCAAAGGGGTCATTCTTGATGACTTCAACCTGTCTGGCTAGAGCCTTCTCTGAATGGTGTTCCGTACCCTCGTGCTCATCTCCAAGTGGGTAGATGTGGAACTCATCTTTACTGGAATAGGGGATAACCAACTCCTTAACTATCATTCTTCATCTCATCCAATATAGCTTGCCAGTCCTTATAAGAGATTAGGATGGCGTGACTACCACCATTCACTGAAGCATCATCATATTCCTTTCTCTCTTTCAGCCACTCTATCACCTTCTTTAACTGGGCTTTGGCTATCATTTTATCTTCTTCATCAACACTCCATTCATACTCATTGGCATCATCCATACCCTCTTGTTTTAACCAAGCAATAGTTACTTGCTCTATCTCTTCGTCAGTTAATAATATCATTCTCCTCCTTATGCCTCAAATACCAGTATAATTATTTCCTTGAAAGCCTTTAACAGTTCCTTCCAGCCGTCCAGTATAGCGTTCAATACCTGCCCAAACTCAGGTGTTCCCGAAGCAGCGTAGGACACCTTGCCCATAGTAAAGATACAGAGAAAGACAAACGCCAGTATTAGAACACATAGAACCCTGATAAACCACTTCTTCATTTAATCCTCCTTAATAGAATAAATCCCTCAAATCAAAATCCTCTGGGCTAACCTTAATGTTTTTATCGTGTATGTATCCGTGACAGGCGTAGTGAACTAAATAGCAGTTCTCAATGGTATTATTGTTGCGGTTCTTATCTATGTGATGCCCCCCTAACGCACCTGCTTCACCAACGCCACCTTTCTTGCCACAGTATTCACAGATAATTTCCCCATATATCTCCTGTAGTTGAAAGGCTCGCTGTCTGGTTATCTCACCCCAGATGCGTAACTTCTCCCGTTGCTTATCACTAATGCGTTTTAATGGTGTTTTCTTCATAGTTCTATTGTACCATATTCCCTTATAGTAATCAACAGCTCTGGTTCTTCATCAGATTTGGTTACATCTCCATCCATCCACCGCATATCCCTATCATTCACGCCACTTACATCCTCAATGGCATCTAGTATAATTTTTGAAAGGTTTGATAAATCAGGTGTTGACCTCAAATCCTTGAACTTACCGTCACATATCACGGTTAGAGGTAAAGCCCACTCTTCTATATGCTCCGCTTTGATGAGCCACCCCAACTGTTCCTTCCATTCCTTGACTTCAGGTTTCACATAGTATCCACCTCCCTTACGCCTGCCGAGATAGTGGTTGACGCTCAAGTTGGCTATATAGGGCATTATTACTTTACATTCTCTCATTCTAACCTCTCTTTTAGTTCCTATATCTCCAATATGAGATGACAGGGAAGCAGGGAATAATACAAATATAGATGGATAGAAAACTGGCTTGCTTTTTCCAATATATCCCTATCCAAATATCTCTTGGCTCAAACTTTACAGAAGGCTTAAATAGTAGCCTCATCCTAATTTATCCTTTAGTTCCTTGATGGTGTATTCAGAGCCTAATCTTATAGCTTCTATAAAGCTAGTAGGGTGTTGTTCCAGCCATAGATTTTCTATCTCTTCTAATGTTGGTCTACCTCTCTTCAATTCTTCTTTGAGGAGATTACAGATTTCCCTAGCCACTCTCTCGTAGAACTTGTAGCCTTCATCTGGTGCTACTTCGGCTAGTATACTTGCTAATTTCTCTACCAATGTATTCTTACTCATCTTTACCTCCATTATAAACTCTTTTGAATATTGACGAACTTAGCTCCATCTACCAACTGAAAAGAGAACTTCATTCCGTTGGGGTTAGTATTCCTATCAGCAAAGAACTTGGCTTTCCTAACAGTGAGTAAGCAAGGGTCTATGGTTAAAACTAGCCTTGCTATCTGTTGGCTGAAGTCTCTACCAATGGGCAGGTCAGCACCCTTCGCTTTTTGTATTGCTACAACAGCTATACCAGACTTCAGGGCGTCTCTAATCTCCCTCAGATACCTACCTACCAAATAGAAGTTATCGTGTATCTCAAGATAATCTATTACGTTCACCCTCATTGGTTCTACCACGTCAGCAAAGTTCCCGCTTCTCTCCCTTACCAAATCATCAGGCCACTGTTCCCACCCCTCAAACTTCTCAAACCTCACTGCTAGTTCCTGCGGGCTGTTCTCGCTATCAAATAGAACCATATTGTAACGCTTTTGATTAAGAGCAATAAAGTTGTAAAGAAAAGCTGACTTCCCTTGATTCGGGTCTCCACCTATGACCACGATATTCCTCGGATAAATCCTGACGTACTTCTCTAATCCAAAAGGCCACTTCAAATCGTCCAATCCTTTATAATCCTTAGCATTCTTCCAGTTCAAGACTGGGGCTTCAGTATCTATCAACCTGAATGTCCCGTGCCTACCATCAATAGCCCGTATTATCTTCTCTTCGCAAAACCTCTTCATCAGGACACGGGCATAATCCCTATTCTCGACCTCTCCTATATCAAGTTCAGCAAATAAATCCCGATAGGTAAAACTCCCTGTAGCTTGCCTTACCCATCCCTCTACTATCGGTCTTTCCAGTTTTGCCATCCGTTACATTCTCCTTAATAGACTCGTTACTGATGTTACTGGCGTTACAAACTGTATCAAATCGTGTAACGGAGCTGTAACGTTTTCACTCATATATACTAGAGTGTATGTATTAATACTTATGTCTTCTTTTAGAGGCATATTCAATTCTCTTTTTCTTATCAATGTAATGGGATTGAAAATGCTCTCGTAGTTCTTTATTATAGGCATCGAGTTCTCCGCTCAAGACTTTCATTACACTTCTCAAGTAGTCATTATAGGTGTATCTCTGCTTGCTAGCATTGATGAGAATATTTGTTAAGCGTGGGATATAGATAGACAACAGTTCATTAGTATGATATATCTTCTCGTATAGTTCCTCTAGCCTATCTATTCTCTCTTCTATTGTCATTTCTCTCCTATAGGGGGTGAGGGCTGGCGTAAGTCGGGGTATGTTACACGCCTTTGATACCCTTCTTCTGCCCTCACCCCGTTGCTGGCTCGGTCACCTTCCCCCTATCTACCGATACTCTGCCTTGCTAACTGCTATTACAGATGAATCTGGGACACCAGCAAGCTATTCTATTGTTAATCGTGCCCTGGTGGGGCTGGTGTATCCAGTGGTAGTTGGCTCAATGCTTTCAACACTACGAGGGGAGTCATCCCTATCGTACCGCTACCAAGCACACCATTTAAGGTCTTCCTACCCACCCCACTAGAGCTGTCGAATGAAAAGGCTTATTTCACACCAAACTCAATATAATTTTCAAATATAACTGCGACCTTTTCAACTGCATCTGCTTTTATATCCTGACCAGCTTGTATTTTAGCCACAGCGAAATTAACTGCACAATCAAGTGCTTTTTGTCTCTCTATGCTTTTACGGGTAGCCTTATTCCTTTCTTCCCAATCACTCTTTGTCATCTTTTCTTCCATTGGTTCTTCTCCTTGTTGTAATGGTGGGCTTACAGG
>Ga0180007_10005771_pt1 | contig 12342 bp, 10 predicted proteins | sample MM_PC_MetaG_FD_121122 | JGI IMG/M metagenome (GOLD analysis project Ga0180007, IMG submission 121122) | Groundwater microbial communities from the Aspo Hard Rock Laboratory (HRL) deep subsurface site, Sweden - MM_PC_MetaG | ecosystem: Environmental > Aquatic > Deep subsurface > Groundwater...
AATTTGTTCTGCATCTATTTCAAATTCATCAAGTGCATCACCTTTCATATTACATTTATTTTCACAAGAATTTATATTTTTGTTTTGACAACTAATATCATATTTATCACATCCTATTTTAATACATTCTTGCATACATTTTTCTCCTTCATCAGCAGGTTCTGGTTGTTTAGTATCTACCCCACATTCATTTCCACAAGCAGAAGATTTTGCAATCCTGCAATCCATATCACTTACATCACATTCACGAGTAGTGCACTCAACCATGCAAGCCATATCTTCCTCACTTGGCTCACCAAAACCACCACCAGAACTTCCTATATCTCCAAGACCCCTCATTCCTTCTTCAGGACCTCCAATAACTTTTCCAGTAATATTATTTAAAATAAAAGGTGCAACTAAAACAATTATAATCATTATGATTACAATAAAATATTCTTTTTTCATTATAACTATATGTTTTTTCTTCATTTTAAGAAACCCAAATAGCATTACCACTTATACCTTCATTAAAACTATCAGGACGTTCGCCTCTTTCTCTGCCACCATCTTCTTTCCCTTCACCACCTTCTTCCATTTCCATGCCTTTTCCCTGCCCTCCAGGACCTGCACCCATTGCATTTTCCATAACCCATTCTGCAAATTTTTCTATTTCTTTTCCAGCACTTTTAGGAGTAATTATTGCTGAATTTTTTAGTTTTCTCATTTTATTCCACATTTTTATTCCATTGCCTATTTCTTTTATTTTTTGGACAGGCCTCATTTTTCTGTCCCATGGAGGACTTTCAAGACGATCTCCCATCATATCTTTCTCCATAGTATAAATCATGTCATAAAGCAATGCAAAATCCATTTCTATTGTTGCGTCCTTAACTTCAACTTCAGAAGGCAACATTGGTGTTACCTCCATAATTACTTGCTCATTTATTTTAGCATACATATTAAATACTACTTCATTAGTTTCATAATCTTTAAATTGAATAACAAAATCTAAACTTCCTCCATACTTTTCAGCTGCTTTTCTTATTCTTTCCATTGCTTTTTCATCACCTCTCACTTCTTGTTTTTGTTCTTCTGTTAACCCACCTTGATTCTTTCTTTCCATTTTCTCTTCTGGAGGACCTGGAAGCTCTCCATTTTCCATTCCTTTTTGCATTTCATATTTAATAAATTCTTTAGAAGGAAAAATCCAAACCTTCATATAAGGAGAAACAACTGTAACTTCTCCCTCTATTCCAGGCATATTTACTGTTTTCAACTCTTCCCAATACTCTAGTTTCCCATATTTTGTTTCATATTCAACATTAATTAAATTAATATCCATTATTTCAGTAACATCATTTTTCTCAAGACATTGCATTGTATGAGATAATCTCATCTGAGTATCAATATTATTCCAATAAAGTTCAAAGATTCCACTTACTGCTGCTTCCCATTCTTCTGCTGAATTAGGCAAGTATTTTTCAAAAAACCAAACAGCAAATTCTTGATTAAATCCTTTTTCAAATTCTTGTCTTTGTTTTATTAAATTATCTATTTCATATTGGCACCAATCTTCTCCTCCAAACTCATAATACTTATATTTTAATTTTTCTAATTCTTCATAAGGCTCTCCCCAACCTCCAAACCAAATATAACCTTCAGTCTTTCCTTGTTCTTTTCTGCAACCACCACCTACTTGGAAAACTCCTTTTTCTTCTTTATGCTGGTCTTTTTGTTGAAATTCTTGCCACCAATCTTCTCCTCCTTTCATGCATTTACTAACACAACCTTCATCATCAACACATCCTTCTTCACAATCTTTGCTTACTTCATCAATATTACAATTCATTTCATCACCACAAGCTTCTCTAATACATTCTTCTATGCCACAAGTCATTCTTGCACATTCTTCTTGACATCTTTGTTTTTGTTCTTCTTGGTTTTGTTCCTGTTCTCTTCTGTCTTTTTCATCCCATTCACCTTTATCATCATAATTCTCTCCACCTTCATAATCTCCTCTATCTCCAGGCCCTTTATCATAATCACAAGGAGGACAAGGACCTCCGCAAGCTTTATATTTATCTGCACAATTATTATCTGGTTCAGGCCCAGGCCCAGAATTTCCTCCATCACTTCCATCACCATTAAAAACACCTTCTGTTCCTAATCCTCCACTATCTCCTGGCTCAGGTTCTGGTTCAGGTTCTGGAGCAGGTTCACTAGGAGCTTCTTCTCCACCTTCATCTACTGCATATCCTGTTATTGTTAATCTACTAACTAAGGTTCTGAAAAAATTAAAAATAACATTTCCTGTAATTTCTGGTTCAGGCTCTGGTTCTGGTTCAGGGGTTATTTCTGATTTTGGTTCTGTTTCTTGTTCTTCTTTCTTTTCTGGTTCTGGTTCAGGAATTGTGCTTACAGTTGGAAGTTCCCCAAGTTCTGGTGTTTTGATTTCTATTTTTTCATGAATTGTTTCACATTTACCATTAGAACATACATCATTCTCTCCCCCACAATCACTTGCGACCATGCATTCATTATCAACTATTTCATCACAAACCCAATTACAACTACAATCAGGATAATCACCTGAAATCTTTAAATCACCAGGACATTCAGGTATTTTATTAGACATATCATCCCAACAAAATTTTTCACAACTTTCCTTAGGTTTTTCTTTTTCACAATAACTACTAGAAACTATTTGTTCAGAAAATTCACTAGCTTCTGAACTCTCGCAATTATTTTCATTTCTCCATTCATATAATATTCCATCATCAGGACCAGAATATGCACAACAAACCTCTTCTGTACTCCCCTTACACCAAACATCAGGATAAACCCAAATACCAGCCATGCAAAATGCACTTGTTATTTCCTCGCCATTAATACATTTTTCAATTATTTTTTCACCATCTTTACAAATATTACACTCTTTTTTTTCTTCTCCTATCATCCATTGTTTTAAATGACATTCAGTTTTTATACATTCTCCACAATTACCACAATCTTCATTTGCTTCACAAAATATTGTTTCATTAACACAAACAGGAGGTAATTCACATCCAATTTCATCTATTCCTCCTTTAACAAGATTTCCATCACATGGCATTATATCATAAACAGGGCATTCTAAACAATCTCCAGGACAATAAACAGGTCCGCAATCAGCAGTTGCAGCACATTCTGTTTCATCTTCTCCACATATTATTGCTGAAGAAGAACATATTCTTTCTCCTTCTTCACAAAAATTATTTCCACAAACAGGCTCTTCACCTTCTTCCTCTTCTTTTGCCTGACACTTTCCAAGAATACAATATAAATCAACTTCTTTTGCTATGGTTTCATTTCTACCTTCAATATATGCACTTCCCTTACCACAAATCTTTCCACCACACTGAGAATCACTGCAATCTATTTGTTCATTATCATTATCATCTTGATTATTATCACAAATTTCCTCTCCTCTTTCTTTAAATTCTTCAATTAATCTTTTTTCAAAATCAGTTTGTTCAAAAAAATATTCTTGTTTATTATATCCAGAAAATAATTCCAAATAAAATAATTTTCTTGATTCATAATTATTTTTTCTTAAATCCTCTGCTTTTTGTCTTTGTAGCTGGTCTTGTTTTATCCACCAATAAGGATCTTCATTTCCTTCTGGCTCTTGTCTAATTTTTTCCTGTTCAATCTGCTGCCAAACATCATTTGATTTTTGATTCCAAGCATCTGTTAACATCCTTAATTTTTGAGAAGAAGCCATAGCTTGGCCATGATCTCCTTGCTGGCAAAGTCTTTGAATTTCTTCAACTAATTCAGTTGTTTGAGTCATAAAACTACTAGAATCCATATTCCTATAACTTTCCCTGGAATCAAATCCTAAATCCTTAAAATCTTCTGAAGGTTTAAATCCAGGCCCTCTTCCTTCAAAACGTAAATCCATATTAATATAATTCCACTCGCACTCCTCGCACATTTCTAATCTTAATATTCCTTCAAAATTATCTCCCTCACAAAATTCAATCTCTTGAAGAAGTATTTGTTGTGTTTGTCTTTGGTTCTCACTTCCAAAAACACTCTTCATAATATCTTCACACTTGCCTCCTCCTTGCCTAAAATAATTATTAAAAATCATTTCAGCATTTACACTTTCTTCAGCAAGAGTTTCCATGCTTGCACCAGATTGAGCAAGTGCTTGTATCTCGTCTATCTTACCTTGAATATCTATTTGTTCTTCAGGTTTTTTAAACTCAACATCAAAATGTAATCTATATATAATAGAACCTTCTTCTGGCATGTTTTCTTCAAATTTTCCTCTTTCTTCATCATCAAATTGCTGTTTCTTAAAAATACTTGGATATGCTCCCATTCTTATTTGTATTTTCTTGCCATCAAAAACTATTTTTTTCCATACTGGAACAGCTTCATCAAGCTTCTTGTCCTGTTCCTCTCCTTCAACCCAAACCCATTTTGTTTTTTCCTGAGGCTCTCCTAAAACTTCTGTAAGTTTATCTTCTTTTACTATTCCACCCATCTCTTTTCCTGTTGCACCTAAAATTTCATTCAAACCTTCTCTAGCAGAACTCAGATACAACATCAACCTAACATAATCAATGTTTCCTGTCTCATACTCCTCAGCATAATGAGTAATCTTTCGCATTTCATCATCAACAGAATCAGCTAAGATAATAGAGATTCCTAAAATACTAAATATAAACATACTTAAAATTAAAAATAAACTTATTCTCATCCCTTTTTTCATAATTAATTTATTAATAAATTAAACTTTATAAAAGTTTCTTATTCGTTAAATAAAGTATTCAGCTTAACATCTGCTTTCTATCTTTTGAACAATAGGTAAATGGTTTGATTTTGAGCAATTAAATATATAATAACAAAATAAAATTATGAATTAAAGATTGAGCAAGAATAAGTTGAATCTAAAGTGAGCGAGGCGAAAATAATGTTAAGAAGCTAGATTTACTTAATATTATTTAAAATTCTATTTAACCGATAATTATTTATATAAGTAAAAATCTATTTTTTCAATAAATTTCATAGAAAATTAAAATGCCAATAATACATTTAATACCTGACGCAATAACTAAGAAGAACAATATCCATTTAAGAAAATTAGAGAATTTCATAGCACCCATAGCTGGAAGAGGTTCTCAAGGTAAAACCTCTGAGAATACTAAAATAGAGTTAAGAAGACCTTCCATCCAAGCTTATATATTAAATTATATTAACAGAACAAGTTAGCCTGAAACATTAACTTATAAAACAAAATTATCCTAAATATTCAACATTTTTTTCCAAAGCTGATTTTGCGCTCTTTAAATATTCGGTTTCAATTCTTCGATATTTATCCATATCACCCTTAGTTACACTTGGACTAACTTTTTTCAAAGCCTCATTAAAATGTTTCATATTTACCTCACTGCTATTTATATCTTCACGAAGAGTAAGCATTGCAGCTTCCCTTACTAAACTCTCCATATCTGCTCCAACAAAACCCTCTGTTTCATTAATAATCTTAGTGATATTAACATCTTTTGCTAAAGGCATATTTTTAGTATGAATCTTAAAGATTTCTTCTCTTCCCCCTTTATCAGGAGTGCCTGTTAATAATATTCTATCAAATCTTCCAGGCCTAAGTAAAGCACTATCTAACATATCAGGACGATTTGTTGCACCAATAACAATTACACTTGATAAATCTTCAATACCATCCATTTCAGCTAATAATTGATTTAAGACTCTTTCAGTTACTTTTGTTCCTTGCTCCATCCCTCTTTTTCCAGCTAAACTATCAATTTCATCAAAAAATATAATGCATGGACTTACTTGTCTTGCTCTTTCAAAAATCTTCCTGACACCTTTTTCACTCTCTCCCACCCACATTGATAACAACGAGGGCCCTTTAATCTGAATAAAATTTGCTTCTGATTCTTTAGCAATTGCTTTTGCTAATAGTGTCTTCCCGCATCCAGGAGGTCCATATAATAAAATTCCTTTTGGAGGTCTAATTCCTAATCTTATAAATGATTTAGGATATTTTAATGGCCATTCAACAGCTTCTTTTAATTCTTGTTTAACCTTATCTAAGCCCCCTACATCATTCCAATTTATATTAGGAGTTTCAACTAAAACTTCCCTCATAGCACTAGGTCTTACAACTTTCAAGGCATCTTCAAAATCTTTTTTTTCAATTTTTAATTTTTTCAAAGTTTCTTCTGGAATTTCTTCATCTTCTTTAAGTTCTAATTCAGGCAAAACTTTTCTTAAAACAACCATTGCAGCTTCTTTAGCCAATGAATTAATATCTGCTCCAACAAAACCATGAGTTTTAGCAGCAAGTTCTTTTAAATCAACATCTTTAGTTAAAGGCATTCCTCTTGTATGAATTTTTAATATTTGCAGTCTTCCATTTTTATCTGGTGCTCTAAGTTCTACTTCTCTATCAAATCTTCCAGGCCTTCTCAAAGCAGAATCAATAGAATTAGGACGATTAGTTGCTCCAATAACTACTACCTTTCCTCTTGATTGCAAACCATCCATCATTGTTAATAATTGGCTTACTACTCTTCTTTCAACTTCTCCTTGAGCATCTTCTCGTTTAGGAGCAATAGCATCTAATTCATCTATAAAAATAATTGAAGGAGCATTTTTTTCAGCTTCTTCAAAAATGTTCCGAATTCGTTTTTCTGATTCTCCATAAAACTTGCTCATGCACTCTGGACCATTAAGCAAAATAAAATTTGCATCTGATTCACTTGCAACAGCTTTTGCTAATAAAGTTTTACCTGTTCCAGGAGGCCCATGCAATAAAACACCTTTTGGTGGTTCTACTCCTAATCTTTCAAAAATTTCAGGATGTTTTAAAGGAACTTCAACCATTTCCCTAACTTTCTTTACTTCTTCTGTTAATCCCCCTATATCTTCATAAGTAATATTTGAAGTTAGCTTTTCTAATTCTTCAACAGGCTTATTACTTAAAATAACCTCTGTATTTTCAGTTATAACACAAGGAGTACCTGGGCTTAAATTTGTAATTAAAAATCTAATCTGCTGCATTCCTCCACCTAAATTACCCATACCCATTCCCCCTAACATTTCACTTAAATTCCCAAAAATATCATCCATGCTCCCAAAATCATCACTCATTAAATCTTTTCTTCTTTGAACTCCGCCTAAAACAACAATATCGCCCTTAAGAACACATCTTCCTAGCAAACCTGGTTTTAAATCTCCTTGCACCCTAATATTTCTCTGAGTTGGAGCAACTGTAATTTTCTTAGCTTCTCTTACCTCTGCTTTTTGAATAATAATATTTTCACTTACTCCGGTCCTAGCATTCTTCCTAATAATTCCATCAATCCTTATAATTCCTTCACCAACATCAGCAGGATAAGCTTTATCTGCAATAGCAACTGTTTCCCTACCTCCTTTAATTAAAACAATATCTCCTCTTTTAATACCTAAGGTCCTCATAACTTCAAAATCAATTCTAGCTATCCCCTTGTAGGCATCATCTTGCAATGCTTCTGCAACCCTTAATTTAATTTCTTGTTTTTTTTCTGGCATTTTTTATTTTTTTTCAATGATAATTTCTTTATTATTATTTATTTGAAAATGTAAATGTGCTCCTGATTCAAGCAGTTTAATATTATCAGCATCTTCTTCATTTATTTTTAATTCTATTACTTCATAATTTTCACTATTTATTTTAGGTTGTTTTTTCAACATTATTTTTAATAATTTATTAATATCCTATTAAATTTATTTAGTATTTTTTATTTGTTTAAGTTTAATGATATTTATTTTCCTTTTTAAGTTTTTCTCTTAATTCTTTTTCTTTTTCGATTTCATTTGAATTATTATTTCCAAATTTCAAGCTGATTCTTCCAAACTCCTCAAAACTAAGGTTTACCATCTCATCCATGACTTTTTCTTGATCTTGCATAAAATCAACAATTTCCCTTGGAATTGAAACAGCATAAGAGTTTCCAACAAACCTCATTTTAACATGGAATTGTTTGTGTTTTAATCCCATAAACTCTTTATATTCTTGTTCGTCCTTTGGATGAATAATCCTTGAGCCACATTTTGGGCAGATAACACTTCTTAAAACAAACCCATTTTTTTGAGTTTGAATTCTATTCATTTTTATATTACAATGAGCACATAATATTGTGTTTTGAAATATGTCCATTGTTTTTTGTTGTCGCTGTTAAATTAATTTTAATGAATATAAACCCTGGCAAAAACGCCAGGGATGAAAGGGGTTTAAGAGTATGTATATTCGTATACACCTCGTGTGTATACAAGAGAGTAGCTACTTTATAAACATTTCTATAATAGAGAATATAATTACTAAACAATTGCTAATCTCTCCAAAAGCTTTAAATATCGTTATTACTAGATAATAGTTACTAAGCACAGAACCACCAAAAATGGAACCATTAGAGATAGCAGTAATTGGCAAGAATCTTAGGGCAGCTAGAGCTATAAAATCTGCAATAATCCAGCCTAATGAAACTTTAAATCACTTAAGAATAAGATGTTCTATTTATCCTCATCCAGAAGATTATAAAACAATCCTAAACGAAAACCCAGATCTTATTATTCTAGATTCAAGTTCAACTCAAAGTCCTATAGAAAACCTCGAATTAAAAATAGCACAGAAAATAAAAAAAACAAACCCTCATTTACCAATAGTTTTATCCTCAGAAGATCCTCAAACTATAGTTCATTGGATGCAAAAAGGGACTGTAGATAATTATATAAGAGATAGTACTAATCCTGAACAAGTTAGATGGGCTGTTAAAAAAAATACTAGAAAACCATTAAATATAGCAATTATTGGATTAGGTCAATTAGGCATGGGATTTATGCAGCGTTTAGCTAATAATTCAAATGCTAAAACAATTCAAGCATTTAGTGAAAGCATGTTAAATGAATATGAAAATATAAGAAAATTTGAGTGGGTTAAAAATAATAAAAAAATTAGTTTAAAAAACACATTAGAAGATGCACTTTCAGGAACAGACTGTGCTTTAATGTGTACTTCTGCAATGCATGGAACAAGTGCAGAAAAAATATCTAAAAATTTTAATAGATCAGACTTATTTAAATACGAATGGAGGAAAAATGAAAACTTATCAAAAAAAATTGCAAATTCAGAATACCGAGGGTTATCACTTGATTTTAGAAATCCTATTGGAGAACACTTAGAACAATCAAGAAGGACAGGATTAAAACCAGGACAATTAACTTCTCCTTTTATTTTAGATGAGGCAAGAATCATAACACAATTAAGAAAGAATTTATCTCCTCATAATTATGATAAACTAATAAGAGAAATTTCTATTGTTGGACCACACGGAAATCCTTGTGTTAATTTTCCTTCTGATACTCCTAATGAAATTAAAAAAATTATAAAAGATGCAATAAAGGACTCTAAAACCTCCCCTGGAGATTCTATGATTGCGCATGGAAAATTAAATGTAATGTACCAAATACAGAACATTTATATGCATACATTTAAACACTTAACACATTTCAAAACAAGAACTCCTCACTCTGCATATTGTTATTGTGAAATTAAGGGTCAAAAAGGATATATTGCAGTCCCTCCTAAAATAAGTTATTTTCCAAATATAAGGATAACCCCTGATTTAGAAAAAATAAATCAACTTAACGAAGGAATTAAAAATAAGCTTGCACTTGAATTAAAGAATCAAGCCCATAATATACAAAAATATTTAGGGGAAGCAAAAAACTAAAACAATGAAAATCAAAGATTTTCAAGCATTTAAATCCCAGCTAATAGGGAAGAAATTTAAATATGGAAGAAAAAATTAAAGAATTTTTAAATTCAATAGGATTAGGGAAAAATGAAGCTAAGATTTATTTAGCTTTGTTAAGAAAAGAGGCCTCATCTGTTTTAGAAATCTCAAAAATAACAAAAATTCATCGTTCAAACATATATGACTCTTTAAATAATTTAATCAATCACGGATTAGTCTATGAAATTAACTCTGAAGGAAGAAAATTATTTTATGCAAGACCTTTGAAAAGCTTACTGGATTATGTAAAACATAAAGAAATAGAATTAAAAGAAATAATTAATAATTTTGAGGTTGCTAATCTTATTGATAGAAAAGTAGGAATCTCTAAAGGAAAATTTGCTTTAAAGCAAGCTTTAATGAGTTTATTAGAGCCTGGAAAACCTATTGTAGTTTATGGTATTCCAAAATTTGCCATAGAAACAATAGGCCCAATCTTAAAAGAATTTCATAAAGAAAGAATAAAAAGAAAAATACCTATGAGGCATATATATAATCAAAATGCTCAAGAAAGAATCAAACAACTAAACAAAATGAAATACACAGAAGCAAAACATTTATCAGAAAAATATGATTCACTTGTTTCCACAAATCTTGCAGGAGATAAAGTAATCTTAATAATCTGGGATAAAGAATTATCAGTAATAGAAATTATAGATAAAAACATTGCTGAATCTTATAAAAATTATGCTGAAATTCTTTGGAGTAAAGCCAGGGTTGATTAAGAAATTAGGAATGCCCCTGCCGAAATTAGGGACATCGTGGCATAATCAGGGGTATTTTTTTGTCATAACAAAATACCCACATCACTTATAAGTTAAAATGTGATTTGATTTATAAGTATTGTCGGAGAAGAAAGGATGCGTTGAGATTGATGGAAGGAAGTAAAAGAAAAAAAATAAAATTTATTATTCGTTTGAAGCCTGTTTTGTTTACTTTCTTCTTTTATGTAATGAGAAAATTCTGACAATAAAACCGGGCTGAAGCTTTCCGCCAAGACCATATGCTCTGTAAGCCATTCTTTTTCTAGGCATTCTTTCAGGCCCATCTTCAGAAATCTCTCTTGCTCTTACAGCAAAACCTCTTTTCAGATATTTATTGGCTAGCCTCCGCGCCCATCTCGCACTCCTTCCAAGACCTTCCTCCCATTCATCTACCATATTTAATTCTATGCTATGACCCGGTGTTGTCTTTGTTGCCATATAAAAGTCGAACTGAATATTATTCGCGGCAATGCCCTCCCCACAGGTCACATTATAACCCTCTTGTTCATACGCTTCTGCTGATTCAGCATCTATCTCCCTCCTTTCGTATGATTCTTCTATCCATGTAGATACCTCTCCAGGCCATTCATCCACAATGGCAAAGTCTTTATCTTTCATCTTAACTCAATTTTATATAGTCATATATTTTCCCCATTCACCAAATAATACCTCTAAAACTTTAACAGCTCTTTGTATAATTTTTGCGGTGTCATTCCACTGAATTCCAAGATTAATATGCTGGGCGAAAGGATATAAACCATTATCATATGAATATATATCTTGTATAGTATTTAAGGACTTATTTAAGGGGCCTCTAGTGTTATAAAAAAATAACTCCCTATAAGAAATAGACAGATTATATTCATAAGTTGCTATTTCATTTTCAGTAACAATTCCCCACTTACGGGTTTTTGAATCTCCTCTTCTAAAATATAATAAACACTCTAAAAATCTTAATGCTCTTTCGCTCCTAGTTAAAGGCAAAGCTTTTATACAATATATCTGATCATACAAATAAGTTTGTTTAGGAAATTCAAAATATATTATATCTATTAAATCACTAACAGCATCATCCTTTTTAGTTTGCGTTATTTCAATAGCTTTTTGTTCTTTATTTTCATAAGGCGTATTCAAGTAATCTAATGCAGATTTATTTTCCATTTTCAAGAGTTTAAAAAATCAATTTAATCATCAATTATTAAACCATTTATTATTAGCCTAATAAATTTAAAATGAATGATTTTAATTCAGATTTGTCTATTTTATTTTTTCCAAGAAAATTATATAAATTATTAATAATCATTGAAAAAAAATCTTCTAATTCACCCTCTGAAATAATCTTCTGTAATGAATAATAACTCATTACATCTTTTTCAATATCTTTATGATTGATTGGTCCGATTCCTACTCTTGGCATATCCCATGCATAACTCATACCTACTTCTGCCGTTAAATCTTTACCATAGTTAATAAGATAGGCTACAAAAATGTCTGAAGATTTAATCAGTTCAATATTTCTATTAAATATCTGGTCTTTTGAGACGCCTGTCTGTGGACTATCATTTGCCGCACATAATACCTTGAATTTTATTTTATCGTACATGGATATACTTTCAATTTTTCTTATTAGTCTATTTTTATCATTTTTTAATCTATGAGGTATGCCTAAAAATACTTTGATTTCTTTTACCATCTTTAATATAAGAAAACAGACTATTTAAACTTTATGTTTATATAACGTAAAG